>Ga0137378_10000546_pt1 | contig 29029 bp, 23 predicted proteins | sample SagtaG_21_FD_104813 | JGI IMG/M metagenome (GOLD analysis project Ga0137378, IMG submission 104813) | Vadose zone soil microbial communities from Sagehorn Ranch, Mendocino, California, USA - Sage2_L_60_16 metaG | ecosystem: Environmental > Terrestrial > Soil > Vadose zone | place: USA... | reverse complement strand
TCAACCAGGGCCCGGCGACTTCGTCCGCTTCGATGTCGGTTCACTCTTCTTTCCAGAATTGTTATGCTTCTTCAAGGTCGATCTCCTTAGCCGTTGTGATTGCACCCTCGAGTGCGTTGATCACTGGTAGCTTAACGCGATCCGTGATCGGGGATCGACCTTCTCATCCCATCTATGGCCTGGTTACGCCAACTGAGCATGATCCCCGTCCTGTGCGCGTCAGGAGAATTCTCAACGTTTGCCGTTTTCCCTTCAATTAGTGCCTTCAAACGAATTAAGGAGGATAGCCAAAAAGCGCGACGAAATACCTACCTGGCTGGGTGCACCGAGGTCGCGGAGCACGAGGTGAAGAAAGCGACGGCAGTCATTTAGCTATGGGACTTCAAAATCGAGGGCGTAGACTTCCTGCGACTTATCTTTAAGGTCAAAATGCCATTCTCTCGCCGATTTTTCTATGTCCTTCTGCAGTCCTTTCGCACCCGATTCACCCTTGCAGTTATTTCGAGCGCCGCCGTAGCGGAGCGAAGCCCCTGCACAGCGCAGCGGAGCGGAGGCGGCGCCCATCACAGCCGCGACCTTCTGAAGCGGGGGCGCTTTTTCATAATGCATTGACCCGGTTATGTGTGAAATGGCGATTCTGCAGTTAAGAAGACGTGCTCAGCAGGTCCTCAGCATCTTCTCGGCTGATACCTTTCGTTGCATGTAAGTGCCATCCGCCCTGCCGAGTGAATGCAGCGAACCAGCATTGAACTCGATCAACCGTTACGTTGTAGACCATGGCGGTTGCCCGACCGTTGGCAAGCATATTGGCGCTATATCAGATAAAACAGGCAGAGCGGCTGAAGTCCTGAACTCGCCTCTGGGTTCGCTTCGCTCGATTGTTTCTCTGAGCGGTGCGGACGGCCCTCAGAGTGAAAGGTGCATGAGGGTACAATGATGGCCGTTGTCGAAAGTCAAGACGGAAACGCCGGCTAGAAGATGGACCGCGCACTAAACGAGAGAGGTCGGGGTAGGTTTCGTCCAATTTGGCACAGAGGCGCAGTGTTAGCTGGGGCACTCGTCATGACCTGGCCGGCGCTCTATAACCGGTTTCCGCTGCTCTATCCAGATTCGATGTCGTACCTGGAAGATGGCGCTCTTGTCGCGCGGGCAATCGTCCTGCATAAATTCTCGGCCGATTACGGGGGGCGGTCCTTCATCTATTGCCTTGGGATCCTGCCGTTGCACTGGAATGTAAACTCCTGGCCCATCGTCGGTCTTAATTCCCTCCTGACCGCATATTTCATCTGGCTTGTCATGCGATCAATCCTGCCGCCGCAACCGGTAAAAGGTTACCTCGTTCTCGTCATCTTGCTCAGCCTGCTGACTAGTTTGGCGTGGTTCGCCAGCCTGATCATGCCCGACATTCTCGGTCCTGTGGCCTATCTTTGCATCTATTTGCTCCTGTTTGCCCGAGAGACCCTTTCCCGCGTTGAGTACTTGACCGTAACTGTTATCGCATGGTGGACGATCGCGTCGCATGTTACCCACCTGATGTTGGCCACTGGGATGTGCGTCCTGTTCGCTTTGCTCCTGGTTCTTCGGCGTCAGTCAATGCACAGTCGCTTGAGAGCATTAGGCGAAGTTGCGGTCATCGTGTCGCTTGCGGCAGTCGCCCACCTGGCTCTCCACGATTATTTGTATGGTAAGCCTTCCCTGACCGGCAAGCGTCTACCCTTTCTCATGGCCCGGGTAATTGCCGACGGCCCCGGGGACTGGTATTTGGAGCATCATTGCGGGCAGGTGAAACTGACCATCTGTGATTATGTCGATGAACTCCCTATGGACACTGACGATTTTCTCTGGGCAGCGGACGGAATTTGGCAGCGTGCCTCCGAGCAGACAAAAGCACGACTGCGGGAAGAGGAAATCCCGTTCGTCCTAGCCACCCTGCGCGCGTATCCTCGCGAGCAGTTGTCCAAGTCGGCTAGCAATTTTTGGCATCAACTGATGACCTTCGACTTGAGCCTCTTCCACCCGGACGATTGGGTATTGCAGGAATTCGATCGAGTGCTCCCTGCCGAACGGTCGAGTTATATTCAAAGCCGACAAGCGCGGGACGCTCTGCCTTATAAAGTCTTCACATCCATTCAAGATTGCACGGTCATTGTGGCAGTCGTGCTCATAGGCGTTTTCACACCTCGCATGTGGAGCCGCCGGTCCCCTCGGCTTGCCGGACTCGGTTTGGTGATCGTTTCCACAGTCGTTGCCAACGCGTTTGTTACGGGCATCTTGTCGATGGTCGAGAATCGCTTCCAGAGCCGTGTGATCTGGCTACTGCCACTCCTCGCTGGGATTTTGGTGCTGGATCGGTGTTATGGCTGGCCAAGAAGCGATCACGCTCGTTGACTTCGGCGACCCTTCAATGAATGTGATCGCGATTTTCCGACAGTCAGTGTGGTGTGCCCACGTATTTCTTGACAGTCCCTCTAAATCGCCGCATAGTCTGGCGCATCAGTTTTCGGGAGAGAGCGTCAACATTTCGGCGTTGTCTAAGGGCCGTTCCACTCTCCTTGGCTGATCGGCCCATTCCAAACGAAGCCTTCACGGAATACCGTCCGGACACGACTCACAGTGTAGGCGGTAAGTCTCAGTCCGCAACTCTTTTCGGTCCTCGGGTCAAACAACACGCGGGATAGGAAAGAAAGGAGAGGACAAAATGAAAAGCATGACAAAGCTGCTGTTTCTGTGCATCGCGCTCGGCGCACTCGTCGTCGCCGCTGGGGCCCAAGGCACGTGGAAGCTGTCCAGAGACTTGCTGGCAACGAACAACCAAATATCGTTTAGTCAAGGGAGCAACGGAGTATGGTATTTCTTGCAGAGCAGCTCCTCTAAGCATGACTCAAAGACCTACAAGTTCTTGTCGGACTACTCCATCCCGTGCAAGACCAATGGGGCTGAGGCTCTAATCCCGGGAGTGGATTGCTGGCGAAACCCAAACTTAGACCCGCAGGGGAATAATGCTCCACTTGTGGGAGCCAACTTGACTTATCAGACGCAGTTCCCCAACTTGGCCAGCGGAGACCCTTTTGGAATCCCGGCTCGCTCGGTGTGGATGCATCCGGGTATTTCTGGCGAGCTTGCGATAATTGGGTGGAAAAGCCCGATTACAGGAACAGTAGATGTTTCCGGGTTCTTCAGCGATCTTGATCCGAATTGCGGAGACGGTATCGTTTGGTCCGTGGACAAAGGCGGCGGCGCGAGGCTAACCAGCGGAACCATCGGCAATGGCGGACCGCCCCAGAGCTACAGCCTTACTGGAATTTCTGTCACCGCGGGTCAAGTATTGTACTTTGTAGTTGACCGGAACCGAGACTACTTCTGCGACAGCACGGGTGTAGACGTGACCATTAAATCCGAGTGAAACCGAACGGTTAGGAACTGATAGCGTTTGCGCAGAATGCGCCCATTCGTCATCGAGCATCGGCTTTTAAGGAGCAGGTCGCTCAGCCCCGTGTTCTATTGGCTTTACTCTCGTTGACGAAATCAGATGGGACTATACTTTTCTCGGTCATGGATTGGTGATTTTTGAGAATTGTGGAGTTACTTAGATGAATATCGTCGGCCACGTGGATAGTCTCTGGCGTTATCCGGTTAAGAGCATGTGTGGTGAAGAGTTGAAGGAATCCTTTGTCGGATTCTCTGGAATTTATGGTGATCGGCTTTACGCCTTTCGTAGTTCGGCGGCACCAAAAGGTTTCCCATATCTGACCGGACGAGAGCAGCAGGAGCTGCTGCTGTATCGGCCGAGATACCGACATGCTGAGAACATGGCAAAGCCGACCAATCTCGCAGAAGCGGAGGCGATCGCGCCTGGGCTCACCCCGGTCTACGCGAGCCCTGCCGATCTTGAGGTAGATGTAGAGACGCCTTCGGGAGAGTCGCTTCCGATTGGTGATCCTCGGCTGATTAGCAAAGTGCGAGATGGAATCCGTGAGGTGCATGAGCTGACATTGCTCAGGTCCGATCGAGCGATGACGGATTGTCGCCCGGTCTCTCTGTTTTCATTGCAGACAGCACGGAAACTGAGCGAGGAGTTAGGAAGCGAGTTGGATAAAAGGCGCTTCCGCGCGAACATCTATATCGAGCTCGCATCCGAGAAAGGCTTTGGCGAGAACGAGCTCGTTGGAGGAACTCTGCGGATTGGCACTAAGGTGGTCATCAGGGTTACGGATCGGGACCCCCGCTGCAAAATGATCACACTCGATCCTGATACTGGGCAAGCGAACCCCGAGATCATGCGCCGCGTAGCTAGAGACCATGACGGCAAGGCTGGGGTCTACGGTGCGGTGTTGGTAGAGGGAATTATCCGTCCCGGAGACGAGATTACTCCGCTTAATAAATGAATGGACGGTCAGACTGGAGGTGAATCCCGTGATTGAGGATGCCGCAGCGGCAGAGGCGGCGTCGAAGGCTTTCGGGAAGTAGCGAGCAATTGCAACCTGATCCTATCGGAGCGAAAAACAGTGAGTACAACAGTTAGTACTTTATCGCAGGTCCCGCCGAGCAGGAATGCGGCCCGGTGCTCGGTCCCTGCGCGGAACCCGCTAGTCAGGTAAGCTTCAATGCCAATTTCGCAAGAAACAATCTTCAGATGGGTTGTATAGCTTCTACCAGCAGGTTCAGAACCCGCATTCCGAAGGAATTCGATTCCGGGTCAACCCAAGGTTGCGTTGTCGGCGGAATCAATTGGGTATCTCAGGTGATTGATTGTTAGTCAGTTTCGCGAAAATCGACTTCAAGGCTGGATAAAGCGCGCGATAGAGTTGATATTGACGTCGCATTGCGGTCACCACAGCTGGACTTGGCTGTGCGCGCGTTCGAATGTGCACTGCACACTCGCAGGCTTCCTCTACTGAACTCCAGACTCCATTGGCCACACCGGCCAGCAGCGCCGCACCATAAGCTGCGCCTTCTTCGGCATCGGCGATTTCCGCCTCATGGCCGTAAATATCTGCCTGTATTTGGCACCATAATGGTGAACGGGCGCCACCTCCTCCAAGGCGCATGGTGCGAATGGGTACTTTCATCTGATCGAATAGCGTAAGGGTATCCTTCAAACTGAATGCGACCCCTTCGAGAATGGCACGAACCACATGGCCTCGAGTGTGGCTTGCCGACAAACCCACGAGTGCCCCACGTGCCCTTGGATCGAGATGGGGCGTACGCTCACCCATGAGATAGGGAGCCCACAACAAGCCATCAGCGCCAGCCGGTGTAGCCGCTGCCTCATTTATGAGTTCCTCATAACCTTTCTGATGAGTCGGTAATCCCAGCAGCAGATCGCGAAACCAGCGCAGCGACAATCCAGCCGCTTGTGTCACTCCCATCACATGCCAGCGCTCGGGCGTTGCGTGGCAGAACGTATGCACACGGCCTTCGAGATCCATCGCCGGTCGATCCGTTGCGGCAAACACCACGCCAGACGTTCCAATCGTGGCGCTCACATCTCCTGGCCGCACTATTCCCAGCCCGACAGCGCCTCCAGCTTGGTCACCGGCTCCCGCGACGACCGGTGTTCCTGCCCGTAAGCCAGTGGCGCGCGCACCCTCGTCACAAACACGCGCGCATATTTCCTCCGACTCGAAAAGCCGTGGTAAACAAGCTTCGGGTAGGCCCACTGCGGCCATGAGCTCCGAGGACCAGCGCCGGCGAGCGACGTCCAGCATCAGCGTGCCGGAAGCGTCAGCCACATCAGTGGCGTGTTCGCCGGTCATGCGGAGTCGAACGTAATCCTTCGGAAGCAAGAAACTTCGGAAGCGCTGCCAAATATCTGGCTCGTGATTCCGCACCCAAAGCAGCTTCGTCAACGTGAAATTTGTGAGCGCAGGATTACATGTCAGTTGGATAAGACGCTCGTGTCCCACAACGTGATTCAGCCAGTCGCATTCTTGCTGGGTTCGTTGATCGCACCAGATGATCGCGGGACGGAGCACCTGATCGTCGTCATCGAGTAGCACTGCGCCGTGCATCTGCCCGGCCAGACCTACGCAGGCGATGTCCTGGCCACCGAGGTCAGCTTTTGTGATGCAGTCCCGAATAGCGCCTGCTGCCGCGCTCCACCAGTCTTCCGGGTGCTGCTCGGCCCATCCCTCACGTGGCGAAACAATTGGTTGATGTTCTCGCGTTGCTGACGAGATGATCGCATCACCTTTGCCGAGTATGATGGCGCGCGTTCCGCCGGTGCCGACATCCAAGCCGAGCAGGTATGATTTCATCTGATTTGCTGCCGTGGGTATGCTAATTCCGCAGCTCCGTTTACCATGAGACGAGGATGGCTTGTGGAGTATCGAGGTTTATGTCCAGAATCTTCTTGCTCTGGTCAACTCCGTAATTAGGCGCTCCATCCTGGTTCCAGTGATCGCCGGCCCAGGAGACCCTTTCCACACGAATCTGCTTCATTGCCGGCCACTGGAATGTTGGATCTGTGAACGAAACAGTGGCGCGGTAGCCGACGAGCAAGAATTCGTGACCAGCGGGATGGATGACAATCGCCTGACCATTGTTCTCGCCCGTAACGGTTACCGGGAACCCGCCTACGATTTCGGTTGTGGAGAATCTTTGGCCCGGCGAGCGGGACATGAATACCTTGATCTTATCAGTTGTGGCGTAGTAGGAAATCTGCGGAAGCGCCTTGGCGAGGGAGGAATAGGTATCGCGTAAAGCATATGCACCATTGGCCAAAGTGCTGTCGCTCAACACATAGGGCTGATTGGATTCTGGATAAGAAACGATTAAAGCCCAGGGCGAAAAAATCGGGACCCCGAATTCGCCGACTGCGATATAGGCAAGGCGAGAGGTAATCGGAGTCGCGCCGCTGTTGATCTCAGTAATGGCCGGCACGTTGCGTCCTACGCGATAGCGCACGAGCGGCTCCCTGAGTTCGGTGACCGTCGCGTCTGACTCTCGCCCACAACTGTAGTCGGGCCGCCAGTCTGCACAGAAATATGAGTTCACGCCGATGAACGAAATATTGGGACAATTCTGGAGATACGTTTGCACATCTTCGCCGGGCGCGCCACCGACCATCCGATCTGCGAGTTTTCCGCCGACGTAGTTGTGAAAGAAAGGCATCGGATATACTTCAGCGCCTGCATCGGTAATGCGCCGGATCCAGTTGTAACTCAGGTCCCAGGCGCTGAATTTCAGGTCGTCCGTAAAGCCGTTGTCGGCGAATCGCTTATCTGCGGCGGGTGAGTGGTCGCGCCACATCTTGGGATTGTTGCGATCCACACCGAAGACCGCGATTTCATTTTCGACCTGGATCATAACAATGGTGTGGGATTGAGAATCGACCTGCTTGATGTGCTGCATGAACGCGCGGAAAGCAGCAATTTCGCGATCAATAATCGGTTCATAATCGTAGGATGCGGCGTTGTGGTGGACGACGCCATTTCCGTCCACCGCGCGAGGATATGTTTTCTCATCGTTGACAATGTACATGGGTGCGTACAGCTCGCCCGTCAGATTGCCGTAGATAGTGCCGTCTCCGCTGGCGTAGTGGCCGAACCAGTTCAGCACAAGTTTGAGGTGATGTTTCTCCGCCATGCTCTTGGCGTGATCGACATAAGAGAAGTCGTAGACTCCCTTTTCCGGCTCGACCATCGACCACTTAATGGGAACCTTCAGAGTATTCAGACCGATCACCGCCGCGGCCGGATATAAAGCGTCGTAGACCGTTTCGGTCTCCTTGTATCTACCGTAAAGTAGATCCCACCAGGGAATCTCGACAGCCAGCACTGTAAACGGCCTGCCATCCACGTAGAGAAACTTGTGCTCGTTGGCCTCTTCGAAATGCGGCATTAGGCTGTGGCTGAGCGGAACTTGCCAGACTCCTGACGCAGGTCGGACCTGTAGACAGAATGACGCGGGAATCAAAAATATCGACAGCGCAAATACGCCGGAATAGCGTCTGATGAGTGAAGTCAATGATCGCATTGGAAGGTGCTCATTGCTCGGCAACGATTGCTAAATCCCACGGCTTAAGCTTGAGGGTCTGCCCCTTTACGACATACGTGTTGGTCAGAAGATCCAACCCATGGCCATATGGATAAGAAACCGTCTGCTCTTCACCAGAAAAGTTCAGATAGTAGTGCAACAACTTCGCCTGCGCATTTCGGCCATGCCGGACCTTCACGACGCTCGGCAGATTCTGGTCCGGACCGGCGAGGCCAGCGCGCCTCACAACATCGCGAATAACCTCGCGCTGTAAGGTGTCCGTCAGAAATGTTCCTTCATACGTCAGCGCGCCTTTGCCGTATTGGTTTCGCGTGATGGCGGGAAAATGCCAATACGGATCGTCGAAAGACGCGAGCACTTGGGCAGTCTCGGGGATCAGGAATTCCTCCCATACAGAACCTTTATTCTGGTCACCGGCGCTATAGGGATCTGGCGTGAGCTGCTCTGGCTTGGCGAGGTTCGTGAACTCCTGATAGTGGAACCCTGCCGCGGCGCGAAGCGGCCCAGGCGCCATAGCGTCGCGAACGGTTGAGTATTCGTTGGTAAAGCCGCTCTTGAAGGCCATTACAACTTGGCCGCCGTTCTTCACGTAGTCGGAAATCTCCTGCAGTACACGGTCAGATGCGCTGTATAGCGGTGGAAACAGCAGGACTCTGTAGCGGGCGAGATTCTGATCCCCAGCCTGCACGAAGTCGGGCTCGACATTCAGATCATAGAGCGCGTCGTACATTTGCTTGAGCACCGCCATGTAGTTCACATGATCACTGACTGGCATGTAGCTAAGGGCATTCGCGGAATCGGCGCTGAACAGGATCGCGACTTTGTTTTCTTTCTTGAGATCAACCAACTGCGGACCTAGTTTCTTCAATTCGACCGCGACGCGCGAGACTTCGGCGTAAGTGCGGTTCGGCTCTAGATCGTGCGAGAGGACTCCCTTCCAATAAGTTTCCTGGCCGTAATGCAACGAGTGCCAATGCCAGTACTCGACCATATTGGCGCCAGCAGCTAAGTGCGTGTAGACAACCAGACGCAGTTGACCCGGATATTGCGGATATTGCGTGCGGGAATCCCACCCGATCGTCTGCGCGTTGGTCTCGGTCACCAGATAGTTGGTGTGCTTCAGCGAGCGGCCGAGATCACCCGAAAGCCAAATAGTCCGCGCATCCAGCCGTTGCTGTGTCTCGAAATAAGGGTTCTCTGCGACGATGTCGAGATTGCCAGCAATCGCCCACTGATCGAGATTCGTGTGTGCTCCGCCACTGAAGTCCTGCGTGATGAACTGCTCTGAACGCTTGTACTGGTCGACGATCTTTGCCTGCCAAGCGAGATAGTCTGTCACTACATCGTGCTGAAAGTTCTCCCACTCTAACTTATAGCCGGGATTCAAAATGCCATTACGCGGCGGAAGGTCGTCCCAACTGTCTACGAGTTGGCCCCAATAAACTAGCCCCCAAACTTTGTTGATTGTCTTTGGCGTCTTGTATTTCTGCTTCAAACGCTCCAGGAAAGCGGAATTCATGTACGGCGTGGGGACACCGGTCGGAAAGGTTTCATTGTCGAGCTGGTATCCGATGACCGCAGGATGATCTTTGAAGTGGCTGACGATCGCGCGGATAACCCGCTCCGCATGCTGCCGGAAATAAGGATTGAGAAAGTCATAATTCTGGCGGGGACCGTAGTAGCCGGGGGTTTTAGATGACGGATAAGTAGGAGCATAAGGATCAGTGAGTGGCGGTGCGGTCCCGTCATGAGCAACAACAATTTCTGGATGCTCCTTGTAAAGCCAGCTTGGGATGGAATACGTCGGAGTGCCGAGAATGGCTTTGATGCCCGCCGCGTGCAAGCGGTCGAGAATGCGCTGCATCCAGGCAAATTGAAAATCACCATCGCGCGGCTCCCATGTGCTCCAAGTAGACTCGCCTACCCGGACCACAGTGATTCCCGCTTTCTGCATTAATTCGACGTCTCTTTCGAGCCGGTCATATGGCATGTATTCCGGGTAATAAGCAACGCCGTAGAGGATCGTCTCCATTTTGTCGGGAGCGAAAGCCGGCTTGCTCTGGGCAGAAGTGTCCTGAGCCGGAGTGCTCTGGGCCAAAGCGGTGATCGCAGCGACAACGAGAAAAACAATCGCATAGCGCGCAACAAGTTGGTGAGGAGGTCGTCCGCTCATCCGCGTTCCTCTCTTAGGAAAACGAGTTTGTCGATTCAGCCCTTCACAAAACCGAGTCTTTCTTCGCGGCGTGGGAGTTGATCACGATGACTGCGGGTTCCAGCCCTGCCGAAGTCGCTTTCAATCGCAGTTCGCCCGGTTCTCTGGTGCTCTGCACAATCGTCATACACAGGCCGTTGAAGGCACGCCGCCTGTCTGCTTTATCGGCCTCATGACTGCTGGGGTTGCCATTACCTACTCCGATCAGGCTGCCGTTGCCTGAGAGGTAAAAGTCGATCGGGAGATCCGCCATCGGAACCAGCCGGCTCTGGGCGTCAAGAACCTGTACTTGCACTATCGAGAGGTCGCGTCCATCGGCTGAAATTTCCTTCTGGTCGGCAATCAGAGCGAGTTTTGTCGGACTGCTGGTAGTCTCCCGCCTCGCCGTGAGGATCTGGTGGCGATCTTTAAATGCTCTCGCTTCGATGGTGCCCGGCACATACGTCACTTTCCATTCCACGTGCCCATAGCGCGGAACATCTTTTATCCCCAAACTCCGGCCATTCAGAAAAAGTTCAACCTGTTCAAGATTGCTGTAGCACCAGACATCAATCTCGCGCTTCCCTTTGCCATCCCAATTCCAATGCGGAAGTAGATGGAGAACTGGTTTGTCGCTCCACTGTGCCTGGTAATAATGAAAATTGTCCTTGGGGAAGCCGCAGGTATCCATGACGCCGAAATGAGAGTTGATACATGGCCACTTGTACGGCGTGGGCTCGCCGCGATAATCAAAGCCGGTCCAGGCAAATCCGCCGGCCACCCAGGGCCGCTCGGCGTAAACGGACCACCAATTCTCGGCAAGTTGTGCCCAGGGAGGAATGTTCAGATCGTAAGCGCTAACGTAACCCGCCTGTTGGTCGTTCTGATAGATCCCGCGTGTGCATACGGTACTGGCGGTTTCAGTACCGATCGTTGGCTGCTTGGGAGACTGCCGATGAAATGCGTCCATCTGCTCCGCGCTGTGATAATTGAAGCCCTGCACGTCGACGACCGCGGATAGCCCTTTGCCCCAATCATCGTTCATGGCTTCGGTGACGGGACGAGTTGAATCAAACTGACGCACGAGACGCTTCATTGATTTTGCGATGCGCGCGCCAGTGTCACTCCCCTGAAGGTCTTCTTCGTTGCCGATCGACCAGATGATCACGCTGGGATGATTGCGATCCCGTCGGATCATCGTCTCCAGTTGCTCCAATCCCTCGGGACTTGACGACATCATGCGAGTTTCATCCATCACCAACATTCCGAGTTGATCGCATGCTTCTAAGAGCGCCTGCGTGGGCAAGTTGTGCGACATTCGATATGCGTTCGAGCCCATTTCTTTCAGCTTCTCCACCCGGTAGAAGTGAATCCGGTCCGGCAGCGCGATGCCAACCCCCGCGAAGTCCTGGTGGTTGCACGTGCCCTTGATTTTTACGGGCTTGTCGTTCAGCAAAAAACCTTTATCAGGATTGAAGCGGATGGTGCGGATGCCAAAGGGCGTTTCGTATTCGTCTACAGTTTTCCCGGCGACGCCGACCATGGTGACTGTTCGATATAGGTTGGGCTCTTCAAGCGACCACACCGCAGGATTGCTAATCGTAAGTTGCTGTCGGAACTCGCGCCTGCTCAGCGCAGGAATTGAGAGCGGGGTCGACTGTGCCCCGGCGACGCTCCGTCCGTCCGAGTCGACAATCTTAGTAAGGACACGGCAACTCTGTTCCAAGTCGCTCTCATTATCAATTTCGGTCGAAATGCTGACCGTGGCTAGACCCGGGCTGAGTTCTGAGGTGACGAACGTGCCGTTGTGTGCAACGTGAACTGGACTCGTCTTGCTCAGCCATACGTGACGATAGATACCCGCGCCCTCGTACCACCAGCCTTCGCCGAGGGTGGCGTCTACGCGAACAACCAGGATGTTCTTTGCGCCATAATTCACGAAATCGGCTACATCGTAGCGGAATGGCGTGTAGCCGCTTGCATGTCGTCCCAGGTAAATCCCGTTCAGAACCGCGATTGAATCCCGAAACACACCTTCGAATTCAATCCAGATGCGCCGGCCTTCATCGGATGCAGGCACATCAAAACCCCGGCGGTACCAGCCTATGCTGGTTGCCGGATAATCCCGCCCCAAGGGCTTATATCCGTGGCTGTCGAGTTGAGGGTCGTTCTTGAAATCGAGCGTCACCGCCCAATCATGAGGAATGTCAACCCGGCTCCATGGGCTGTCATCGAACTCCGGCTTGGAAGGATCAAATAATCCTCCCGTCTTCGAAAAAAGTGACTGGCTGGTGTAACCGAAATCTTTGCTCGGATCAGTGGCATGACCCAAGTGAAAATGCCATCCGAAATCGAGACTCAACCGCTCGCGGAGAGGCGATGTCCCGCCACTGCTGGAACTGCGAGATGCTTCCGGTCCGCTTGCGGCTGTCTGTGGCGCCGATTGTGCTAGTACTCGACCCGCGAGCAGCTTCGACGCCGCGCTGGCGGAAATCGCCAGGCGGCCGCTGCCCTTCAGGATCTCGCGCCGGGTCCAATCAGTCATAGTCGGTTCGGCACATTTTGCATGTACAGCCTGAACAGCTGGGAAACCCGCACCATCTAAATTGTGAACTCAGGTCCGGGAATGCGCTGCGCGCGATGCTGCTACGCGGATCAAGGTTGGCAGTACGTTCCCAATTCCGTTGTTTCCTGGCTGGCCAAAAGCAAAATACAGCTTGCTATACATCGGATAGAGTTCGTTGTAGATAGCTCGCTCGAAGGTATCCGGATCGAATTGTCTATGCTGAGGGCAGATTTTGTCTTGCGCCTCTTCGACCGTCTTGAATGTGCCCGCCGCGAGGAAGGCAAAGATTGCGGAACCGAGGCTCACCACGGGTTTACTGGGAACCAGCACCGGTCTTCCCAGAATGTTGGCGTAAACATGGTTCAGGACGTTATTCTTCTGCGGAATGCCGCCGGCATTAATAACGCGTTTGATGTGTACTCCATGTGCGGCCATGCGGTCGAGAATCACGCGCGTGTGGAACGCCGTGCCTTCAATCGCGGCAAACATCTCATCTTGAGCTGTGCTCTGGAGGTTCCAACCGAACGTGATGCCCCTCAGGTTGGGATTCACCAAGACCGTGCGGTCGCCGTTATCCCAGGTCAGGCGGAGCAAACCCGTCTGTCCCGCGCGGTAATACTCCAGTCCCCGGGTCAAGGTATTGATATCAGTTCCGGCCCGGGTCGCTATGGCGTTAAAAATGTCGCCCACGGCCGAAAGGCCCGCCTCGATTCCGGTGCGCTGGGGATGCACGCTTCCTTGAACAACCCCGCATACGCCAGGAACCAGGTTGACCGAGGGCGTGATTCCAATAATGCATGTGGACGTGCCAATAACGTTCACCATGTCATCGGTGCGGCAACCAGCTCCGATGGCGTCCCAGTGAGCATCGAAGGCGCCAACCGGGATCGGAATGTCCGGTTTGAGTCCAAGTCTTTCCGCCCAGCAGGGCGAAAGCCTTCCTGCAATTTGGTCCGAGGTTCGATACTCGCCATCCAATTTCTCGCGAACTCCCGTGAGTAGCGGATCAACTTTGATTAAAAACTCCTCAGGTGGCAAGCCTCCGAGCTTTGCGTTCCAGAGCCATTTGTGTCCCATGGCGCAGATGCTGCGCTTTACTTGTTTCGCATCGGTAATGCCACACAGCGTGGCCGCCACCATGTCACAGTGTTCGAACGCGGAAACAAACTCGGAACGCTTGGCGGGATTGTGGCGAAGCCAGTGCAGCAGCTTGGAAAATCCCCACTCGGAGGAGTAGACTCCGCCGCACCACTGGATGGCTTCGAGGTCCTCGCGGAGCGCCACTTGCGTAATCTCCGCAGCTTCGCCTTTCGCACGATGATCACACCACAAATAATATTCGCCAAGTGGCTGCAGATTCCTGGCAACCGGAATGACGGACGAACCGGTTGTGTCCAGTGCAAGGGCTTCCACTTGGTCGCCTGAGACTCCAGCCCGCTTCACCGCCTCGCGCATCGCGCTGGCCAGAGCGTGCATGTGATCTTCATGAGACTGAGTAGCGTACTCTGGGTCCTCACGTTTGCGGTGCAGAGGGTATTCCACTACAGCGGAGTCAAGCAACCCACGGTCGCTGTCCACGATAGAAACGCGCACATTCAAGGTTCCGAAATCAACTCCCGCTACGATAGCCATTAGCAGGCTCCGTTTGGCCTCTCGTGCCAGTACATTTCCCAGCCAAGATAACGAGTGGTTGCTTCGTAAACGGCAGAGGCGACCCTGGAGAGATTGGCGGCAACGTGATGTTCGAAGCCGCGCTGGCAGATAAAGTGCAGCAACTTTTGCATGCTGGGGATCTCAACGACCCCCGCGCCTCCGAAGGTATTCAACGGGTCGTCAGTGAATCGGCCCTCGCCAACGTAGCCGCGCATGTTACCCGCCGTGTCGTCAGTAGAGAAGCGAGCGAAACTCATCTGTTCGGGTTTGATCAGCCCCACGCACGTGCCAAACGTGTTCTCTTTGCCGACGGTGCCTGCAATAATTTCTTGGAAGTCCATCTTCACCGAACGGAAAAAGTGTCGGGGCAGATTCGAGCAGTGGAAGCAAACCGCCTTGTTGGGATCAGATCCGTAATTATTGTTCCAGTCCAGTAGCGCCGAAGGCGTGCCGGATGCGAGCTGCAGCGCGTGCATGCCGAGGACGCCGCAGATATCAACTTCACAGGCGCTCGACAGCAATTCATTGCTCATCATGCTCATCACGGTGCATGGTACCACCCCGAGGTTTTCCTCGATGGACGTCCAGCACTGTACAGCACTGATGGTTACCTCTGTCGCCGCCATCCATTGATCGATCACTGCTCCGAGCTTCGCCATCTTGAGGAGAGCAGGCTTGGGTACATTTGTGGAATCAACATACTTCTCGATGGCCGCAAGCTTGGCCTGTGGAGCATTATCGTTGTCTTTCATTCGCTGAATGCGGCCAAGCACTTCAGAAAGATCCAGGGTCTCAATGGAAATGCCGTTGGCCTCTAAAATCTTCTCGCTGTAGCGCACTGTGTTGAACGCCGCGGGACGGGCGCCGATCGCTCCTACGCGCAGGTTACGAAAACCGTTTGCCACTCGGCAGACAGCCCCGAACCAGTCCAGATCTTTGGCGAACTCCGGCGAATCAGGGCTTTCGGTGTGAAGGGCAGTGATGGAGTAAGCAATTCCGTACTGCCTGAGGTTATTGCAGGCTGACATTTTGCCGCAGAAGCTGTCGCGGCGGAACGCGAGAGTCATTTTCTTTGGATCATCGGGCGTAGCTTGCATCAGCACCGGAACCCGCAAGTCAGCCAGGCGTAATGTATCTGCAATCGCGCGTTCCTCGCCAAAATTCGGCAGTGTAACGATCACTCCATCAATGCGATCGCGGTTGAGTCTGAACAGCTCCGCGCAACGTTTACTTTCATCGCGCGTCTCCACAGCGCCGTGCTTGCTCTGCTCCGGGGTAAGTGCCACAACATCCATGCCGGCTGACTCGAGCGCGCGAAGCATCTCTTCCCGCCCGCTCTTGGCCAAATGATCGGGAAAGAAACCACGGTTGCCTACAATCAATCCCATTGTCATTCGCTTTGCCGGCATACAAATCCCTTTTAGAAACTCCCCTGCACTTATCCCTGCCGCGTCGGAGCGAACTTAATGCAGTAAATGAGGCCAAACACCAGCAGCGTCGCTCCCCACCACACGTTCGCATGCAAACGAAACAGCACGACCGGATTGGCGGGCGGATTGAAGATTTGCCACACGCCAGCGCTCACAATCAGGATTCCATTCACCAGCAATGAAAGCCCGATAAAGAACCAGATCGAAATGCCGCGCTCGCGCATTCGCCTTTCCGCCACTTACCAGAACAGAATATTGAGTACTACAAATGCAACCCCCACGATTGCAGCCCAGAAAGAAGGCCGCTGATAAATCGGGACTTCCGCCTCGTGCGGGATCGCGGTCACCCCGTAAACCAAGCCCTCGAGCTCACGGATTGGCTTCGGCTGCGTCATGTAGCTGACAACCACCGTTACCAGCACGCATATGATCCACGACCACAACGCGCGGTACATGTTCTCGGCCATGTCGCGTGCACTGGCCGAAAGGGCGACATAACGTAGTGCGCTATGGTCCGCCTTCACCCACGCCCACATGCCAATGGAAGATAATGTGCCTACAAGCAAGCCCCAAAATCCCCCCGGCCCAGTGGCCCGTTTCCATAACATGCCCAGGATCACTGTGCCGAACAGCGGCGCAATGAAGAAACTGAACAGTGCCTGCACGTAATCCATGATGCTGGCGAATTGCATCACCAGGTATGCCGTGCCCACGCTGATCAGCACCCCGAAGATCGTGCACCAGCGTCCCATATTCACGTAATGATGATCACTGCCCCGCGGATTGATCAGCGCGCGATAAATATCATAGGTCCACACCGTCGTAAACGCGCTCACGTTCCCCGCCATGCCGGACATGAAGCCCGCAATCAACGCCGTAATGCCCAAGCCCAGAAGCCCCGGCCCACAGTAACGGGCCAGCATCAGCGGCAGGACTTCGTTGTAGCTGTGGCCGCCGGTAGCCACCGCCATTGCCTCGCCGGTCAGCTTCATCGGCAGCACAGCCAGCCCTAGCAGGCCAGGGAGGATCACGATGAACGGCACGAGCATCTTGAACGCTCCTCCAATGATCGGAGCCAGCTTCGCGGAGCGGAGATCTTTTGCCGCAAGCACCCGCTGCACTACCAAAAAATCCGTTGTCCAATAGCCAAAAGAGATCACGAACCCCAAACCAAAAACGATGCCAGTCCAGTGAATCCCCATCGGGTTGTTGTCGAACGAGCCCAATGTCGACCACAGGTGGGTGTACTCGGTCGACGCATTCCGCGCAATTTGCAGCTTCAGATTGCTCCACCCGCCTGCCTCTATTAATCCGAGGATCGGAACCAAAAGCGCTCCCGCCCAGATCAAGATGAACTGCAATACCTCGTTAAAAATCGCCGAGCGCAAGCCGCCCAGCGCCACATAAGCCGCCACGGTGAGTGACGACACCCAGATGCTGAAGTTGATATTCCAGCCGAGCACAACCTTCATGACCAGTGCCATGGAATACATGTTGATGCCGCTCATCAAAACGGTCATGAATGCAAACGAGATCGCCGACAGAGCGCGGCTGGATTCCCCGAACCGGAGCCTCAGGTAGCCCGGAACCGAGTGCGTCTTCGAAATATAATAAAACGGCATCATCACGATGCTCAGGAAAAGCATTGCCGGGATGGCGCCAATCCAGTACCAGTGTGTTGCCAGGATTCCGTATTGATAGGCGGACGCGGCCCATCCCATCAGCTCGAGTGACCCGAGATTCGCGGAAAGGAAGCTCAGCCCCGCAATCCATGCCGTCATCTCTCGTCCGGCCATGAAGAAGTCTTCGCCGGTCTTGGCACGCCGTTGCAGGTAGAGGCCGATCGTGAGTACAAGCGCGAAGTAAAAAACAATGATTGCCGCATCCACGGCAGACAAATGCACGAGCCTGGGTGCAACATACATCGCAGCAGCCGTGATCATCCTTTAGCCTTATCCTGCCCGTAGTATGCATTGCGGCCATGCTTTCTGAGGTAATGCTTGTCGTGCAATTCGCGGCTGATCGCCGAGGCGTCGTGGTTAATCGCGATGGTCAGAAATGCAGTCTTCGCGATCGTCTCTAGCACCACGGCGTTGTGTGCCGCCGTTGCCGGATCCGGACCCCAAGTGAAAGGTCCGTGGTTGGCCACCAAGACCGCAGGAACCGATGCATGATCGGCGTGCTCAAACGCACGCACGATTGCCTGCCCCGTGTTCATTTCAAAATCGGAAGCAATCTCATCGTCCGTCATGTCGAACGTTACCGGTACCGGTCCGTGAAAGTAGTCGGCATGAGTGGTCCCAAAACAAGGAATCGGCTGCCGGGCCTGCGCCCAGGCCGTCGCGTATTCGGAATGGGTGTGGGCGATACCGCCGATTGCCGCATACGCCCTATACAGGGCGAGATGAGTCGGCAAATCGGACGATGGCCTCAATTTACCTTCCACTATTTTGCCGTCGAGACCCGTAACCACCATGTGTTCTGGTTCCATTTCTTCGTAGGGGACGCCGCTCGGTTTAATCACGACGAGCTCGTCTTCGCGGGAGATCCCGCTGACATTGCCGAAGGTGTAGAGCACCAGCCCCCGCCGCACCAGTTCAAGGTTAGCTTGGAGCACCTCTTCACGCAGGCTCTGCAGCAGCATCTTCGCCCTGCCGCGATATTTGGAAGTAATGGCCGTAAATTCACCTGGTAATCGTTTACTGATATTTGCAAAACCTAGAGCACTCACGTCGCTTTGTCAATCAGGATCGCGCACCAATTGCTATGCCGACGTCTTACTTGGCGCGGGAATAGCTCTACATCCCATTTGAATCCACACACTTTAATATTCAACCGTAAAGATGTTTCCGTCCAGGGTGACCGAATCTTTCTCATTGGATAAGCACCGTATAGTCACTGGTTGTCCGGCTTCCATTTCGGAATGCCTTATTTCGCCAACTGCCCAGGAAAGCCCACTCCAGATCGCTAGGTCGTAGTTGACTTGTATCGGAAGTGGCCGGCCATCTTGCCAGGCCAACAGCACGAGGATTTTGCCCATGGTAGTTCCATTCGGTGGAGCACCACCCGAACTGCGTCGGATCTGGCTGTCGTCCCCTCGCTGCTGCATTATGATTCGCAAGTCGCCGCGTTCCGGTGCTGATAGGGTGGCCTCAATCGTGTTCTTGCCATCGGGCATGAATTTAGCCGCAAGGGGCTGAATTCCGAGTGGAATTCGCACATCCTCCTGAATACCCAAACCGTATTTCGGATTGGCATATCTTGCGAACCCCACAACGGCTAATTGTCCCGGTCCTAGTTTGATTTTGTTGCCCGTTAACACCGGCACAAAACCCGCATCCCGAAAGAGCAAGCGGCCGCCGTCATTAGGCTCCTGCAGACGCGAAAGCAGGGGCATTTCAATCTCGGCGATACTCTCTTTCGGATTCAGAAGAGTGTAAACTGCGCCTTCGCTATCCACGGATCCAAAGCCGTATGGCTCAGCCTCCCCGGGAATTCCACCAAAGGTTTTAGTTCGTCCCGTTGCCCCGAGATGCAGATAAAGTAACTGCACTCCTGCAAACCAGCGTGCGTCGTCGTCAGAGATGAACTCCAGATTCCCGTGTACAGTGTTCACCCATCCTCCGCGCGCTAGCATCAGTATTAGCGCCCCTTTCCACGCGTTGGTTTTTCTATAGTAGATCGTTCCGGTATCTCCTACCATGAACCCGGTCGAGTCGATGCGTTCGAGCGGCACGGCACTCTGTTCATAGCGCCGGACCATATGATCGCTGTAAATGTCCATGGAGCGCCAGAAGTTCATCTCCGGTACATCCGATGGGCGCGGATCACCTGAGTACAAAGAATCAAACACTTCCAACCAGCGCAGGTCTACAGGATGCTGGAATGGGAAGGGACTTGCTGTAGATTCAACATCGCCGCCGAAACCGTTAAAGGCTACCAGCAGCACATCAGGATTCTTTCGCCGGAAATTCCTGAGCGCGGTACGCAAAGCGTTGGCGTTGCCAGAATAAATCTCTTCCCGTGACTGTGTTTCTTCCGCTTTGGGAGTTGCAGCGGTGAAATCCACAAAATCAAACTTGAACATCCGGATTCCACGGTCGTGCCAGTATTGCAACACATTCACAAAGCTGGACAAAAATCCACCTTCATAGAAAGACATCGCCCGGTTTTGCCGATTCAGCGAGTTCTCCCACTCGGGAGCGGCATCGATCTTAACCAGAGTATTCGTACCGAACCAAAGACCCGGAAGAAGACCGTTATCCTTGCACTTCTTCAACCATTGATTTGGGCCATTTGGCCAGCTGGATTTGCGCCAAGTCTTATAGCCACCGTCCTGCGCAAACCAGAAGGCATCCATCATGTAGTAATCGAACCTGACGCCAAAGCGGCGCAGCCGAATGATCTCATCCAGTTCCTTCATGGCGAGCTGTTCGGTCAGTAGCACGTTGTCGGAAAGTTCGTCATAGGAGGACCAGTTGTTGTACACAAATATCGGATCTGGAAGGAAAGTCTCGCCCAGCAATCGGGGAGACCAGGACGTCGACCCTGGAGCACGAGGATGCTTTTCATAACCGGCGTCCTGTGCTTGCAGCCAACCGGCGCAACCCAGCAGACACACTAACCCTATGTAACAGGTAAGACACGCAATGGGACGGGCGTGCACGGCTATTTGCGAAATCGAGACCATCTAGGAATCCCGATTTCTGAAAACCCGATTCCTCCCAAGCCAGCATTAACCAACGCTTGCATTGAAAAAATTTAACTCAGGTTAAAGTACGTGTCCCAAGCCGCATTCTGTGACGAATCGTAGTAGGTTTCAGATGGGGGACGCACTTCCGGTTCAGAAAGCACTCGACCGTGACGCCGGACACTGGGTTGCCACTCGAATCCGTGATGGTAACACTCCAGGATGCGGTAGCGCCCTTCGCAATGTTCTGCCCGTTAATAGTGATGGCCGCAATGTGGACAGCGGGGCTAAACGAGGTGTGCGCCACCGGAGTCGCATTCGACTGCGTCGAATACGTTCCCGTGTATTCTGCTGCAACGATGTCGAACGCCCCACCGTTTGGGATGGGATTCCCGAAGTAGTCTCTCGTGCCCACGCCTCCGGGAACTCTACCGCTGAGATTGGCTCCCTTGTTGATCAGCGGCGAGGTTGAGTTAAGCTGATAGGCTACTGGGCCACCACCAAGCGTGCCGCCGATCTGAGGATCAACGTCCATGCCGACGGAATCGAATCCCTTCGCTTGCCAGCCAGAGAAGCTGGTAGTGTCGCCATTGCAGTACCAATCGTCCCCGCCTTCAACTCGATGCCAGGCATTGTTGTTGAAAACAAATGTCCCCTTGCCATCGCCCCAAACGATCGTGTCGTCGGCACCGGGGTTCACGGTCCCGTCGGAGATGAAGTTGTCGTTATAGATCTGCACATTTGGGCTGCCCGACTTGGCGTAGATGCTGCTCGTGAAAGCACCGCCTGTTCCATTAAACATACCTGTCGGGCCGTGCCGCCCCGTTATAGACGGTGTTGTTGTAGATCCAGCCGGTAACGCCTCCAAAAAGCGTGATGCCGCCCGCTTGCTTCTCGCCATCACGTTCGAAGACGTTGTAGCACACGGTGGCGTTGGTGGTTGTGCAGCAGCTGTATCCATATCGAACCGGCCAGGTAAGGACCAGAACGCCCTCCCCATTAGTTATCGTGCGACCAGTTGTATTGCACGGTGCTGTTGATGAGGAAGTGCCAAATCTTACGCTCATCGTCCTCTGTTCTTTCATTCTGCCAACATCAAAATGGAGGGCCGGGAGCGGCTCTGGTTTGAGTGGCTCCCCGCCAATAATTCAGAAGTACAGGTGCAGTCCGAGCTGGATGACGCGGTTGCCGTAGAATGACGTGCCGCTGATCGCTCCAAATCCGGCAGCACGATTGCCATTTGCCGCTGGGAAGTACCCCAGCGTAGGATCGCCCGCCGGTTCGGCGAATTCAGGATGGTTTGGCAAGTTGAAGAAATCCGCCGAGAAAGTGAGCCGAGTTTGTTCCCCGGCCGGGATTTTGAAATCCTTCTGCAGAGAGAAGTCTAGATTGTTAACTCCCGGGTTCCGGATGTTTGGAAAGAACCGCGGCGCATCACCGAAGGCCTTCGTGACGTCACAGCAGAAATCCCCGCTTTGCATGGAATTAACCAAACCAGGTCCCGGACATGTGCCGGCGAAGTCCAATGCTTGATTATTGAACCAAAGGTTCGCGCTACGCCGGGAGCCTGATATTGATGCCGGATTCCCAATGAGCATCGGACGATCCTCCAGCACGCCCGCTCCGTTACAGAATCCATAGGAGTTGTCAGTTATTCCAAACGGTGTACCGGCACTGATGGTGTAAATCGCGCTTAATCGCCAGCCGCCTAGTACATTGCTGGCAACGCCGCTGTTTAACCACTTCTTGCCCGGGCCGAACGGCAACTCCACGATTGGCGCAAGCGTGAACCGTTCCGGCATGTCTCCGGCGCTTACCGATCGCTCCGCTCTCCGGTTATAGAAGTCCTGCCCTAGCACATCGAGTGACCAGAACCCTCCCCAATCCGACGAAGAATCGTCAATCAGCTTGCTCCAAGTGAAGTTCGCCAGCATGGAGAAGCCATGCGAGAAGCGATGGTCGAACTGGGCCTGCATCGAATGGTAAGTTGAGCTGGACAGACCCCACCAACCCGGATTAATGGTCAGACAGCAGTAAACTGCTGTGAATCCGGAGTTAGCATTTACTGCCGCGGCCGCGGCGGGACAGTACGGGCTGCTCACGGGACCAACGAAATTGAACGGGTTGCCTTCTGCCGCAGTGCTCGCCGGCGTTTGTTGACAGATGTTGTACGCGTAGTTGATCGGCAAGTGCACTCCCCTGCTCCCCACATATCCGATCTGGACTGTCGTGTCGCTGCCGAACTGCTTTTGCACGGTGAGGTTATAGAGTTGGGTATAGCTCGGATATTGCTTACGGGGCGCCCAGGAAGCAAAACTCACTGAAAAATTCACGGGGATGGGCGCCGTCGGATCCGATGGAGGTACGGACACCGGCAGAGCACTATCCCACTGTGTTCCCTTTCCAAGATTCGATCCGAGAAGTAGATTGGGGCCCGGTTGACCATCACCAGCACGACCGTGCCCAACGTATCCCGGGTGCATAATCCCATACCCCGCGCGAACCACGAAACCACCTCGCGGGTTCCAGGCAAGGCCGATTCGGGGCTCAAACTGGTGCTTGGATGGATCAAGCGTCGTGTCCGGTGTCCCGCCTACGCCGAACTGATCCCAATGCGGAACACAGCCCGGAGTCGAGAAGTCCACGGCACAGGGATCGAAGAAGGCATCGCCGTGATGCAGCTCGTGGAATGATTGGTCATATTGCCATCGCAGGCCAGCGTTCAGTGTAAGTTTCGGCGCCAGTTTAATGTCATCTTGGACGAACAAGGAGTAGGACCACGCGCGTGACGAAACAAAGAGAGGTTGCACCTGAACCTGCCCCTTGTTCATCTTTCCAAACAGGAAATCCGAGAAGGCGTTGCCCGTGGTCGACCCCGTGAAAGTGAAATTGCCGACTATGTTGTTAGGCTGATAGTTGTCAATGGAGTAATGATCGGCTTGACCTCCCATTCTTAGGTTGTGCTTACCGAACACCCTGGTGAGAGTGTCGCTGAAATGGAAGGTCTTTGAAGGTTCGTAGAGCATTCCGGAGTTGCTGAAGCCGCTGTAGCCGTTGACCGAGACTCCCGGTGTGCCGCAGGCCGTCCCCTTCTTGGTGTCGGGAACACTGGCGAGGCAGTTGGGGATTCCAACAATCCCAAATGACAATGGCGAAACCGCGCCAACTCCAAAAGGCATCCGGTCGCCCTTGTGTTGTCCCCAACCGAAACGAAACTCGTTCAGCGTTTTGCCGGTGAACGTGTGCGTCCATCCCACTGTTCCCGAATAATTGTGTCCCCTTGAGATTGACTTTCCGTCAGGCCCGGGAATGATGTCATAGCTAAAACCATCGCCAACATCGGTGTGAAACGCGGCGAACAGATGGTCAGCCTGAGAAAAATTCAGGTCCACGCGCGGGTTGAATCGGTTGGTCGTGCTGCTGAAAGGCGGATTGATTGTCATTTCGTTGGTTCCGACCCCAAGGCCCGATCCGCCATTGGGCCAAACCGCCAGGATGGCTTGCGAGACTGCGCTGACAGGAGTAGTCGCGTTCGCGATATTGTTAAACGGGATGGGGTTTCCGGTGGTCGGATCTTTAATCTGATCGCTTGCGATGCTGCAGACCCCGGTGCCATTAAAAGTGCCCCCATTCCCCGTGCATAGAGTTCCCAAGTCTCCGCTGCGGAACAGGCTATCGGGGACCAGTACGCCGGGACCAACGGAACTGCCATGCTCACGGATTGCCTCGTAGTCGGTGAAGAAAAAGAGCTTGCCCTTGATGATAGGGCCGCCGATACTTCCGCCAAATTCGTTGTAGTTAAAGGGACTCTTTCGTACTTTCGGATCTTCGAAAAAATTCCGCGCGTCGAAGTTCTCATTGCGATTGTACTCGTACGCCGATCCATGGAATTGATTGGTGCCGGACTTGCTAACCTGAATTACGATCAGCCCACCGGCTTTGCCGTATTCTGCCGACATGCTGTTCTGCTCAATTCGGAACTCCTGGATCGCCTCAACCGTCGGTTGCACGTCTTGGCCGCCGAACACTGGCGGAGTGATCGAGGTGCCGTCCAGGATATTGTCGTCTGTGCGAGGACGGCTGCCGCTGACGCGTACGTTTCCGTCATTTCCGCAAGAGCCGAGTCCACCACCGCCGGTCCCCGCACCCGTGCACCCAGTTTGCTGGCTCACGCCCGCTGCCAGTACCAGGAAGTTATAAGGCCGCCTGCCTGAGTCGCTGAACGTTGGCAGTTCTTGCAACCGGCTTGTGTCCATCGTCTGCCCAAGGTCGGTTTGCTGGGTCTGCAAGATGGGTGCATTGCTTTCCGTCACGGTGACACTCTCGGTGGATTGCCCTACTGCTAGCGCCAGATCCACTTTGGGCGTAGCACCCACCTCAAGAATAATCTTTTCGGCCACCGTCCTTTTGAAACCCGCCACTTCAACTTCTACGCGGTAGGTGCCGACAATCAAGCTACTGGCGACGTACACACCCGCTCCGTTCGTCTTCAGAGTGGTGGCGACGCCGGTATCTACATTTGTCACCTTTATAGTTGCGTTTGGGAGTACCGCGCCGCTCGGATCGGTAACCGTCCCTGTAATGGTCCCATAGAATTGCTGGGCTGCGACATTGTGGGCGCAGACCAAAACAAAAATCACGAAGCCTATGGCGACTGCAACGATTCTCGTTTGTGTCACAACGTCCTCCAGAAAAGGAAGTCGCGGAACCTGATTCCGCGAGCCTGCCGGCCTACGCTGGCGCGTTTCCCGGACCTACAGACCGCTCAGTCCCAATATCTTGAGTATACGTTTACTCGAAAAACGGTCACATTGTATTTCTATTGGCCGCTGTTTGTCAAGATATTTTTGGACAGATATTTTTGGAAGATATTTTTGGAAGCTTTTGTCTTTGGAAGCTTTCGGGGCCGTCTGCTGGGCGCGATTTTCAGGCGAGGGGCTTCATGCCTTTCCTTCTTCTTGCCCGATATGGACTCGATAATCCTCTCCCCGCCCCACTCACCATCAAGGGCTTTAATCGGCCATCGTGACCAGGAGCCAGAGCGGTGGAGCGCCTTAATACCAGGTGGGTGTTCAATTCGTACTCGCTCTTTCCTTGCGCCGGTGATTCTCCGTCCACTTCATTCATCAGTGCTTTGAATGCTATCTGCGCCAGCTCAGTCTGCGACATTTGTACCGTTGTCAATGGCGGAATCATGAACTCCGATAACCGTATATCGTCGAAGCCTACAACCGAGAGATCGTGTGGGATGTTGATACCCTGATCGTACGCTTCCCGCATTAGTCCAATCGCCGTCATGTCATTCGAGCACAGAACCGCGGTCGGGCAATCGCGAACGCTGATCAAATCAAGTGCCCGCATACCGCCCTCCATAGTGTGATCTCCCACCACGATCTGTTCCGGCGCAACCGGCAGCCCGATTTCTTCCATGGCGGTTTTGAACGCGTCCCGCCTAGCCAGCGCTGATTTCAGGTGTAGGGGACCGGTAACGAACGCGATCCGCGTATGCCTTAGAGCAGCCAAATGTTGCACCGCTTGCCGGATGCCATTTTGGTAGTTGACACGGATGTTACTAACGCCGGGAACGTCAGGCCCGACATCGACAAATACCAATGGCACCTTACGGAACCGAAGATGCTCGATTAGCGAATCCTCCATGCCAAAGGTAAGAATCGCAACTCCGTCCACTCTGCGCTCGATCATGCGGCGCACCGACGACTCCATACGTTTGGGGTCGTGTATGGTGGAGGTCAGAAGGATCTCGTAATTGTGCTGGACAGCAAGGTTCTCGAAAGTCTGAACAATTTCCGGAAAAAAAGGATTAGTAATTTCCGAGACTACGAGACCAAAGATGCGGCTTTTCCCAGAAACCAGCGCTCTAGCCTGTGTATTCGGGTAGTAGCCCAGTTCATCGACTACTTTCCATACGCGTTTGGCAAGTTGAGGATCGACCGTCGGAATACGGTTGATCGCTCGTGATACCGTGGCAGTGGAAACCTTTGCGCGCCTCGCAATCTCTCGGATATCCATATCCATATCCATACGTCTTCGCCAATTAGTGGAACTTGTGAGGCATCTTAGCATGCCGAGAATACGTTTGCTCAACTTAGAGCCTAACTCTGGTTATCTTCCGCGCGATGGGGTCGGTTCATGCTGTGCCCATTGCCTGCAGGGTCGCGGCCGCTGTTTCAGGCACGATGTCGCACTGCGCAGAGAATAGCATTTTGCGTCCAACCATCACAGCTCCCTGTTCCCCCGGAAGCTGATGGCTTAATGCAACTGAAAAACGTCCCACCGCTCTCCGTTGTCATATAATCCGGCACACCATATTCAACGTTTGCCGCTCTCGTTTTGCTGCAACCATCTTCGCCTCAGAGGACGTACGTGATCAGGAAACAAGCATTTGGCGCCGTCCCAGAGGGCCCGGTTGACCTCTACACCATGACGAACTCGAGTGGAATTGAAGTCCACGCTATGAATTACGGCGGAATCATAGTTTCGATGCGAGTTCCCGACAACAAAGGTATGACGGCTGACGTGGCGCTCGGCTTTGACACTCTGGATGGCTACCTCAACAACAAGCCATATTTCGGCGCCATCATCGGCCGCTACGGTAATCGCATTGCTAATGGCAAATTCACCCTCGACGGAACCGAGTATCAACTGGCCAGGAACGACAGCCCAAATTCTTTGCACGGCGGAATAAAAGGATTCGACAAGGTCCTATGGCATGGCGAGCATTTTGGAAACAATCAGGGTGTGGGTGTGACCTTTACCTACACAAGCAAGGACGGCGAAGAGGGTTATCCTGGCAACCTAGAAACTAAGGTGACGTACACGCTTACAGACGAGAACGCATTGCAAATCGAATACGAAGCTGTCACCGACAAAGCCACGCCGGTAAACCTCACCAATCACAGCTATTTCAATCTGGCAGGAGAAGGAGCCGGCAATATTCTCAAACACCAGCTGATGTTGAATGCCGAACGTTTCACTCCTGTGGACGGCACGCTAATTCCTACTGGCGAATTTCGGCCGGTGGCCCGAACCCCTTTCGACTACACGAAACCAGCCACCATCGGATCGCAAATAGACGCGGATGACAAACAATTAGCGGTCGCGCACGGGTACGATCACAATTTTGTGCTGAATCGAAAGCGCAGTGGGTTGGAACTGGCTGGCCGAATCCATGAACTGAAAACAGGGCGTGTATTGAAAGTTTACACCACCGAACCAGGCGTCCAGTTTTACACAGGGAATTTTTTAGACGGAACTGTCGCCGGCAAGCATGGCCACGCCTATGACAAGCACGCCGCGTTCTGCGTCGAAACCCAGCATTTCCCTGATTCGCCTAACCATCCTAACTTTCCTTCGACTATTTTGATGCCTGGGCAGACCTACTATTCGCGCACAGTCTATAAATTTTCCGCTGAATAGGCACTCGGAGAGGAAGTTTTGTATGCCCGATGTACCCACAGGTTGTTATCCCCCCGAACCTTTCTCGTGCGCCATCGGCCCTCAGCGGGTCGTGCTGCCAAACCTCCAACTGTGGAATAAGCCCGGTCTTTCCTAATCAATCCGGCCACATGTGAGTCGCCAGATCTGCGAGAACGTACGACGGCACAGTGCATACATGCATGGGAGAGCGCTTCCCGCCACGACGCCCAACCGCTTGTTCCCGGAAAGCCTACCGAACTGAGGTTCTGCATGTGGCCAACGTCTGTCCTCTTGCGAAAGGCCCATCAGATTCGCGTAGCCATCGCAGGAGCGGACGCCGGTGTCTTCCGGCGGTACCCGGCTGTAGGTGATGTCACTGGGACGGTCCATCGGCAGAGGACCTTGGCCTCTTACGTAGAACTACCGATGCTGCCACGTTTAATGAATCGCCAGTCGATAGATCCGGTTCTCCTCGGCAAACAGGCTTCGGTGAGGTATCCGACAGACCTTTTACGAATCGTGCCCCGAATCACCGGGAGTTGGTCACGTATTACCGGCGAACACTTTTCAAGCAGTAGGGTCCATGGAGTCGCCAAGCAAACGGTAGAATAAGTCGGCGCAATTACGCCTCCTTAACCATGATCGTGAACTTCGCCGAGCGGGCGCACAACCACAACTGGGAACTGGACCCAGTCATCCGATCCTTGCTGGACACCGATTTTTACAAGCTCCTGATGTTGCAGTTCATCTGGAAGCATTACCCGAAAACGCGGGTGGCGTTCTCATTGATCAATCGCACTTCTTGGGTGCGTCTGGCCGACATGTTCGCCACCGGGGAGATTGCCGAGCAGTTGGAGCACGTCCGGAAATTGCGGTTTCGGAAATCGGAACTAGTTTGGCTGGCCGGTAATACGTTCTATGGACGACGCGGAATTTTTGAGCCGGCATTCCTGGAATGGCTGGAGCAGGATTTCAAACTGTCGGACTATGCCTTATCCGTCAATGACGGCCAGTTCCATTTGTCCTTCGAAGGCTATTGGTCAGAAACCACCATGTGGGAACTC
>Ga0137378_10000539_pt1 | contig 29194 bp, 29 predicted proteins | sample SagtaG_21_FD_104813 | JGI IMG/M metagenome (GOLD analysis project Ga0137378, IMG submission 104813) | Vadose zone soil microbial communities from Sagehorn Ranch, Mendocino, California, USA - Sage2_L_60_16 metaG | ecosystem: Environmental > Terrestrial > Soil > Vadose zone | place: USA... | reverse complement strand
TACGGTGGCCACGAACCCGGCGGTGGTGTCACAGCCCGAGTCGCAGCTTGCGCCGGCATTGAACGTCCCGTTGCTCACCACGATCGTGAAGTTGCCGTGGAAGCTGCCGGTTACGCCGGCTGCGATCGTGCTGCCCGGCGTGCCGCTCGGGTCGCAGGCGTCCGGGCTGGGGCCCGCCACAGTGACGAACCGGCCGTCGATGAAAGTCTCGGTGACGCTGAAGGTGCCGTTCGCATTCGATGTCGTCGCCGCGTCGAAGGTGCGCATGTACGTGTCGTTGGCCCAGTCGTTGCCGCAGGTGCCCGAGTCGGGCGAGCTGCTGCTGATCGGGCCGTAATGGACGGAAGCCTGCCCGGCGTTGGCGGTCATCGGCACCGCGGCTAGAGCCACAACTGACGCGGTCACGTATAGCCAGCGCTTCATGGGTTGTCCCTCCTTCAAACCGCCCTGTAGACGGACTCATTTTGACGCAACCTTTGACGCAATGGCGCGAGCCGTGGGCAGATAATTCGCCCATGAGTTTTAGCGAGCTTCTACTGATCATCGCGTTCGTGGTCTTCGTGGTCGCCGCGATCGGCTTGAGTTACAAGAAGATCGACCTGATCGCCGTCGGACTCGCACTTTGGTCGCTGGCGGACCTGATCCCTAGGCTTTCGAGCATCACCCTGAGCGTCATCTTCCTGATCCTCGCGTTCGTCGCCTTCGTGCTCGCCGCGATCGGCTGGAGGTACAGGAAGATCGGTCTGATCGCCGTCGGCCTGGCGCTGTGGGTGGCTTCGATCCTGATTCCCATGTTCATCCACTAAGTTCACCGGGCGGCGGGCACCCGCGCGGCGCCACCGCCCCCGGTCAGCCGCGCGGCGATCATCACCGGAACAATCGTCACCAGGATCACGAACGACACCACGACGTTGACCTCGGGCAGGCGCTGGCCGAGTCGGATGGCGCCGAAGATCCAGATGGGCAGGGTGTTCTGGGCGCTGGCCGTGAACGTGGTGACGATGACCTCGTCGAACGACAGCGCGAAAGCGAGCATGGCGCCCGCCACCACCGCCGTCGAGATCAGCGGCAGCGTGATGTCGCGGAAGGTCTGAAACCCGTTCGCGCCCAGGTCCATGGCCGCCTCGACGAGCGAGCCCTGCGTCCGGCTCAGCCGGGCGAGAACGTTGTTATAGACGACCACGATGCAGAACGTCGTATGGCCGACCACGATCGTCCAGAACGAAAGCGGCACGCCGCCGACGCTGAAGAACGCGTTGAGGGCGATGCCGGTGATGATCCCAGGGAGCGCGAGCGGCAGCACCAACAGCAGGCTCACGATGTCGCGGCCGAAGAACGCCAGGCGGTGGATTGCGAATGCCGCGCATGAGCCGAGCACTAGCGCGAGCGCCGTGGCCGCCAGTCCAGCTTGCACCGACAGCAGCAGCGCGGTCCTGATCTCCGTGTCGTTCCAGGTCGCTGTGAACCACTTCAGCGTCAGGCCTGGTATCGGCCAGCTCTCGATGTTGGACGTGTTGAACGCGTAGAAGAAGATGAGCAGGATCGGGATGAACAGGAAGAGCAGGGTCAAAGCGACCCAGATCCTCAGCCCGAGCTTCGTCCAGAACCCTTCCACTACAGCGCCTCGAACGCGCCCAGGCGCTTGGCGACGAGCAGGTACACGGCCATGATCGCCACCGGCACCATGGCCAGGGCGGCCGCAAAGGGCACGTTGTTCGCGATGCCCACGTTCTGGTAGACGACGTTGCCGATGAATGTGGAACCGGCGCCGCCGACCAGGATCGGCGTTATGTAGTCGCCGAGCGTGAGCGAGAAGGTGAATATCGAGCCGGCCACGACGCCGGGGATCGCAAGTGGTAGGACCACGTCCCGCACCGCGCGCCACCGGGGCGCGCCCAGGTCCGCTGCCGCCTCCAGCAGCGATTCGGGCACGCGTTCGAGCGCCGCGTAGGTCGGGATGATCATGAACGGCAGCCAGATGTAGGAGAAAACGACCCACATGGCCACGTTCGTGTAGCCGATGTTCGCCGCCGGGAGCCCGATCGACTGGAGGCTCCAGTTGAGGATGCCGCTGTGGTTGAGGATCAGGATCCATGAATAGACGCGCGCGAGGTATGACGCCCACAGCGGCAGCAGCACCGCCGCGAACAGGAGGGTTTGGGTTCGTCGCGAGGCGACACGCGCCATGAAGTAGGCGAACGGAAAGGCCAGGACGGCGTCGGTGATGGTGACCAGGGCCGCCAGCGCGACGGTGCGCCCGATGATCAGGCGGTAGGCGGGCTCGGTGAGGATGGTCTGGAAGTTGTCGACGTTCCACACCTGGACGATCTGCGTGGTGAAAACATCGATCGTCCAGAAAGCCGTGATGAGCAAGAGGACCAGCGAGGTCAGATAGATGAGGACGAACCAGGCCAGCGGTGGTGTGAGCAGAAGCGCCGGGCGAATCCAGGGCCGGCGCCACAGCAGCGTCTGGAGCGGGGCGGCCCCGCGATTCTTGCGGAGCCGCCCTGCGGTTGTTACGGCCACGACTTCAGGCGGTGATCGTTGTCCAGGCCGCTTGCCACTTGTCGTACGTCATGCAGCTCTGGCTGCCGTCGACGCAGGTCCCGATCGGGGTCTTCCAGAACTTGATGGTGTTGAAGTACGAGCCGGGTGCGTCCGCGTGGTACTGCGCGCACGAGCCGGCCTGCAGCGCCTCCATCTCCTGGCACGCCTTCGTGTTGACGGGGGTTTCGCCGAAGAACAGAGCCTGCTCGGCCTGCACCTTCGCCGTGCTCACGTAAGCGGCCCAGAGGTACGCGCAGTTCGGGTGCGGAGCGTTGGTGGCGAGCATCCACGTGTCGCCCCAGCCAGTAGCTCCCTCCGTCGGGATCGTCTCGGCGACGGCCGCGCCGGCGGCCTTGAGCTGGATCGTCTGGTAGGGCCATGCCGCGCCCACGACCACGTCCCCGTTCTGGAACAGCGTGATCTCGTCGCCGGCCGTGGCCCAGTACTTCTTGATCAGCGGCTTCTGCTGCTTGAGCAGCGCGACGGTGGCGTCGAACTGCTTCTGGCTCAGCTCGTATGGGTCCTTGATGCCGAGGCTGGGCTGGGTCTTCATGAGGTACAGCGCGGCGTCCGCGATCTGGATCGGGTTGTCCGGCACCGTGACGAGGCCCTTGTTGGCCGGGTCGTAGATGACGCTCCAGCTCGTGGGCGCGACCGGGAACTTCTTGGTGCTGTAGAGCAGCGTGTTCGGGCCCCACTGGAGCGAGATGCCGTAGTGGATGCCGTTGATCGTGTTGTAGGCCGGCGCCTTGAAGTAGGTCTGGAAGCTGTTGAAGTCGGGGATGAGGGCGGTGTTCATGGGCTTGACGTAGCCGCCGTAGATCAGGCGCAGGTCGGCGTCACCCGATGCGGACACCATGTCCCACTGGCCCCCTCCCTTCATCAGGCTCACCATCTCGTCAGATGAGCCGGCGTACTTCGCGCTGACCTTGCATCCGGTGTTGGCGGTGAACTGCTTCACCCAGGAGTCGTCGACGTAGCCTTCCCAAGCGATCAGGTTCAGCTGGCCTTCACCGGGCCCGATCGAGGTGGGCGGCTTCATGCCGGCCGTCGGCGGCTGCGCCGCCGTCGAGCCGCCGGTGGTCGCGGTCGAGGCGCAAGCGGTGACTGTGATCAGCGCCGCCGCGGCGAGGGTTCCCAGCCGGACCCATATGGCTGGGCCTTCTGTCGATCTCATTCTTCCTGCCTCTCCTTCGTGTTCCTTACTGGTGCCGGTTTCGGCTCCGGCGCCTGCCGTTGATCGAGCACGTAAGTATGCTCGGGGGCCCAGGCGAGCCGTATCCGGCGGCCCTCGTAGTGCTGCGCCGCCTCCGCGGCCTCCATGTTCTGGCGCACCGCCACGAGCTGCTCGCCCCGGTCGAGGCGGACGTTGTATCGAGTCGCCTGGCCGACGTAGATCACCTGTTCCACGACCCCGGGCTCGACGATCATGCCTGCCTCCGCGCTGTCGTTTTCGAGCAGCATGCGGAGCTTCTCGGGACGGACCACGAACCGCACTCCATCGCGGGTCAGGAGGTTGGAGATGCCGATGAACCCGGCCACGAACTCGGTCGCCGGACGCTCGTAGACCTCGACGGGCGGGCCCACCTGCTCGATGCGGCCATTGGCCATCACGGCCACGCGGTCGCTCATGGTCAGCGCTTCCTCCTGGTCGTGCGTGACGTACACGAAGGTGATGCCCACCTGCTTCTGGATGCGCTTGAGCTCGAGCTGCATCTCCTGGCGCAATTTGAGGTCGAGGGCTCCAAGCGGCTCGTCGAGGAGCAGCACCTCGGGCTCGTTGATGACCGCCCGGGCCACGGCGACGCGCTGGCGCTGTCCGCCGGACAGCTGATTCGGACGGCGCTGGTCGAGCCCCGCCAGGCGCACCATCCTCAACGCCCGCTCCACGCGCTCGCGCCGCTCGGCGCCGGGGACGCCTTTGACGCGCAGCCCATAAGCGATGTTGTCGCCTACCGTCATGTGCGGGAAGAGGGCGTAATCCTGGAAGACGGTGTTGGTCTCGCGAAGGTGGGGCGGCACCGAAGTGACGTCGCGCCCGCCGAGCTCGATCCTGCCTGCATCGAGGCGCTCGAAGCCGGCGATCAGCCGCAGGAGCGTCGTCTTCCCCGATCCGGACGGTCCGAGCAGGGTGAAAAACTCGCCTTCTTCGACGGCAAGATCGATCCCGTCGACAGCGACCACATGCCCGTAGCTCTTATGCACTCCCTCGAGGCGCAGCGCCAGCGGGCGCGACTCAGGGCTCTCTTCAATCCGCCGGCGCTTCTCCTTCGATCGAACCGCCATTCAGTCGAGTGAGGCCATGATGTGCTTGACCTGCGTGTACTCCTCCAGCGAGTAGATCGACATGTCCTTTCCATAGCCGCTCTGCTTGTAGCCGCCGTGCGGCATCTCGTTGACGAGCGGGATGTGGGTGTTGATCCACACGGTTCCGAACTGGAGCTTCCGCGCCATGCGCAGCGCGCGACCGACGTCGCGCGTCCAGACCGAAGCGGCGAGACCGTAGTCGACCGAGTTCGCCCACTCCAGCGCCTGGTCCTCGTCGCTGAAGCGCTGGATGGTGACCACCGGCCCGAACACCTCGCGCTTGACGATCTCCGCCGCGGGCCCGTTGGGTAGGACGATTGTCGGCTCGTACCACGAGCCGGCACGCTTGATGCGCGCGCCGCCGGTCGCCACCTCGGCGCCTGACTTGCGCGCGCGCTCGACGAACCCGGAGACACGCTCGAGCTGCTCCTCCGAGACGAGCGGTCCCATGTCGGTGTCGGCCGCGGCCGGGTCGCCGACCTTTAGCGACTCGACGGCCGGTATCAGGTCCTTCACCAGCCTGTCGTGAATGCGCGGCCCGGCGATGACGCGCGTGGCCGCCGTGCAGTCCTGCCCGGCGTTGAAGAAGCCGCCGATCTTGATCCCCTCGACCACGGCGCTGAGGTCGGCGTCGTCGAACACGACGACCGGCGCCTTGCCGCCGAGCTCGAGGTGCACGCGCTTCAAGGTCGAGGCGGCTTCGCGGGCGACAAGCTTCCCAGTGGCCACGTCGCCGGTGAGCGAAACCATCGCCACGCCGGGATGGCGGACGAGCGCCGCGCCCGCCGGCTCGCCGTCGCCGGTGACGACGTTGAGCACGCCAGGCGGGAGAATGTCCTCGGCCAGCTCGGCCAGGCGGAGGGCGGTGAGGGGCGTCCACTCGGATGGCTTCAACACCACCGTGTTGCCGGCGGCGAGCGCCGGGCCCAGCTTCCAGGCCGCCATCATCAGCGGGTAGTTCCACGGTGCGATCGAGCCCACGACCCCGAGCGGCTCGCGGCGCAGGATGCTCGTGAAGCCTTTCATATACTCGCCCGCGGCGCGGCCTTCCAGCAGGCGCGCAGCGCCGGCGAAGAAGCGGAAGCAATCGGCGATGGGCGGGATCTCCTCCGAGATGGTCGGCGCCAGCGGCTTGCCCACGTTCTCCGACTCGATGCGGGCGAGCTCCTCGCCATGCAGGATCACCATCTCGGCGAGCTCGAGGAGGCGCTCGCTCCGCTCTCGCGGGGTGGTATCGGACCACACAGCGTCGTAGGCATCTCGCGCCGCCCGTACCGCAAGATCGACATCCTTCTCGGTTGCTTTCGGAACCTCCGCGATCACCTTGCCGGTGGCCGGGTTGACGACCTCCTGGTATTCGGATCCCGACCCTGGGCCCCATTTGCCGCCGATGAACATTTCGCGACGCTTCAGCGTGGTGCTCATCTCTCACTCCTCGCGGGAACACCGGCGACCTCAGCCAACGCCGAGCCGAGGATGTCCAGCCCTTCCATCAGCTGGTCGTCGGGGATGGTCAAGGGCATCAAAGTCCGGATCACGTTGTGGTGCATGCCCGACCGCAGCAGCAGAAGCCCGCGCTCCCGGGCGGCGCTCAGAACGCGCGCAGTCTCGGTGTCGGCAGGGGTCTTTGATTTGCGGTCGCGCACCAGCTCCATCCCGGCCATGGCGCCCATGACGCGCACGTCGCCGACCAGCTCGTGCTCCGCCGCCCAGCTGCGCATCCGCTCCTCGATGACGGAACCGATCCTCGCGGCGCGCTCGGGGAGCCGCTCGTCCCGCATGACGTCCATGACCGCGAGGCCGGCCGCGCAGGCGACCGGGTTCCCCGCATACGTGCCCCCCAGGCCGCCCGGCGCAGGCGCGTCCATCACCTCGGCGCGACCGACCACGGCCGACAGGGCGAAGCCGGCGGCGAGGCTCTTTGCGACAGTCACCAGGTCGGGCGTCACGCCGGAATGCTCGATGGCGAATAAGCGGCCCGTGCGCCCGAAACCCGTCTGGATCTCGTCGGCGATCAGGAGGATCCCGTGCTTTTCGGTCAGCTCACGCAGCGCGCGCAAGAAGTCGAGCGGCGCCGGGACGAAGCCGCCTTCGCCAAGGACGGGTTCGATGATGATCGCCGCGACCCGCTCCGGCGCCACCTCCGACGCGAAGAGCTCGTCGAGCTGGGCGAGCGCGGCATCCGAGGTCCAGCCTCTGTATTCGTACGGGAACGGGGCCTGGTAGACCTCGGCCGCATAGGGCCCGAAGTTCTGCTTGTACGGATTGACAGTGCCGGTGAGGCTGAGCGCCAGCAGCGTCCGGCCGTGGAAGCCGCCGGTGAAGCTGATCACCGCCGGCCGGCCGGTGGCGGCACGCGCGATCTTGACTGCATTCTCGACCGCCTCGGCGCCGGTGCTGAAGAAGATCGCCTTCTTCGGCCCGTCGCCCGGAGCCACCTCGCACAGGCGCTCGGCCAGCCTCAGGTACGACTCGTGCATCACCACCTGAAACGCGGTGTGGGTGACGCGCTCGAGCTGCTCGCGCACCGCGGCCATGACGCGTGGGTGGTTGTGGCCGACGTTCATGACGCCGATCCCGCCCACGAAGTCGATGTAGCGCCGGCCGTTCGTGTCCCACAGCTCAGCTCCACTGGCGCGGCCGGCCACGAGCGGGTGCGCGGTCGTGACGCCGCGAGGCACATATCGCTCGCGGAGGGCCTTCAGCTCGTCAGCGTCTTCGCCCAACGTTTCAGTCATTCAATCACTCTCCAGGATTGACTGTACCGCCGCCCCACCCTACCCTCCCCACGAGGTGGGGAGGTGAACGCGGTGGACCCGAGCGCCGCCGTCGACAGGCTGTGGCCTGATCGGGGGGCACGCGTCATCCCGCTGTCGGGAGGCATCACCAACCACAACTTCAAGGTCGAGGTGCACGGCCAGGCTTTCGTCCTCCGCATGGGCGGCGCGAAGACGAGCATGCTCGGGATCGACCGCCAGGCCGAGCACCAGGCCAGCCTGCGCGCCGCCGAGGTGGGCGTGGGCCCCGAGGTGGCGGGTTTTTTCGAGGATGAGGGCTGGCTCGTCACTCGATTCATCGATGGCCGGCCCATATCGCCAGAGGCGATGCGCAAGCCGCAGACAATTCGGCGCGTGGCGACGGCGCTGCGCAGGTTTCATGATGCGGCGCCCATCCCGGGCCGCTTTGACGCGCATGCAGTGGTCGAGCTGTACCACCACGAGGCGCTCGAGCAAGGCATTGAAATCCCCGACGCGTATGGGGCGGCTCACGCGATGTCCTCGCGCATCCGGCACGCGCGCGGGCCGCAGCCCCAGGTCCCGTGCCACAACGACCTCCTCAACGCCAACTTTCTCGATGACGGCGAGATCCGGATCGTCGACTGGGAGTACGCGGGCATGGGCGACCGCTTCTTCGACCTCGCCAACTTCTCGGTCAACCACGAGTTCGGGGCGGACGAGGACCAGGTCCTGCTCACGGCCTATTTCGGTGAAGCCGGCGTCGAAGGCCTCGCCTCGCTGGCGATGATGAAGTTCATGTCCGACTTTCGCGAGGCGATGTGGGGGGTGCTGCAGAGCGGCATCTCCGAGCTCGACTTCGACTTCCACGGATATGCGGCCAGGCATTTCGACCGGCTAGCTGCGCACGCGAGCGCCATGAGGGTCGAATAAAGGCTCGTCGGCGACACGGCCCGGAACCCACGTTCCGAATATCTCCACCTCGACCGCGGTGCCGGTGCGCGCCGATGCCGGCACGTACGCGTACGCGATCGACCGCCCGACCGAGTACCCATAGCCGCCGCTGGTCACCCGGCCGCTCACCTCGCCGCCGATGCGGACCGGCTCCGAGCCGAGCGCCACCGAGTGTGGGTCGTCGAGCACCAGGCACGCCAACCGGGTGGCGGGATCGGCGTCGCGCGCCCTCAGCAGCGCCTCGCGTCCGATGAACTCGCCCTTGTCGAGCTTCACAAAGGAGCCGAGGCCGGCCTCGTACGGGTTTGCCTCCGGCCCGATGTCGGCGCCCCAGACGCGGTACCCCTTTTCGAGCCGCAGCGAGTCCACCGCCTTGTAGCCGCCGGCGCTCAACCCATGGCTGCGCCCTCCGTCCCAGATCGTGTCCCACAGCCGCAGGCCGAACTCGGACGGGCAATAGAGCTCCCATCCCAGCTCGCCGACGTACGTGACCCGAAGGGCCAGGCATGGAACCGAGCCGACGGCGAGCTGCTGGGCGGTCACGTACGGGAAGGCGCGATTGGAGATGTCGGTCGTGGTCAGCGGCTGCAGGATCAGCCGAGCCGCCGGGCCCCACAGCCCGATGCACGCGAGCGAGGACGTGATGTCCTCCACCTGCACCGAACCGTCGTCGGGGACGTGGTCGCGGATCCAGTACAGGTCGTGCTGCCCGAACGCGGTGCCGGTGACGATCCGAAAGCGGTCGTCGGCCAACCGGGTGACGGTGAAGTCGCACTCGATGCCGCCGCCTTCGTTGAGCATCTGCGTGTACGTGAGGGCGCCGACCCCGCGTGCCACCCGGTTGTCGCACAGGCGTTCGAGGCAGTCCGCGGCGCCGCGACCGCGAACCTCGATCTTGGCGAACGACGTGAAATCGAACAGTGCGGCGGTCTCCCGACACGCGCGGTGCTCAGCCTCGATCGCGGGCGACCACAAGCGACCCGCCCAGCCGCGAGGCCGCAGCGACTCGTCGCCGCGCGCGGCATTCGGCTCGAACCAGTTGGCCCTCTCCCAGCCGGATTTTTCGCCGAACGTCGCACCGAGCTCCTCGAGACGCACGTAAGCCGGCGACAGTCGCAAGGGGCGGCCGGCGCTGCGTTCATGGCCCGGGTACTTCACGTCGTAGTAGGTCGAGTAGACCTCGCGCGTTCGCGCCAGCGTGTACTCGCGGCTGCTGTAGTGGCGCCCAAACCGGCGCGAGTCCATCTCCCACGCGTCGAGATGGGGCCTGCCGTCGATGATCCACTCGGCGACCAGCCGGCCCATGCCGCCCGCGCCGGCCAGGCCGTGGGCGCAGAAACCGGCCGCCACCCAGAAGCCGCGGACGTCGGTTGGCCCGAGGATGAACTCGCCGTCCGGGGTGAACGCTTCGGGTCCGTTGACCAGGCGCACGACGCTGGCGTCCTTCAATGACGGCGTCCGCACGATCGCGTTGGTCATGAGCGGTTCGAAGCGGTCCCAGTCGGGCTCGAGAAGCTTGCCGTTGAAGTCGGCTGGGATCCCGTCGAGGCCCCATGGCGCCGGGTCGCGCTCGTAGCCGCCCATGACGAGCCCGCCCGACTCCGGCCGGTAGTAGACGAGCAGGGACGGGTCGCGCATCGTCGGCATGTCGCGCGGCAGGCCCGACGGGGTCGTGATGAGGTATTCGTGGGCCATCGGGATGAGCGGCACGGTGACTCCGACCAGGCGCCCGATCTCCGCCGCGAACATGCCGCCGGCATTGACGACGAGCTCGGTGTCGATGGCGCCCTTGTCCGTGACGACTCGCCTCACGCGGCCGCCGCCGGTGTCTATCGCTGCGACCTTCGTGTCCTCGTAGATCTCCGCGCCGCGCCGGCGCGCGCCCTCTACCATCGCGAAGGTGAGCTGGCTGGGGTCGATGTATCCGTCGGTCGGCAGGTACGCGGCGCCGAGCACGCCGTCGGTCGACATCGGCGTGAACATGCGCTGCGCGTCCTGCGCCGACACCAGCTCCAGCGGCAGCCCGAACGTCTTCGCCCAGCCGGCCTGGCGCGCCAGCTCCTCCATGCGCTCGGCGCTCGACGCCAGCCGCAGCGATCCGACCTCGTGCCAGCCAGTCTCGAGGCCAACCTCGTCGCCGAGCGTGCGGTACAGATCGACCGAGTTCATCATCATCCGCGTCAGGCTGAGCGAGCCGCGGAGCTGGCCCACCAACCCGGCGGAGTGAAAGGTCGAGCCGCTGGTGACGCGCGACCTGTCGACCAGCACGACGTCGGTCCAGCCCAACCGTGTGAGCCAGTACAGGATCGAGGCCCCGCCGACCCCGCCGCCGATGACGACCGCGCGCGCGTGCGTTTTCACGTTCGGATCACGGTGATGAGGGGCCGGATCGACCGGCCCCTCATGGAAACCTAGACTGCCGGCGCTTCGGCCGGCTTGACGGCCTGAGTCTCAGGCATGCCCCGCTGAGCGAACACGTAGTAGATCGCGCCGACGATCACGATCACCCCAACGGTCGCCTCGAAAATCGGGATGTTGCCCAGGAAGCCCGGCAGGTTGAGGTTGGGCAGGGAGCTCAACGGAGGGTTGCTGGTCGTGCGTGGCCACAGGAAGTTGACGATCATGCTGATGCCCCAGACCAAGCCCAGCACGTTGACGACCATGCCCCAGCTGCCGAGTTTGAACGGGGCATCCTCCTTCGGCCAGCCCGTGGTGCGGGCGATGAGGATGGCTATGTTCCCCAGGATGTACGACAGGTAGATCATCCCGGTTGCCGCGATCGCGATGATGCCGGCGCCGGCGTAATAGAGAAGGGGGATGGCCGACAGCACGCCGATCACGATGCACGTACCGACGGGGGTATGCAGGCTGGTGCTGACCTTGTTGTAAACGCTGCCGAGAGGCAGCTTGCAATCGCGTGCCATGCCGAATGCCAGGCGGATGGTCGAGGTCTGGATCGCCAGGCAGCAGACGTAGATCGCAGCAAACACGACAAAGAGGTAGATGTTCGCCGCCCAGCCAGGCAGGTTGCCGGTGATGATGTCGACGGGTGGCGCGGCTTTGCCCTCAGCGACGTTGGCGACGTATTTGTTGATGTCGCCGGGGATGGCCAGCAGTGTCGCGAACAGGAAGATCGCACCGATGATTGCGGCTCCGATGATGGAGCCGAGGACCGCGCGCGGCGCTTCGCGTCGAGGGTTCTTGGTTTCCTCGGCGAGCGTACTGGCGGTGTCGAAACCGTAAATCACAAACAGGGACATGAACATGGCGGCGAAGAAAGTTCCGTAGGGGTTGGCTCCGCCCGCGGTCAAGGCACTCGTGTCAAAGACCACCGAGGCCGACTGGTGCCTGAAGAAAAACAGCAGGATGAGCGCGAACACGACCATACCGAGGATCTCGAACACGACCCCGGTGTTGTTGACGATGGAGACGAGCCTGACTCCGAAGATGTTGAGCAGCGTCGTGCTGATGAGGACGAGCGCGCCGATCGACACCTGAGATGTGGTGTTGGTGGGGATGCTGAGGCCAAGGTTGTTCAGCAGCGGAATGAGAACTATCGGAACCGTCACGTCCACCGCCGTAACCGTCAGCACGCCGGCGAAGAGGTAGATCCAACCTGTGAACCACGAATAGTGGCGATTGGAAAGGTATTTGGTCCATTGGTACACGGAGCCCGCAACTGGAAAGTGCGAGCTGACCTCGGCGAAGTTCAGGCCGATGATCAGCTGACCGACTACAACGATCGGCCAGCTCCAGATGAAGGCCGGGCCGCCGATGCCGATGCCCAGGGCATATAGAGTGAAGATGCCGGTCGAGGGCGAGATGTATGAGAAGGCGACGGCGAAGCTGGAGTAGACGCCCAGCGCCCGCCGTAACTCCGGTTGGTAACCGAACCTCGCCAGGTCACGAATGTCGGCATGGTGGGCTTCTTCTGACAACTGCTACCCCCTCTCGGGCTTGGCGCCCGCCCCGAAACGTTTGTTACAGAAGTTGACGGGACGCTATCACTTGTTGCCGTTTCCGTCAACGAGGGCTGAGGGGCCGGCGGCGCGCGCCGGCCCCCCGGAACTACATCTGGAGGATGGGACGGACTTCCATGGCTCCGACCTGCGCCACCGGGCATTTCGCCGCGTACTCCACGGCCTCGTCCAGGTCTTTGGCCTCGATCACGTAGAAGCCGACCAGCTGGTCGCCGCCCTTCACGAACGGGCCTGATTCGGAATTGGTCGAGCCGTTGCGGACGCGGACGGTCTTCGAAGTCTTCGACGCCTGCACCGGGTCGCCTGCCTTGAACATGCCCTTGCCGTCGATCTCGGCGAAGTAGTCGTTGAAGGCATTGTTCTGGGCGTCGAAAGCCGGCGTGCCCGGATGGGGCATGTTCGACTCGTCGGCATAGAGAAGGTAGAGGTACTTCACGGAATGACTCCTTATCTGGTTCGCCGCCGGAGCGGCGTCTAAACCGGCTTGGCTTGGGCCAGGACCTGCTCGCGCGTGACGCCTTGCATGTGGTGAACCTCGCTGGCGTGGTCCTGTACGCCTTTCACGAGCTTCTCCTCGTCGTCGGTCTCGAGCACCCAGCCACACTCACACTCGACTCGCTTCTTCATGTCTCTCCTTGCTTGCCCGGCCTGGCGATGCCATCCTGACAGTCGCCCTTTGGGAAAAGTTTGCAGGCCCTCACGAGCCCTTCGCCTCGACATTGACGACGAGGCGCCACGCGTTGCGAAGGGCGATGGAGAACAGGGCCAGCAATGCGAAGCTGATGGTCAAGAGCGCTGTCGTATCCCCACGCATCAGGCCCACCGCCCCGGTGAGCATATAGACGTAGACGACGAACGGCAGCACCAGCAACCAGAAGCTCTGCGCGACCCGATGGACGCGCCCTTTCTCTTGAAGCCTGAACACGGGCCACCAGATCCCGATGGTTCGCCATGATGCAAAGGCGAGAGCCACCAGAATGATCTCGCCGCGACCCTGCGTCGGGAGCAGCGGGATGAGGAAGGACAGCGACAGGACAAAGGCTGTGGCCAGAATGGTCAGCGTGCTCTGCCCCAGCGCGGCCCATCGGTTCTTTGGGTCCGAGAAGACGCCAAGATGCAGCTGGGTCGCGATGAAAAGCAGCCCGACCAGTGTGGCGGCGCTGCCGGCTGCGGTCGCGAAGAACAGGTTCCAGTCGCCCATTCCGCTGCGGATTATCGGCTGAGATCGATCGGTGCTGAGGATCTACTTGATGGGCGAGGTGCAGGTCGAGAACGGCGGGCGCCTGCTGCGCGAGTCGCAGCTCGGAGGCCCGCAGGGCCGGTTCGTGCTCGCATACCTGGTCAGCGAGCGAAAGCGAGCGGTCACCCAGTCGGAGCTCGCAGAGGCGCTCTGGCCCGAGTCGCTGCCCGCCTCCTGGACCCTCGCGCTGAGCGCCATCGTCAGCAGGCTGCGCTCGAGGCTGGAGAGCATCGGCCTTCCGCGCGCCCGCATCATCGCCAGCGCGTTCGGCTGCTACCAGCTCTCGCCTCCGGGGGAGGCGTGGGTCGATGTCGAGGCGGCGCTTGCCGCCCTCGACGCCGCCGAGGGCGCGATCGTGGCGGGCAGTCCCCAGGCGGCATACGGACCGTCGCTCATCGCGACGACGATCCTGCGGCGTCCGTTTCTGCCCGGCCAGGACGGGCCCTGGGTGGACGATCGCCGCACGACGCTGGCGTCGTACCTCATCCGGGCCACCGACAGCAGGGTCGAGGCCCTCGCAGCCAACAACGAGACGATGCTGGCCGTGGCCCACGCACGAGAGGCGGTGCGGCTGGAGCCCTATCGAGAGTCGGGCTATCGCCGGCTCATGCGCGTATTGGCGGCCAACGGCGATCGGGCGGAAGCGATCGTGGCCTACAACCAGTGCCGGGACCTTCTTCAGCGCGAGCTGGGTGTCCCACCGTCGGCCGAGACCGAGGCCCTCGTGCGGGAGCTCGCCGGCTGAACGAGCGTCCGGCCAGCACAGCCCAGCCAGGCGCCGAGCAACCCCAGGAGCGTGCCCGCCAGCAGCGTCAGGATCACGGGAACGAACGCCATGTGGCCGAAGCCCATGATCGCGGCGAGGCTTTCGGCCGCCGGGCCGAGGCCGAAGCGCGATTCTGAGGCCGAGAGCGGGATCGACCACCCGACCGATCCGATGAGCGCGCCGACCGGGACCGCAAAGCGAGCGCCGGGCTGTACCGCGCCGAATGCCAGGCCGAGCGGAAACGGCGCCCACCAGGCACCCAGCATCACTCCCACGGTGGCCAGGATCGGGAAGACGACGACAGCGCCGATCCATCTCATGGGTCGAGGCTCCACGTAACGGTCCCGGGCGCTGAGGCGGCCTGCTCGGCACTGAGCATCGGCGCGTACCGGCCGTCCCACCAGGCGTCGACCCGGTTCTCGTACCAGTGCGACGCCGGGTTCTCGCTCTGGCCGCCGGGGTAGATGCCCGAGAACGTCCCCGAGCCCCAGTCGACGACCATCCTCCAGCTCGGCCCGTGGCTCGACGGGAAATCGGGCGCGGCCAGCGGCGTGTTGGCGTCGCCGCGGTCGGCACGCGGACCGTAGTCGAGGCCGCTGATCTGGGCCAGATTCTCGAGCACGCGGGTGTGAACGCGACCCCACGTCCACGTGTTGGGATCAGGCCCAAGCTGCTTGCTCAGATTCGTCACGGTCGTCTTGAAAGCGATCTGCAACGCCGGGTTGTGCTGGTCGTGGAGCGTCCAGGTCTCCAGGTCCTGCCCGAGCGCATTGCTGACCTCGGAGCGGTCGAGGGTGACGTGATGCGATTTCCAATCCGGACCAAAGGTCTCGTCGAGGTACGCCTGCCAGAACGCCCACCAGATGGTCGCCGCCGCCGAGTTCGTGTCCATGCGATAGTCCCAGCTCGCCAGGAGGTCCCGTGCCGGCGAGCTCGGCAGCGCCGCCAGCAGGATCGGCACCATTTCCGATGCCAGGAAGTCGCGCGTGTCCGTCTGCAGGGCCATCATGTCGGCCGCGCTGAGCTTTCCGCCCTGGCTCAGCACGCGGTGGATCTCGTTGGCGCGGTATCCGGGGTTGAAGAAGCTCGAGGTGCCGATGTACCACGGGTAGTCGTCCGTCACCTGGCGCTGGTTGGCTGACCAGATGATGCCCTCCGGCGGGTTGTAGACCTGCGGGATGTCGTCGTAGGGGATCGTGCCGGTCACGTCGTCTTCTCCGGTTCCTGGCATCGGCAGCCACGGTCGTGCGGCCGCGACCTGCGGGTAGTAACCAGCGGAGATCAGGCCGATATCGCCCCTGTCGTCCGCGTAGACGAAGTTGTGGGTGGGCGAGTACCAACCCCGCAGCGCGTCACGGAACTCCTGGTAGCTGCTCGCCCTGTCGATGCCGAGCAGCACCCCGAGGTCCTGCGATGGGATGTTGCCCGCCCACCACACGGTCGTGGTCTGGCCGCGCTCGGTGATGACCGGACCGTGCACGCTCAGCTTGAGCGTGAGGTGCTGGGTCGCGCCGCCGAGCACAGGTATGTCGTAGCCGACTGTCTGGTACCGCTGCCACGCGCCCCTCCAGAAGTACTGGCCCGGGTGTGCCGAGTCCTCCTGCTCCAGGTAGAAGAAGGTCTGCTGGTTTTGCGCGTCGGTCAGGCTCCACGAGATGTGCCGGTTGTGGCCGATCAACACCACCGGCGTACCCGGGATGCTGACACCGCTCACCTGGTAGGCCGGCGAGTCCATGCTCAGCTGGAACCAGATCGCGGGGAGCGTCAGGTGCAGGTGCGGGTCGCCTGCCATCAGCGCCCCACCGCTTGCGCTTCTGGCGCCGGCGACGGCCCAGTTGTTGCTGTTGCCGCCGGTGGCGAGGAGGCCGGGCGGGAGCGACACGAGGCGCTGGTACGCGTCCCCCGCCGCGACCGCTTCGGCGTCCGTGACCTGGGCCACGGGTCCGATCGGCGTGACGGTGGCCTGGCCTGGGTACGGACCCGGGTCGTATGGGGACTGGGGGTTCGGGGGCAGCACGGGGAACCACTTCGAAACCAGGTCGGCGCCGAGCGATTTCTCGAGCAGCGCCATCACGAGCGGCGTGTCGGTGAAGTTGAGCGTCTGCGTCATGTCGCCTTTGACGATCAGCGAATCGATCGGCGTCCATGCCTTCGGCTGGTAGCCCAGCAGCGTGAACATCACCGGCAGCTGGTGGTCGGCCTCGGCATGGGCGATGCGATCGTTCACGCCCTGCGCGTACGCAAGCAGTGCCTGGCGGGCCACATCGTCCGGCGCGAGCGCATTCCACTCCTGCTGCGCCGTACGCAGCAGCCCGAGCTGCAGCTCGAAGCGGTCGATGTCCAGGGCGGCCTTGCCAACGACCTCCGACAGGCGGCCTTCGCCCTGCCTTCGCAGCAGGTCCATCTGGAACAGCCGGAAGCGGGCGTGCATGTAGCCGACGGCCAGGAAGAGGTCGTGGTCGGTCTGGGCGACGACGTGCGCGGTGCCGTCGCGTTCCAGGCTGACCTTGACGGCCTGGTTGAGGCCGAACAGATGCAGGGTCTCGCTCCCGATCGCGGCGTCGTTGGCCATGGTCCAGGCGCCCGTGACCGGGTTGAAGGCGGGACCGAGCGCCGGCAGCGGCCCGGCACCGAAGAACGCCGCATAGAGCACCGCCGCCGACACGATCACCGCCGCGGCAGCGTTGACGGCGCGCAGGCCACCCTTCATAGGCGAAGGCAAGTGTGACAGCGAGGGGTGAGGAGGGCGAGCTGCTCGCCCTCCTCAGGTCGATTACTCGGCCTGGCCGAAGGCCTTGATCTCCTCGAGCTCCTTCTCGGTCAGCTCGCGCGGGGTCTGGCCGCTCTTGACCTTTTCCGACTCGACGTGGTGCTTGATGGTCGCCACGATCTCGGGATTGGCGAGCGTGGTGATGTCACCCGGGCTCGTGAAGTTGGAGATGCCGGCGATGACGCGGCGCATGATCTTGCCCGATCGCGTCTTGGGCATGTCCGGCACGATCCACACGTTTTTCGGCCGCGCGATCTTGCCGATGAGCCTGTCGATGGCAGCCGAGACCTTCTCCTCGATCTGCTTGCTCGGCTTGATCCCGGGTTTCAACGCCACGTACATCTCGACGGCCCGGCCCCTGAGCTCGTCGATCACCGGGACCGCGGCGGCCTCGGCGACCTCTTCGACGGTCAGGGTCGCGGACTCGAGCTCCTTGGTGCCCAGCCTGTGGCCGGCGACGTTGATCACGTCGTCGACCCGCCCAAGGATGCGGAAGTAACCGTCCTCAGCCAGCAGCGCGCCATCGCCGGCGAAGTACGGCCAGTCGCGCCAGTCCTTGCTGTCCTTCTTCTTGTTGTATTTGGCGTAATACGTCGCCACGAACCTGTCCGGGTCTCCATAGATGGTCTGGAAGATGCCGGGCCAGGGATTGCGGATGCAGATGTTGCCGGCCTTGCTGCTCCCCTTGGGGATCGGCTTGCCCCCCTCGTCGAGGATCTCCGGATAGATGCCCAGGACGCCCGGGCCGCAGCTTCCGGGCTTCATCGGCTGCAGCGCGGGCAGCGTGCTGCACAGGAAGCCGCCGTTCTCCGTCTGCCACCACGTGTCGACGATGACGGCTTCGTTCTTACCGACCTCCTGGTGGTACCACCGCCAGACCTCGGGCTCGATCGGCTCGCCGACCGTGGTCATGTGCTTGAAGTGGTAGTCGTACTTCTTGGGCTCGTTGGGACCGAGCTTGCGCAGCATGCGGATGGTGGTGGGCGCGGTGTGGAAGATGTTGACGCCGAGCCGCTCGGCGATCCTCCATGGGCGGCCGGGGTCGGGGTAGGTGGGCACGCCCTCGTATATGACGCTGGTGGCCGCCAGCGCGAGCGGTCCGTAGACGATGTACGAGTGGCCCGTGATCCAGCCGATGTCGGCGAAGCACCAGTAGGTGTCCTCGGGGTGGATGTCCTGGTAGTACTTCGACGTGCCGGCGACGTAAGCGAGATAGCCGCCGGTGCTGTGCTGGCAGCCCTTCGGCTTGGCCGTCGTGCCGCTGGTGTACATGAGGAAGAGGGGCGCCTCGGCCGGCATCGAGACGGGTTCGACGATTTTGCCCTTGTAGTCGACGAGCAGCTCGTCGACGAAGTAGTCCCGGCCTTTCACCATCTCGGTCTTCGATGAGTACTTGCCCGGATGGCGCCGCCAGATCAGCACCTTGTCAACCTTCTGGCCCTGCTTGGAGGCCTCTTCGATCGCCTCCTCGGCCTTGATCTTGTGGTCGATCAGCTCGCCGTTGCGGTAGTAGCCGTCCATGGTGACCAGGATCTCGCTGCCCGAGTCGGCGATGCGGCCTCCGCAGGCCGCACCGCTGAAGCCACCGAAAACCTCGGAGTGGATGACGCCCAGGCGGGCGCAGGCGAGCATGGACACCGGCAGCTCCGGGACCATAGGCAGGTGGAAGGTGATGCGGTCACCCGCCTTCAGGCCGCAGAAGTCCCTGAGCAGCGCGGCAAACTCGTTGACGCGCTTGTACAGCTCCTGGTAGGTCACGACCTGGGTGGCCTCGGCCTCGGGCTCGGCCACCCAGATGAGTGCCGCCTTGTTCCGGTTCCTGGCGAGGTGCCGGTCGACGCAGTTATATGACGCGTTCAGCTTCCCGCCGACGAACCACTTCCAGAACGGCGGGTTGCTGGTGTCCAGCGTCGTGTGCCAGTACTTGTCCCAGGTCAGGAGGTCGGCGTATTCCTTGTAGCATTCGGGGAAGTTCTTCTCGGCGAAACGCTCGAAGATGGCGGGGTCGTTCGCGTTGGCCTGACCGATGAAACTCGCGGGTGGCTGGAAATACTCCTCTTCCCGCCAGTGAACGGCTATCTCCGCCTCAGAGACCTGGACTTCACTCATCGCCTGACCTCCATACGACTCCTCTTACATCCAGATCGGGTTGCCAACCGGAAGGATCGGCTTGCTGCGCATGCTGTTGGCGACCACGGCAGCGGACCCGTACCAGGCCACGATGGCGGTGATGAGGCCCATCCAGCCTCCCAGCGCAACCAGGCCTTCGCCTGCTTTGTTGCCGCTGAAGTTGCCGAGGAACAGTAGGATCTCCGTGATTTCCAGAGTCAGGAAGACCGCGAACACGGACACGTTCACACGCGCGCTCCAGAACAACATGTAGGTATTGAAGATCGCGAAGGCGAGCAGGATCCATCCGAGGGATACGGTGATGTCGGTCGCTGGGACCTTGCCCCAAAGAACGAGGACCACCCATGCGGCGAGCCCCATCCAGAATCCCCCGTAGGTGGAAAACGCGGTGGCGCCGAACGTGTTGCCCGTTTTGAACTCCCACATCCCCGCGGCGAATTGGGCCAGTCCGCCGTAGAAGATTGCGTATCCGAAGAACGGCAGAAGCGGCTCCGTACCTGCGCCCATGGCGTTGTGGGCGCTGAGAAGAAACGTGGTGAGTGCGAAGCCTCCTAGCCCTAAGGCGGCGGGATTGGCGATTGCCGGCGGCGCTGCAGTTCTGACTTCAGCCATACCCTGAGCCCCCAAAAAACGCCAGGAGAAACGGCCCTGGCGACCGATCAACTAATCCCACATCCTAAACCGGGACCGTGTTGCACCGCCGCGTCGATATTTGTGACGCAATTTTTGACGCATGCGGCATTTTCTTGGCGACCAGGCGATCTTGCGGCCCTGAGCGCCTTTGCGAGGCCCGCGATTCGGCCTTATTCTTAAGGTGCCGGATCGTGCCGGCTGACTTTTGGGTGGGATTCTTCAAGGAGGGTGTATGACTTGGTAGTTCCACATCTGTCTCGCATGCTTGGCGCCCTGGCGGGAGTCGCCGCGGCCGTCCTGGTCGCAGCTTCCGTCAGCGCCAGCGGCGCCGCGACTCCACAGGTGCTCGACGATTCGCAGTTGAACCCGCAGAGTGCCACGCTGGGAGGCGCCTCACCGCTGTCCACCTCGCGCACAGTCCAGCACTGGTTCGGCCAGACGCTTGACCCTCACAACGGGGTCACGTACGGCTACAACATGGTCGGCTTCGCCCCCAGCACGAACAACTCCGCCACGATTCCGGTCGACATCATCCCGCTCAACATCAACGTCGGCGGGAGCTCGTACAACGGGACGGACCGGGTGGGCGCGGTCCTGGCCTCGCCGCTGTTCCAGAACGGCGACTTCTCGACCACGACGGCGGCCACCGACAACATGGGGCTCAAGGGGCCCGGCGGAGCGCTGTCGGCCGGCAACACAGGCGTCCAGCTCGAAGACGCAACCATGCGTGCCCAGTTCAACAAGGTCGGCACCGGCTATCACGTGATCTTCGGCACACCCGTGGTTCACGCGCCGATCACGATCAACGTGCCGGCTGAGCACGGAACCCAGATCACGAACGTCCGTGGCATCACCTTCGCGGACGTCAACATCAACTGGTTCGCCGCCCAGCTGCAGAACCTGAACAGCAGCCTCGGCTACATCGACCCGACGCATCTGCCGCTCTATGTCACCAACGAGGTGATGCTCTACATCGGGCAGAACCCTGGCAACTGCTGCGTCATCGGGTTCCACGGCGCCGGGATCGTTCCCGGTTTCAGCAACGGCCCCGGCAACGGCGCCGGCACCCAGCCGGTGCTGACCTACGCCTGGGCGTCGTGGGTGGTTCCGGGCACCTTCCGTATCGCCCCCACCGCAACCCGGCTGGCAGACTGGGCCCTCCAGGACATCCACGCGTTCAGCCACGAGATCTCGGAGTGGGCGGACGACCCGTTCGTCAACGACTTCGTCGAGCCGTGGCTGACGCCGACCGCGCCTCAGTACGGCTGCAGCAACTTCCTGGAGACCGGTGACCCCGTGGTCGGCATCGGCTTCTCAAACGGCGTCAACACGACCGACCAGAACAAGTACGCCGACGGCACCTATCACCCCGAGGACGAGGTGTACCTGCCGTGGTTCATGCGGACGGCTCCGAACACGGTCTCCCAGCCTACGCAGAGCCCGTCGAACAACATCGGTCGCTATACCCTCATGGGCGACCTGAACCCGTTCCCGGGCTTCCGCGCACCGGCCACCGGCTGCTGAACTTCCCCAGATCGCACAATTAAGAGGCCCGGGCATCGAGCCCGGGCCTTCTTTGTTGTCACGGAAGGATCGTGCACCGGAGGCTGTTTGCTCTTAGGTCGATGAACAGGCTGATCGATCGTTACTCCGTCGTGTTCGTGGCGGTCGCGGCCACCCTGTGGGCGTCGGACGCCTACTTCCGCAACCAGCTGGTTCAGCACCTGAGCGCGACCCAGATCGTCGTGGCCGAAGACGCGCTCGTCACGCTCTTCTTGATCCCGGTTCTGATCCGCGGCCGCCACGAGCTGCGAGCGCTCGGCGCGCGCGGATGGGCCGCCGTCGGTATCATCGCCGCCGGGGCACAGGCGCTGGCGACCATCCTGTTCACAGCATCGTTCTCGATCGCCGCCCAGCACCAGCTGTTCGCGGAGACGTTCGTGCTCCAGCAGACCCAGCCCTTGATCGCGATCGTGCTGGCCTGGATCGTGCTCGGCGAGCGCCGCCGGCCCTGGTTCTGGCCGGCGGCCGCCGTGGCGATCGCGGGCGTCTACATGGTCCTGTTCGCCAGCGATCCCCTGTCGCCGGTGACCGCCCTGCAGAACGGACGCCTGGAGGTTGGGCTCCTCGCGCTAGGGGCGGCCGCGCTCTGGGCCAGCGGCACGGTGCTCGGCCGCTTCGCGCTGGGCTCGATCTCGTTCTGGAGCATGACCGCGCTGCGCTTCACCCTTGCCCTGCCGGTGCTGGTGGTCGTGGTGCTCGTCCAGAGCGGGCTCGCCGGCTTCGGCCATTACCGGGTCAGCGATTTCGTGCCCAACCTGCTGGCCATCGCGATCGTGCCCGGCCTGCTCGCGCTGCTGCTGTACTACCGGGCGCTCTCGAAGACCCCTGCTTCGCTCGCGACCATCGCCGAGATGGCCTATCCGGTGGCGGCGACGCTGATCGCCTCGGCTCCTCCCCCGTGGGGCTTCCACCAGCCGCTGTACCCCGCGCAGATCTTCGGGACCGCGCTGCTGCTGGGCGTGATCGTTTTCCTCAACTGGACGCGGGAGAAAGCGCCGCCGGTCCTTACGCGACCGCTGACGGTGGCCGAGGGCTGACCGGGCTCGGCCCTATCGCGCCGCTTCCTCGAGCCAGCTCGCGGCGTAGCCGGCAACCTCTTCCCAGCCGTCCTGGGCGATGATCCAGTGACACCGGCCGGGAAACTCCTTGAAATCGGTGCGGGCGCTGGACCGCGCGTACTTCCTGTAATTGGAGCGGTTGAGGCCCGCGGCCACGACGTGGTCGCGCTCGCCGGCGATCATCAGCAGCGGCTTGCGCATCGGATTGGCGAAGTTGACCCTGACCGCGCTGGTGCCCAGCGCGGCCTGGAAGAAGATGCGTCCCGTCTCGGGGACCACATGTTGGTCGTACGCGGCGTGCGCGTCGGCTTCGCTGAGCATGTTGGCGAACGCGTAGTGGAACAGCGGATAGGACATCCGGACCACACCCTTTCGCGCGCCGGGCTGCATGAGCACCGGCAGGTTGGACCGGAACACGGAAAGCTCGGTGGCAAACACCCCGCGCGGGGGCGCGGAGTCGATGGCCACGCCTGCTGCGCCCAGCCCGCGGTCGAGCAGCATCTGCACGAACAGCCCGCCGAACGAATGCCCGATCAGGAGCGGCGGCTCTGGTTGCTCCCGGACGATGCCGTCGTAGTGATCGACGATCTCCTGAACGCCGAGCATCGCCAGGCCGGATGGATCCGAGCGCAGCTGCTCGATCGTCTTGTCTTTCCGCGGCCATGCAGGCGCGAGGCATCGGTAACCACGTTTGGTATAGAAGTCCACGAAATGGTCCCAGCACGCGGGGGTGACCCACGCGCCATGGATGAAGATCACCGTGCGCATTTCCGCGCTACCCTACGCGATCAGTAAAGGAGAAGACATGGCTGAATACGGGACTTCTGTAGAGAGCACGGCATCGGCTGAGAAGGTCTGGAAGATCTGGTCCGACATGTCCACCTGGGGTGATTGGAATCCGAACGTGTCGACGATGGACTGGCAGGGCGGCTTTGAGTCCGGGACCACGGGCGTCATGAACACCCGCGCGGGCCAGCACCACAAGATGCGTCTCCTCGACGTGACGCCGGGGCGCAGCTTCGCACTGGAGACCAGCGTCGTTCCAGGCACGACGTTTCGCTTCAACTGCCGCGTCGAGCCCGTGGACGGCAAGACCAGGATCGGCCAGTACGTCGAGGTCAAAGGCCCGCTCGGCCCGATCATGGGTGGCATGCTCGGGCCGCAGGTTTCGAAGGAGTTCGGCACGCTGCTCGGCAACCTGGCCAAGAAGGCCGAAGCCGGCTAGGGTCCAGTTCAGGACAGGCGCGAAAGCGCCGCGCTGACCGCATCGGCTTCGCCGGGCGCGAGCGCGTCGCCGAAATTTCGCTCGAGGCTCCTCAAGAAAACTCCGTGGGCTTTCTTGAACGCAGCCTCGCCCTTGGTGGTCACGTGGGCGAACACGCCGCGTCGATCGGTCGGGCAGGACCGGCGCTCGATCAGACCGGCCCTCGTCATCTGCTCGAGCCGTCGCGAAGCGCCGCTGTTGGAGATCCCCGCGACCTTCGCGAGCTCCTGGTAGCGCATCATCCCGCCCGGCGATCGGGATAGGTGCAGCAGAACTTCGTACCAGGCGAGCGGCATGCCTGCCTCCGGCACCATGTCGCGCTCGAGGGCCGCGCTCAGGGAGGCGTGGGCTCGGGCGAGCTCCTCCCACACCTGTGCCACCTTCGTGGAGCCGGAGCTCGTTTTCACGGCGCCTATGGTAGGCGCTGTTTTGGTTGCCATCGACCTTGCTTGTGAGAGATGGGGCCGGATTTGCGACCGGCCCCATCGACGGATAACCCTCTTATGCTTCGGCGAGCTCGGCCGTCTTGACCACGATCTCGGTCTCGATCTCGAGCTTGATGGTGTGGCTGGCGATCGGGATGGCCCCCGCGATGCCGTCCCAGTTCAGGCCGAAGTCCATGCGGTTGAGCTGCCCCCTGGCCGTGATGCCAATGCGCTCGCGGCCGCCGGTCATGGGGTCGGGAACGCGGCCCTCGAGGGTGGCGTCCAGCACGATCGGCCTGGTCACGTCTTTGATGGTGAGGTTGCCGTGCACGCGGAACGTCTCGCTGTCCAGCGGCTCGACCTGGGTCAGCTTGAACGTGATGTAGGGGTACTTCTCGGCCTCGAAGAAGTCGGCGGAGCGGAGGTGGTTGTCGCGCATCTCCTGGCGGGTGTCGACGCTGGCAACGTTTATCTTCAGCTCGCCCTGCGTCTCGGTGACGTCGTCTTCGGGGCCCTCGAACGTCCCCTCGAACTTGTTGAAATGTCCGCGCACCGTGGATACGGCCAGGTGCTTGGCGGTGAAGCCCAAAGTTGTATGCGCCTTGTCGAACTCGTACTTGACCATGCGCTCCTCCTGTGATTTGAAGCCGGCGTGTCGGTCCGGCAGCTGATCACAGCTACTTGCTTGCGCAAGCAACTATTCCAGCGGCGCGGCGGTTCGGCTAGCGCTTTCTCAGGCAGAACCAGACGGCTGAGGCGCGCATCATGGCGGGGGTGCCGGTTTCGCTGGGCCTGCTCCAGAGCAGGTCCCACGCGGGGCCAAAGCGCTCGCGCAGCTCAGACTCCGTCACCCCCGACGGTATCGGCGGCAGCGCGTGGGTGAACTCCATCATGTAAAGGCCGGCCCCCGGGGCGGCGAGGGCCGTGACGCCCTCGGCGTACCGGGCTCGCTCGTCGGGCTTCAGGCCGTGGTAGCAGCCAAAATCGAACAGCAACGAGTACCCGGGCTCGAGACCCAGGTCGCCAAGACGGGTGACGTCACCGAGGCGAAAGTCCACCTTGACCCCCGCAGCCTGCGCCCGGCGCCCGGCCTCACGGAGGGCGCGAGGCACCGCCTCAACGCCTGTCACGTCCCAGCCGTGACGGGCCATGTAGACGGCTTTGGTCCCGTTTCCACTGCCCAGGTCGAGGGCGCGACCTTTGGGGAGGGCGCCTGGTCCCTCCATCAACGCCTCGAGCTCGTTGGGCATGACACGGTCCCAGGGCGTGAAACCAATCGCGTACATCAGGCGGTACACGATGCCCATCAGGTGGAGAGGCGGCTGCGGAACGCCTCCGTTTCCTTGCGCCAGGTCAGGACGATCCCGGCGATCATGGCCAGTGCAAAGAGCGCCAGTCCTATGGCGAGGAGGATAGGGCCGACCTCGCCGGCGCCGATGGCGGAGCCGAGCGGACCCCAATCCACGGTGGCCGCGGCGTTGAGCCAGGCGATCAGCCCGGTCGCGAAGGCGGCGCACCCGAGGGTCCAGCGCTTCTCGGAGGGTGACATCTGCCCGATGTCGAAACGTCGAGGCCTGGCCGAAACCTGGAACCGGCCGAGGCTGGCGACGAGCGCCAGCCACACCACCAGCATCACCACCCCGATGGTGAGCGCGATCGTGGGCGTGGCCGTGCGATCGACGGGCGATAGGTCGGCGGAACCTGCCCACGCCGCCATGGGCAGAGCCCAGATCAGGCTGCTGATGGCCGCGAAACCGGTGCGTCCGAAGCGATCGACCAGCCGGCTCATCGGGCGGCTGTGTATCTCATGGCTAGATATTGCTCGAAAGTCACTGTTCCGTCAGTTGCCACCGGTCACGAGCACGAGCATGACGGGGTGACCCTTAGTTCGCCTCCCGCGCTCCGGGCGCTCCGAGGTGCGTGCTGAAGAAGCTCAACACGCGCGACCAGGAATCATCGGCGGCCTGCTTGTTGTATGCGCGCTTGGTGTCGTTGAAGAACGAGTGGCGGGCGCCGGGATAGATCTTGATGTCGTGGTCGATGCCGTGTCGGGTGAGGGCTTGGTCCAGTGTGCGGCCGGCGCTGGCGGTGAAGTCCTTCTCCGGGTACGAACCCACCACCGGGCAGGCGCGTTTGACCGCATCGATCGGCCGCGGGTTGGCGGCATAGAAAGGTGCGATGGCCTTGAGCCGGTCGTCGGTGCAGGCCCACGCGACGGCGAACCCGCCCCCCATGCAGAAGCCGATCGCGCCGATCCGTTCGGGATCGACCTCGGGCATGGCCGCAAGGTGGGTGAAGGCGGCCTTCAGGTCGCCGATGCCCGGACGTTCCACGGCGCCGCGGAGCATCCCGGTCATGTAGCGGACCATGCAGAGGGCGCGATTGCGGTCGCTGAAGAGATCGACGGCGAGCGCCGCGTAGCCGTTATCGGCAAAGCGGCGGGTGGTCTCCTTGATGTTTTCGTTGAGGCCGTACGCCTCGTGGATGACGACGACACCCGGGTGCGGGCCGTTGCCTTCGGGGAGGGCGGCGAAACCACCGCCCTTGAGCTCGGTCCGGTCGATCACGCGCGTCTTCATATATGTGGGGCAGGGATGATGGTAGCGGGCACGAAAAGTCGGGTCGGAGGCGCGGGGTATCATCACATCCGGCAGCGTCGTGGGCCCGTGGCGCAGTTGGGAGCGCGTCAGACTGGCAGTCTGAAGGTCAGGGGTTCGAATCCCCTCGGGTCCACCACCCAACATGGAGCACCCGATGGGCATGCAGCGGGCACGACCATTTGAATCCGCATCGTCTTACTTCGGCGCAGGTGCGCGGAGGATCGGCTGGTACACCGCAAGGATGTTGCCTGAGCCTTCCCAGGTTCGTGTAGACAGCAGCTTTATAGGACGCGCGCGCGAAGCAGGAGTTCGAATCCTTCTTGGGTCGCCCGGGATGCATTGCGGCGGCGAGCCATACGTGGGCTCCGTGGGTTCCAGCACCGCAATATCTCGGGGCGACGCCTGGTGCCAACTTGGCTCCCCTTAGTGGACGCTCTTCGAACCGGGTTGCTTGCGCCGGCGCCCGATCTGGTTGAGAGGATTGACTGTTTCGGCTTTTCTGCGACCTTGCTGGCTGGGCCCGCGACTGTCTTCTGATCGCGGCCCAACCGTGCCTTTCCGCGGTTCGCCGCTCGAGGCCCGACTAGGCTTCGCCCAGAAGCTTCAGTCCGTACTGCGCTTTGAGCTCAGGCACCCAGTCCATGAAGTGACTCTCGTTATACCGGGCCGCGATCGCCTCGTGCTCCGTACCGCCCGGCTTGGCGCCTGTCGCGAAAAGCTCGGAAATCTCAACGAAATAGTTCTCGAAGCCCGCCTTGCAAATGATTTCGAGCAGCCTGGCAGGCTGATCGGTCGGGTTCCAGAAGGTGTGGGGGACACCACATGGCTTGTAGATGTAAGTGCCGGGTCCCGCCTCAGCGACTTCATCCCCCACGCGCACCCCGACACGGCCCTCGAGAACGTATGACAGCTCGTCCTCCATCTTGTGCGTGTGCGGAGGGATGAGGCATCTCGCATCGATAGGGTGCTCGACAATCGCGAAACGGCCACCAGTCTCGTGACCCCACACCTTGAAGTCCACGCCCAGCCCTCCTAGGCTGACGGACTTACCTTCACCAGGGCCGACCATAAGCAACCGCCGCTCTTGAACTCTCATATCAACGTTACCTCCAAGGGCATATTCGCGACTCATGGCTGTATACTGATAGCACAGTAACCTCGATCCCCCGGCTTGTCAATAATCAAGTCACAGTGGAGATCCCCGAAATCGCGAGAAAGTACGTGCTCAACCGCCGCGCGGAGCGCCGGGATGAAACCCGCGAGCGCATTGTCGAAGCGGCAGTCGCGCTCCACCACACGATGGGGCCGGCGCATACGACCGACGTGGCCATCGCAGAAAACGCCGGTGTGACGCGGAGGACCTTCTATCGGCACTTTCCTGACGAACTGTCACTGTTCCGTGCATGTACGAGCCACTCGTTCGAGAAGTGGCCCCCTCCCGACCCCGACAAGTGGAGGAGGGTCGCCGACCCTAAAGGACGACTCCGATTGGCCCTCGGCGAGCTCTACGGCTACTATCGCGACTCTGGGGCCGGCCTCGTAGTGATCATGCGGGACAGAACTCTCATGGGGCCGGAGTTACTCGCGCTGCCAGGTCGCGCCGATCGACTGCGTGCGATGGCGGGAGTGTTGCTCGAGCCGTGGAAGACGCGCGGGCGCAGACGCCACGTACTTAAGGCCGCGCTGGTTCAGGCGACGGCTGTGACAACCTGGCAATCCCTCGTCGGCCAGCAAAGTCTCACCGACGAGGAGGCGGTCGGCATACTGATGGGGATGGTATTAGCCGCAGCAAACAACGGGAGCCGCGACTAACTTTCGCTCGTTGGGCTACGCCGTGGCCCAAATGATTCGTTCCCAAAGGGGCGGCGGCCAGGGTCGACGGGAAAACGTGCAATCGTCTCGACAATCTGCTTCTTTCGCGCCCTAATTGAGTGGGAGGCTCACCCCAAGAGTTCGAATCCGTCCAGGGTCTGTCCCCGATGATCACGTGACCGGCAACATCTGGAAATTGAAGATTCGGATAACGAATTGGCTCCGGAGCAGGTGTCCGAGTTCAACACATATGCGAGCCATTGGGCAGCGCAGGTCTCAAGACATAGTGAATCGCCTGTGAGGATATGTGGGTCCCGCTCCTAGCCGTGTGACCCATGAATCGCCTGGCACCACAAGGCTTGCCTTTCCCAGGATCTGTCCACGGCCGGGAGCATCGCCCGGGCGCCGCG
>Ga0137378_10000534_pt1 | contig 29295 bp, 20 predicted proteins | sample SagtaG_21_FD_104813 | JGI IMG/M metagenome (GOLD analysis project Ga0137378, IMG submission 104813) | Vadose zone soil microbial communities from Sagehorn Ranch, Mendocino, California, USA - Sage2_L_60_16 metaG | ecosystem: Environmental > Terrestrial > Soil > Vadose zone | place: USA... | reverse complement strand
TGGAGAGTGTGTCCCCACCTCGAAAACCACTCGCGCCGCATTCAATGCCTGAAAGAATTCGGCAATGTGCTGCTGCGTCGTACGCAACTGTCCCTCTGCCAGCATTTCCCCGTCCAGATCCAGAATGCAGTAATGGCTCCACTGGTCGCCCAGATCTACGCCCACCGTCAGACGGTCGAGATTGGGCCGAAGCTCACCGCTCTGACGCTTTTCTCCGGCGCTCGTTGCTGCCACTTTTCTCGGATCCAGCTTCTCTTTCAGTTTTCCCACCAGTTCCGCCAGCACTTCTTTCGTATCCCCCTGCACCGGGCCCCGCGACTTCCTTGGCTTCGATGTCGTTTCACTCTTCTTTCCAGAATTGTTATGCTTCTTCAAGGTCGATCTCCTTAGCCGTTTTGATTGCACCCTCGAGTGCGTTGATCATCGGTAGCTTAACGCCATCCGTGATCGGGGATCGACCTTCTCATCCCATCTAACTTAAGGCAGAAGCAGACTGCGAAAATCGCCTCGAGCTTCTGTCGCAATCTCAGGATGTGATTGTCGACTGTGCGTGTGCAGGGGTTGTTCTCATAGCCCCACACTTGGTCCAGAAAGTCATCGTGCGAAATTACACGGTTGGGATTCGACACGAAAAATTTGAGGACCCTGAACTCCATTACAGTTAAGTTCACGGGACGTGCGCTGAGGGTGGACGTGTTGTCGGTGTGCCGAATCCTCGAAGCCCCTTGTGAGCTGGTCGAATCAGCCTGCGCAGGCACTCTGCTGGGCAGAGTAACTCACGCGCACTGCGGTAGCGGTCTGGGCTTGGCGAGTTCGAGATAACGAGAGGCGATCACGGAGCTGTTCGCGACCTCCTCGTCTGTCAGATAACGAATAGGGGCGGATGAACTAATCCGCCGGATGACCCGCGCTAGGCCGCTCATCATCGCGCGTTGGGCGATTGACATAGTCCTCCTGAAGATCACTCCGCACCCGTCAATGATCAAGAACGGCCGAGTGCAGTATCGACTCTCCCTTTGCTCTTTCGGACCGGGGAAAGGAATCGAGCGGAATAGTGTTGGGGTCCTCGAGAAAGAAAAGATCGATTGACAAGGAGAGAGAAGGCCTCCCGACAGAATCCCACGGGAAATCCCGTCCGTGGCAAGAGCATGGACTTCATCGTCCTCGGGCAGACCCCATGATGAACCATCGACAACCTCCGCCAGCGCACTCACTGATATTGGTGCTGATGACCATGCTGATTACTATCAGCTGCGGCGGCGGCAGTATTGGCGGCAGTCCTGTTTCTGGAACTCCCCCCGGTACATCCACAACGACTGTCACCGGAACGACGACAAACTTCACGCACTCCACATCTTTCAGGCTAACTGTGAACTAGCTGAGTTGGGGAAAAAGGGTGACATGTCGGCTAGGCTGCGATGCCACCCTTTTTCATCGAATCAATTGAAGCTGGACCCTTACGCTCCTGCGCGAGCTGCTCTGACCAAAGCTTCCGGGCGCTGAGCTTCCGCCATCCCTCCAAAGTACAAACGGTAGGAGCGGTGGATTCCGTACATGACCGGGAAGACCGCGAGCGCCAGTCCCCAGCCAAGGTGAGAGCTGACTGCCTGGACCATGGTGGTGAGTCCCGCGCTGACTACGTAGTACGGGAACGAGAGATGCGCCAGGCTCCACCAGATCTGCCCCGCCGCCTTGCCCTCGCTCACGGCCACGATTGCGGCGACCGGAGCGGTCTGTCCCAGAAATAAGGTGGCTGTGGCCAGGACCAGGCCCAGGGTACCGGAACTCCACTGCATCCCAGTCCTGCCGGCATGGAACATCAGGCTGGCCAGGCAGCTGGCAAAGGCCATCATGCTGAGGTTGAAAGCCATCTGCTGTGGGTTGAACTTCGCGTCCTTGCGCGGCCAGCATTGCACCGCGGTTGAAACGCAGGTGATCGCCACCGCTTCGGCAGCGCTCAAGCCAATGACTGCGGTTAGCAGGAAAGGCAGATTGACCGACATGTTGCCGTTGATTCCCGGCAGCTTGACTTTCATCCGCGACGTAACCGCCGCCAACGCCAAAACTGCCAGAGCAAAATAAGTGTGCAGCGCGTGGCTCACGAAGGTTGCGTATCCCGCCGTAATTGCGGCTGCCAGCATCATTGCGCCGATGAACGTCTTAATTCGCCGTGTGTTGTTCATTTATCCAGTCTCCTTTCTCTTGTATTCACACGGCTCATTACTGCTCGATATCGGTGCCGGAAAACGCACCGTTCGTGCCCAGGAGCGACGCACCCCAGACCACGCTGGTTCCGCCGCAATCGCTTGAGGTACCCCAGACCACGCTGAAGCCGCTGGTGATACTGGTGCCCCAGACGACGGAGGTGCCCCACACCACGGAACTGCCTGCAACGTTCGTGCCCCACACGACTGACGTTCCCCATACCACGGACGTCCCCCACACTACCGAAGAGGGAGCGACGGAACTGTTTCCATTCGATATGGTGACCGTACCGGTCGAAGCGTTGGAAGTTGCGGTCGGTGACAAAGCAGCGCCGACAACAGTCGATGTTCTGTCAGTGTTAGCCAACGCCGCTGCCAGGTCCACGTAGCCTGCGCCCACGGTAAACAGATCGTAATAAGAGGTGTAGGTTTGCCCGGTACTCGGATCCGTCGCCGTCGAAGATGTTGGGAACGTCTTGTACGCCGTCTTCATCAGGCGGGCTTTAACTTGGTCCGGAGTCAGGGTTGGATCCTTCTGCAGCATCAAGGCCACGTCGCCAGCGACCGCCGGGGTCGCCATGCTGGTGCCGCTCAAGGTGAAATAGTCGTGATTGCTGTAGTTTCCAGCCACCTCGTTGCTGGGGTACTCGCCCTCCAGCGTGCTCCAGTGGGCGTCCAGCGAAACCACCAGGTTGCCGGGAGCCACGACGTCGGTCTTCACCACGTGATCATAGGTGGTAGGCCCCTTCGAGCTGTAACTGGCAATTTGGTCATCCGTACGCGAGTACGTCCCCATTGCCTTCATCCCACCGACGGTCAACACCAGCGGATCGTTGCCCGGGGCGGCCACTGTTCCGTAGCCATTGCTGCCGTTGACGCTGATGCGGCCAAAGTTGCCAGCCGCCGCGACCACCACGATGCCGGCTCTCCACGCCGATTCCACCGCTTGACACATAGGATCCTGCGCATAGCCTACGGAAATCCCGCGGCCCAGCGACAGATTGATGACTTTAATGTTGTAGGTATTCTTAAGCGCGACCGCTTGCTGAATGGCTGCGATCACCATGCTATCGCTGCCCGAGCCGTTGACATCGAGAACGCGAAGGTCAATCAGGTTCACGTTGGGCGCGACGCCGGCATAACGTCCACTCGACTTGTAGCCGTTTCCGCCGATGATGCCCGCAACGTGCGTGCCGTGTCCGTAAGTGTCGTATACCAGGTGTCCGTTTGCGTAGAGGCTGGTGCCAGTGAAGTCCTGGCGATACACAACGCGGGAGTAGCTCTGGGTCGAATCCCACAGGTCGGCATGATTGTCGTTGATCCCGCTGTCGATGACGGCGACGCCAATGCCGGTTCCGTTATAGCCGGCGTTCCACGCCGTGCTGACATTCATGGCCGCGTCGGTGTAATCGTCCATCCCCTTCAGCGGATGGTCCAGAGTCACGCTTGTAACTTCCGGATCATTGGCCAGAATGGGCAGGGCGCTCACGGGAATCGTAAACGCTGCGCCTTTGATCGAGTGCAGCTTCGCCTGCAGGCGTGCACCCCGGCTTTGCATCGCGGCGTAGTGAGCTGCCGTTGGTACCTCCCGATACTGGACAATGACCTTCACGGTCTGGGTCTGCGCAGATCCCTGTTGAGCTCTCGCCAGAAGTCCTGAAAGTTCGGGAGCGATGCGGCCCGTTTCGCCGGCGGTGGAGTTCGTCCAGCGTTGCCCGAACGCCATGCCCGTGGCCAGGAGCAGCATCAGGCTCAAGCGCTTACCCCAAGCGGCGCTGTGTCGTTCTCCGCGCCCTGCAGGTTTCGGTGATTTCGTCTTGTGCGGCATAAAATCTCGCCCTTCTTTCTTAGTCGGGAAAAGATCGAGCTGCGTACCCACTCCTGGTGTTGCACGGGAGCAGCCAATTGACGAGCCGTAAACGATTGTTTCTATTGGAGATCAGCGCTGGCTTTCGGCGATGTATGGGCCACTCTGTCCCACCGACACGGGCGTGGGACAGTCTGTCTCAGCTTGAAGGTGACTTCAGTGGTGGGAAGTTGGTTACTGGAAGGATGTGAACAGCAGGGGACCTGGGAATGCGAAGCTTGAACTCCACTGGCTCTAAATCGCGGCTGCCTTGCCGGCGGCGAGTCGCTGCGGCATTCTGGGCATTGCCGCCATCAGGCGCTGTGTGTATTCGTGGCGAGGACGGGTCAAAACCTGCTCTGTTGATCCTGTTTCTACGATCTCGCCTTGGTGAAGAATCGCAATGCGGTCGCAGATGCCGGCTACCGACGCGAGATCATGCGAGATGTAGAGAATCGCCATTCCTGAACTGCGGTTAAGTTCGCGAAACAGCGCCAGGATCTCGGATTGCGTGATCACGTCGAGGGCGCTTGTCGCTTCGTCCGCAATCAATAGCGCTGGACGATGCATCACGGCCATGGCAATCAGCACCCGTTGCGCCTGTCCTACGCTCGTCTGCGACGGATATTTTTGCAGGAATTCATCCGTTGAGGGTAAACTCACGCTTTCTAGCGCCGCCCGAATGGCGCTATCACAATCGGCGCTTGGTCCCGTGGCATGAGCCCGCCAAGCTTCCTTTAGTTGAGTGCGGATTTTCAGGGCCGGATTCAGCGACGACAGCGGACTCTGCAGCACGAGCGCAACTTTTCGCCCGCGCAGGTTACGCAGTTCCCGCTCGCGGAGCTTTAGAAGATTGCAACCCTCGAATTCGATTGCGCCCTCTGCCTTAGCACTTTTGCGATCGAGCAATCCGAGAATCGCCATTGCCAGGGTGCTCTTGCCCGATCCGCTTTGTCCCACCAGGCCGAGGACTTCGCCCCGGCGGATTTCGAATTTCACGTCGCGCAATACGGCGGGCTTCTCCCCATACTGCACGGAAACGTGCGCAGTCAGGAGAAGATCGGGTTGCGTGCGGTAGGCCATGCTAGGTGTACCCTCTGTGTATCTCTGTGTCCTCTGTGGTTAAATCCCTTGAGCTACTTCACCGAGAGCCGCTCGATATTCCAGTAAGTCTGCGGCACCAGGATCACGGGGCTCGCGCCCGGCACAGTCGCTGCGACCGCAGACAGCGCATTCCGATTCACCAGATAAATAAACGGTGCCTGCTCGACCGCAATCTCCTGCACGCGGTCGAAACTTTCCTTCCGCTTCTTCGGGTCCGCCGATGAAGCCTGGGCCCGCATTAGCCGGTCGATCTCGGCTTCCCACGCAGTCTCCGGAGCCTTCTCCGACGGATTCCACTGGTGATTCTCCGACGAACTCAGCCACACGTTCATCTGCTCGCTAGGGTCGAGTCCGACATTGGTGAGGCCCAGCAGGATCGCCTCGTAGTCGAAGGTCTGCGTCATGCGTTCAATCAGAGAAGGGAAGTCGAGCGTCACCACGTTGACGTGAATCCCGATCTTCTGCAGGTCTTCCTGAATCATCGTGGCCATGCGCTCACGATATTTATTTCCCGCGTTGGTGATGATCGAAAACGCCACCGCATTGCCGTCCTTGTCTTTTAATGTCCCGTTCTCGAGCCGGAACCCCTCGCCCTGCAGCGCCTTCAGAGCGGCATCCGCCGAATAGGCATCAGTCTTGAGCCGGGCATTGAACCAGAGCTTGTTTGCGGGAGACACTGGACCGACCGCGGCCTGCGCGTGCCCGCGAAAAACGACGCGGGCCAGGTCTTCGCGATTGATGGCCTCGGAAATCGCCCGCCGGAAATTTGCCGACCGGAACCAGTTCTTCTTGTAACCGGGCAGCGGAGACTTGGGGACTTCGTTGAACCACATCTGCTCGCTGTCGAGCGACGGGCCAGCGTCGTGCACGAGCTGCGGAGAGGTAGCCGCCAGCTTGTCGAAGTATTCGCTGTCCAGCGAATTGATCAGGTCGATTTCGCCGCGCTTGAAGCGCAGCATTTCCACATCTCGGTTCGGCTGAATGTCCAGCCGGATCGAATCCAAATAGGGCAGTTTGCGTCCCTGCGCGTCTGTCTTCCAGTAATTCGGATTGCGCTTCAGCGACACAGTCGCTCCTGGCTTGTAATCCGCCACCATGAAGGGCCCGAGCACCGCCATTTCTTTCTTGGGCGAGTGTGCCGAGAGAATTGCTACCTGATCGAATTGCCGGTCGAGTCCCGCCACAGGCGCGGGAAACGTAATAGAAATCTGGGTGGGAGAGATGATCTTGGTATCGACATTGCCAGGTCCCGAGCGGAACGCGTCCCCGGTGGGCGAATGCAATGCCGGATCCATCAACTCTTTGACGGTGTACGCCACATCTTCCGCAGAAAACGGTGTGCCGTCGGAGAACGAGATTCCGCTGCGCAGTTTGAACGTGATCTCCTTCCCGTCCTTTGAAACCTTCCACGACTGCGCGAGTTCCGGCTCCAGAGCCTGCGTTTGGCGGTTCATGCGCACCAGGACGCCACCCGTCAGATAGCGAATTGCCACCGAGGCGTCGTCTTCCACCTTCAGCGGATCAAATGTCTTCGGTTCCGAACGCAGGCAAAACCGCAATTCGCCCTGCGCCAGTGCTGAGCCCGCCAGAATTCCCAGGCACATTATTGATGCGGAGATTTTCCTGCACGTTTTTGCCATTACTGCCAACCTTCCCTGGAGAGCCGTCATGCGGATACCTCTTCTTGTTCCTGCTTTGAAAGCACGAATTGAAACGATGTCACCACCACGACCAGTAAAATCAGCGGCACGAACTTCCACGGTTCTTCGCCTACCGATACCAGCCCTTCGAGTTCCTTCAATAGGCTTCCCCACGACGGCATTGGCTCGGCCACACCCAGACCGAGAATCCCTAGATTCGCCTCGCTCAAAATGAACGCTGGAATCGAAATCCAGAACTGCGCATACAGCACCGGCTTCAGGTTCGGCAGCACATGCACCCAGAACAGCCGCGCTCCACGTATGCCTGACGCTCTCGCTTGCCGCACAAAGTCCGAGTGCCGCAACGATCCTGCGCTTGAGCACAACACCCGCGCCGCGCTCGTCCATCCCAACAACCCCAACATCAGAAACGTCACCAGCACCGAAACCAATGGCGTCGCGTTCAGCGGCATGACCGCTCGAACCGTGATCAGCAGAAACAGCCACGGAAGCGACAGAAACAAGTCCGTCACTGCCATAGCGCCTCGCGCCCACGAGCCACCTAAATATCCTCCAAGGCCGCCGACCAGTGCCGCCATCAGCGTCGACAGCAGCGCAGCGGCCGGCGCCAGCAGCAGTGAAATTCGCGTCCCATACAGCACGCGCGCAAACCGGTCGCGGCCAATCTCATCGGTCCCCAGCCAGTGCTGACGCGACGGAGCTGCGCCTGGCGCCTCGCGATACTGCCTGGCATAACCCGCCGGAGCCAGCCAGTTCGCCGCCAGCGACACGCTGACCACGAACAGCAAAACCGCACATGCCAGCGTTCGCCAGATACCGATGCGCCCGAGCTTCATGCTTCCTGGCCTCGAAGCATCTGTCCGATTACATCGGCCCCCGAATTGGCCAGCAAGGTTACTAGCGTCACCAGGATCGTCAGATTCGTCAGCAGCGGCAGATCGCGGGCCAGCGCCGCTTGCCATGCCAACTGCCCAACTCCGGCCAGCCCGCATAACGCTTCTACCGGGATCGCCGCTCCGACAGCGATGCTCACCGACACTCCGGCCACCGCCAGCAACTGCGGTCCGGCGAGCGGAACCACGTGCCAGAACAAAATCCGCAACTCGCTTAACCCTTTCGCTCGCGCCGTAATGATGTGGGGCAGAGAGTATGCCTTCGCCAAAAGATTGCGCGCGTAGCGGTAAACCCGCGGAAACACGATCAGCCCGATGGCCAGCGCTCCCGGCACATTCCACAGGACCGACAACAACGCCAGCACCGCCGCCGGGATACACAGAAACGCTCCGCTGATTGCGGTCGTCAGCGCGTCATAAGCAGATGCGCGCAGCCACGCCGCGCTGAGCGCCATCGCCATCGCCACGGTCCAACTTAGCAGCAGCCCGATTCCGACGAGGCGCAGCGTCAGTGGAGCCCGCTCGCGCAGCAGCACGCTTACAGGTTGGCCCAACGAAATCGACCTTCCCAAATCGCCATGGGCAGCACGTTGCAAGGAATGAAAATAGAAACGGAAGATGTTGTGCTGCTCCAGCCGCGTCTGGTGTAGGGCGCGAACGCTTTCCGAATTGAGGCGAGGATCCAGCTGCTCTTCATCCACGTCAAATCCTGGCGCCAGCCGAACAAGCGCCGTCGAGAGGAGTCCTCCCAGCAGAACCGTAGCGACGATGGCGAGTCCATGCCGCGCCAATTTCCGGCCTATTTTCCGGCCCAGCATGGTTCAAAGTCTCCTATTTCGCCGTGGCTCCGCGAGTTTTTGTGTCCTGCTCGCGCGTCAGCGCGGCCGCGTGATGGAGTTGCTTCATGGAATACATGCGACGGTCGGCCTCAGCGAGCAGCCGTTCCACGTCGAACCCATCGTCCGGACAGGATGCCATCCCAACGCTTAGCGTGATCACATCCCGCCCACACACGTGCCGGCCCGACTCGATGGCCGCCTGATTCAGGCGCTCGGCTTTATCCCTGGCCGCATCTGCGGTTAGCCCGGGAGCGGTAATCACAAATTCGTCTCCGCCCATGCGCGCCACATAGTCGTATCCGCGGCACACATCCTTCAGCCGCGTCGTAAACTCGCGCAGCAGTTTGTCACCTTCGAGGTGCCCGAACGAATCATTGATCGCTTTGAAGCCGTCGATGTCGCACACCAGCACGGCCAGCGACGTTTTCATGCGGCGGCAGCGCGCTATCTCTTGCGCCAGATGCACAAACAACGACCGTGCATTGGGCAGGCCAGTCAGATAGTCCGTGGTGGCGGAACTCTCGGCCTGCTGATACTTCAACGCGTTCTCCACCGACAACGCGACCTTCGAGGCCACGGCCAATAGGATTCTCAAATGATCGGGCGTGAAGGCGTCGCGGTTCGCGTGATACATCGCCAAAACGCCGACCACGCCGTTCAGACCTTCGAGCGGCACCACGAGAGCCGATTGCAGCGTCGTATGTTTTCCGGGATCGACCACATATCCCGCTTCCACTTGCGGGTTTCCATTCACAATGGGTTTGCAGTTTTCCGCCACCCACCCGCACAATCCCTCGCCTACGCGGATTTTCAGAGACGACAGCATGCGGAAGTTCTCGCCGCTGACCAGTTCCGGCAGCAGCCAGCCATTCCGATTCACGAACACAGCGATCGAATCGTAAGGAATCATGCGCCGCAGCCGCATGGAAAGCACCGATAGCGTTTCGCTCAGACTCAGAGAGACGCCTAAATCCTGGCTTAGCTCGAACATCGTCTGAGCCTCTTGCCGCGCCGACGCAATCGAGCTCAAGAAATCGTTGTCCACCGGACCGTGGGTAGGATCGGTCCGTTCGAATCCGGTAGCCGGCGCCAGACCGCGCTGGACGCGTACCGCCTTGGAGAGTCCGGGAGCGGCCGTGTCCCCAGACATCTGCGCCAAACGCTCCAACTCCACGTACTGCGCCTGCAGAATGTCGACGACCTGAGGATCGAACCAGATTCCCGCTTTCTCCTTTACCTTTGCCATCGCCTCAGTCAGCGGCAGCGCGGGCCGGTATTGGCGGTGCGAAGCCAGCGCGTCCAGGCAATCCACCGCCGCGAGAATTCGTGCACCAACCGGAATCTCCAGTCCGCTCAATCCCTCCGGATATCCCGTTCCATCCCAGCGCTCGTGGTGCGACCGGACGATCGGCGCCACCGGATATGGAAACGCCACCCGGTCCAGAATTTCTGCTCCGACCAGCGGATGCACCTTCATCTTCTCGAACTCTTCCGGCGTAAGCTTGCCGGGCTTGTTGATGATCTGTTCCGGCACCGCCAACTTTCCGATGTCATGCAATAGCGCTGCCGCCCGCAACGCCTCGATCTCGCCTTCCGACAGCTTTAATTCCTTCGCCACTGCCACGGCATACGTTCGTACGCGCTGCAGATGCGTGTGTGTTGTGTGGTCCTTGGCCTCGATGGCCAGCGCGAGCGCCTCGATCGTCCGCATGTTCAGCGACGCGATTTGTTCCACGTGCCGCTTTTCTACTTCGACTCGCTCTTTTTCAGCCTCAAGCCTGCCCAGATACAGCCGGTATGATCGATACACCCAATAAATCAAGGGCAGCACCAGCAGCGACGTTTCCCATCCCGCCGAGCGGTTCACAATTCCGACGAGTCCTACCGCCGCCGCTCCCACCAGGTAATATGGGAAGGACCAGAAGTAGCACTCCGACCATACCTTCCGGCTTGATTTCCCTTCGGTCAGCGCAATCACAATCGAGATCGGCAGAGTGTTGGCGAAGAAGAACACCAGCGCGGCGACCATCAGCAGAATCGGTTTGTTCGATCCGAATCGTCCGACCAGCCAGTGATAGCTGAGGTAGGTAAGTGCACTGGCGTTGGCCATCATGCCCGCGACATTGAACAGCACTTTGACGGGATCCAGCCGCTTGCGCGTCTGCCACACGCTCTGCACCAGGCTCGCCGTGCAGCCAATGAGCAGCGTCTCGGGAAGGCTCAACTCCAAAACGCCCAGCAGGATGAACAGGAAATTCACCGACATCGTACCGTCGATCCCGGGCAGTTGTACCTTCAGTCCCGATGCCAGCACAGCCACCGCCAGGTAACACACGAATCGCATCAGATCCTGCGATTGCCAATGCAACAAGGCATACCCCAGCACGACCACGCCCATGGACGCGGTGATGCCGACGAATGCCTTCGTCTGGATCGAGAGTCCGTCCGTCTCTGATTTCATCGACACCCTGACTACTGCGGCTTTACCCGGCCTCGAAGCGCGCTGTCCTCGATGACGCCCTCGTCATCCTCCCGAGAACACACAAAGATTTACTGCGCGGGGTCTTCAGCCCGCGCTCGGCCCTCGTGGAAGACATCTCTCCCGTTTCGAGCCTGCCCCGAATCGTATTGCAACGAGTAATTCTTCTAAAGCTTACTGAAGTAACCACGGAGGATATTGGGAGCGCGTCGACCTCTGATTTTTAAGATCGGTAAATCCAGCTCGGTTTTTTTGTGATCGCAGGAAGAAGGTATTACTTTCGTTACGCCTTGCGTAACACGCTTCTCGGTCGAAGCCGCCCGATTGTGTCAACATCACGCAACCGCCACTATGCCGACTCCGCACCACAGTTCGGAACAGCAAGAGCCGCTTAACGGTGCGCCGACCAATGGCGGCGGGAATGCGGTGCACGCGCAATCTCAAATGGCCGTTTTCTCCGCCGATCTGCAGGGAGAGTTCAGCGCCTGCAACGCCGCATTCATCAGGCTTTTCGGGTATTCGTCTGAGGAACTTCTCGGGCGTGACTTTTCCGCGCTCTTTGCGCAGACCGAAAAGGCGAACCGCGATAACCATCCTCTACTGCGAAGGGAGATTCTCTCCGCCACTTCCACGCCGGGGGGATATCATTGCCGATTGTTTGCTCGGCCCAAGACTGGCTCAAGTTTTCCAGTGCAGTTTTCGGCTACGATTCTCAGCTCTACACCAGTGGCTCTAATCGCCGTCGTCGTGCCGCTGGCAGAAGCCAAGATCGGCGCCCCGCACACGGGTTCACCTGCGGAGGGTCCAACCGCTGAAGATTGGGTTGCGCCCGGTGTGATTTCCCGAAAGATCGATGACAGGCAGTTTATCCTCGCCAGTCCGGTGATGCACAAGTTCATGGCGCTGGTCGACCGCGTGGCGGGCCACGCGGAGACCGTCCTGATCACCGGCGAGACCGGTACCGGCAAAGAGCTTATCGCCCGTACGATTCACGAGTCTTCCCACCGTCGCAGCCGTCCGTGGGTCGATATCAATTGCGCCGCACTGCCCGAGAACCTGGTGGAAAGCGAACTCTTCGGATATGAAAAAGGCGCGTTCAGCGGCGCCGATGCCTCTAAGCCTGGCCTGTTCGAAATGGCTGACAAGGGCACTCTTTTCCTCGACGAAATCGGCGAATTGCAACTACAGACTCAGGTGAAGCTGCTGCGCGTGCTCGACGGCCAGCCGTTCTACCGCCTCGGCGGACACCGTAAAATCAAAGTCGATGTCCGCATTGTCGCCGCCACCAACCAGGATCTTGAAGCGGCCGTGAGAGATGGCCGCTTCCGCCAGGATCTTTTTCACCGTCTCGGCCAATTTCAGCTTCGCGTTCCTCCGCTGCGGGAGCGCCCCGAGGATATCGTCGCCCTGGCTGAACATTTCCTGCGTCTGAAGGCTCCCAGCAAGAACTTTTCATCGCAAGCTATTTCTGCCTTGCTCTCGCATGCCTGGCCGGGCAATATTCGTGAACTGCGCAACCTGGTCGCCAAAATGGCGATGGAGTCTACCGGATACGAAATCGACTTCTCCCGGCTCAACGCCGCGCTTACCGGAGAGCCTGCTGCACTCCGTCAGACGGCCTCCATGCCGGTCAGCAATCTCGACAGCATGGAAGAACAAATGATCATCAAAGCTCTGGAGCGCACCGGCGGCCAGCGCACACTTGCCGCGGAGCAACTGGGCATTTCCCGCCGCACGCTCAGCCGCAAGCTTAAGGAATACAACATCAACTTCGCTCCCGGAGAAAGCACCGCCTCGCTGGGCTTCATCAGCAACGAACAGCAGAAGTTCTTCCGCACCCGGGTGCAGATCCCGGTCACGATTCGAAGCTCCCAAGGCGAAGAAATCTGCGTGCAGGGAGTCAACCTGAGCACGGGCGGCATGGGCCTGGACGGGCTGAAAGAGCCGTTGCGTTTTGCCGGATTGCTCGACGTAAGCTTCGTTTTGCCTGAAAGCGAAATTCTTTTTCAAGCTAAAGCCCGTCTCATGTGGATCGGCGAGGAAGGCCGCGTCGGCATCCGCTTTGCCGTGATCGAACCTGCCCTGTTCGAGCAGCTTCAGCATTGGACCGACCATAAGATGAAAGAAGAAGGTTGGGAATTCCCCGCCTAATAGGGTCATTCCCCGGTTCTTCCTCAGATGCCCCGAGTGTGCAAGAACTTTCATCCTTGACGGCGCTCACGCCGGAACCCAGAATGGTTTGAACTCCCCTAGCGTCCTCGTGTTTCCTGGGCTCTGCCTGCGAGGCGCGAAGAACGATCCCAAGCTCTTAGCGAACAGCCCGTTTCGCATCGGACTCCGACCCCTATCGGCACACTGACTGCGAAGACACCGACGTTTCCATTTGAGAGGATTATGAGATTACAGACGCGTCATCTCCTGACCCAAGCCGCCGTTTGCCTCCTGCTGAGTCTGTTCGCGACCATTTCGGCCTTTGCCCAGGACCTCTCTTCCTCGCCATCTTCTCTGGCCTTTGGAAACGTCTACATCGGCGTCCCTTCAGGAAGCAAGGTGCTGACGATCACCAACATTTCAGGTGGCGGCATCACGATTGAGAGCATCGGCTTTGACTGCCCCGGCTATGGAATCGCGTCAGGAGTGGCGCCGTTTTCCTTTGGCGCAACTCAGAGCATCACGCATTATTCGATCTTCCTGGCTCCCACGGCCGCGCAGAACTACAACTGCAATTTCATCATGAGCATGAGCGACAGCACCCAGGTGGATGTGCCACTCACCGGTACAGGAATAGTCAGTAACGGCAACTCGACATTAAATAAATCAGCGTTCACCTTTCCGAACCAGAAGGTAGGATCTACGAGTGCCGGGCAAACGGTTACCATCACCAACAGTGGCACGGATGCCATAACCCTAACGGGCATCACGTTCTCGCCGCCGAGTTTCACCACCAACACAATCACGCTGCCCGCTAACATCGCGGCCGGTGGCAGCCTGCCGGTTACGGTCTTCTATACGCCCGGTGCAGTAGGGTCAGAAACTGGGGCGCCGGACCTGACCTACACCCAGGTCATCGACAACGGAGTCACCCTCACCGGCAACGGGATCGCGCCCACTTCGCTGGTAGTTTCGACCACTCCCTCTGAAGTGCCGCAAGCCACGCAAAATGCCGCCTACCAGACCACTCTGTCGGCCAGCGGCGGGTCGGGGTCATATACCTGGGCTTTGGCCAGCGGATCGACGTTGCCTTCTGGATTGACGCTCTCCAGTTCCGGCGTCATCAGCGGCACCGTCGCGTCTACCGTAAGCACAGGGAATTACTCCTTCACGGTAAAGGTGACGGATACGAGCTCCAGGGCCACCGCCACCGAAGCGCTGTCGATCGGCGTCTACGCCAACCTCGCCGACAACTGCAACGACATTTCCTTCGATGTTCCGAATACGACGACGCCGATCACAGCTTTGACCGATCTTGGCACAGGAAGCTATCAGGGCTCTGAGGGCGGACTGTATCCCAGTGGCAGCAACGTTCGTCCGGCGTCCCATGACGCAGACGGTGTTGCCTTCGCGAAGGGGATTGTGCCTCTCGACGCCAACGGCAACTACAGTCCGACCGGAAAGTACGTACTGATGGCCATCGGTGAATCGACGGCGCAGAACGAGTTCAGCCGGTTCCAGCCCATCGCGGATGCCGATCCCGCGAAGAATCCCTATTTGGTGATCGTCAATGGCGCGCAAGGCGGCGGCACACCCCATCAATACACGAGTACGACTTCTCCGTATTGGGCCACGGTAATGAACAACTATCTGCCGCAGAGCGGCGTGACTGCGAACCAGGTCGTCGTCATCTGGATGGAAGATACGGACGGAATCGCTACCGGAACATTCCCGACCGACATCGCTCAACTGCAGTCGGAATACGAGACCATGATGCAGACCATGCACACTCTGTTCCCGAACTTGAAGATGGTCTACTTCTAGTCGCGAGTGTACGGCGGATATTCCAATGGCGTCGGCCATGCTGACAATCCGGAACCGTATGCGTATGAAGTTGCTTTCGCCGTGAAGTGGGCGATCCAGGACCAGATCAACGGAAACGCCAATTTGAACTACAACCCAGCCCTGGGGCCGGTAGTGGCGCCGTGGATGTCCTGGGGACCATACTACTGGTCTAACGGCATGTTGGGCCGTAAGGACGGACTGGAATGGGATTGCGCGGATTTCTCCGCGGATGGAACACATCCCTCGTCTCAGTACGGGCAGTTAAAGGTCGCCGCGCCGCTCCTCACCTTCTTGAAGACGGACGACACAACCACACCGTGGTACCTGGTGCAGGCTTCCGTTCTCACTCCGACCGGGGGGAATAATCAGACTGGCAATGTCGGCACCACCCTACCCACTCCCTTAACCGTGTTGGCCTCGAATAATGGGACCGCCGTTTCTGGCGTGAGCGTGTCCTTCACCGACGGCTCCAACGGAACCTTCACTCCCAACCCGGCAGTCACCAACAGCAGCGGTATCGCGACGACCAGTTACAAGCTGCCCACGACGCCGGGGATCTACACGGTCACTGCCAGCAGTACAAACTACTCGTCCGCAACGTTTACCGAGACAGCTACCTCTGTAGTCAAGACTCTTGCTGTGAACGGCGGCAACAATCAGACGGGCGCCACCGGCAGCACCCTCCCGACTGCACTGACCGTGTTGGCCACGAATAATGGGACCGCCGTTTCTGGCGTGAGTGTGGCCTTCACCGACGGCTCGACCGGGACTTTCACTCCCAACCCGGCAATCACCAACAGCAGCGGTATCGCGTCGACCAGCTACAAGCTGCCCACTACAGCGGGGACCTACACCGTCACCGCCAGCAGTTCCGGGTACACCTCGGCGACTTTTAAGGAGACAGCCACCACCACCACGAAGGTTCTCACTGTGACGGGCGGCAACAGTCAGACGGGAGCGGCAGGCACTACGCTTCCCACAGCGCTGAGCGTCGAGGCCACGAATAACGGGACTGCGGTCTCTGGCGTGAGTGTGACCTTCAAAGACATCAACGCAGGCGGTACTTTCAATCCAACCACCGCGGTTACGAACAGTAGCGGTATTGCGTCGACCAGTTACACGCTGCCGAAGTCGGCCAAGACGATCACCGTCACAGCGGGCAGTATTGGCTACACCTCGACAACCTTTACCGAGAAATCCACCGTAACGAAGACTCTCGCTGCGAACGGCGGCAATAATCAGACGGGCGTCACGGGCACCACGCTGCCAACTGCATTGACTGTGTTGGCCACGAACAACGGGACCGCCGTTTCTGGCGTGAGTGTGTCGTTCACAGACCGCACAGGAGGCGGGACTTTCAGTCCCAACCCAGCGGTCAGCAACAGCAGCGGTATCGCGTCGACCAGCTACACTCTTCCCACTACGGCGGGGACCTATACGGTAACTGCCAGCAGTACTGGATACAAGTCGGCCACGTTCACGGAGACTGCAACAACTTCCGTAGCCGTGACTCAGCTCCAACTCGTTTCGGGCGGAAAACAGACCGGAACCGTCGGAACAACTCTGCCGAATCCGATTGTCATCAAGGCCAAGGATTCGACCGGGGGAATCGTGGTGGGCGCTTCCATCAGCTTTACGGATGGCGTAGGCGGTACTTTCTCTCCGAATCCGGCAATCACCGGCTCGACCGGGGAAGCGAGCACGTCCTACACGCTTCCCACCAAGGCGCAAAACTTGGTTGTTACGGCGTCCGATGGAAGCGTGAAAACCACAGCCAGCGAAGCCTCGGTTGCCGGTGCGGCCTCCAAGATTGCAATTGTGTCGGGGAATAACCAGTCGGCCAATCCCAACACATTGCTTCCCAATATGCTGATCGTTTCGGTGGTCGACAAATACGGCAATGCCGTCTCGGGCTATACCGTGACGTTCACGGACAACGGCGCCGGAGGAACCTTCTCAACGACGACGCCGATCACCAATTCGTTCGGCCAGGCGTCGGTGAGCTACAACGACCGGCTCGACGGCGGGAACTGTGACGATCACGGCGGGTCGACGCAGACTGGCAGTGTCAACTTCACCGAGACGGTCATTTGACGGGTTTGGTAACGGGTTTTGGCCCCGGTGCGTAGATTGGTCTGCGTGCCGGACCAACTTTACCATCCGCCGGAAAACACTTCCTAGCGTACCGATGCGCCCGCAAGCTCGCGCAATCTTTCGGCTGCGCTCTCGGGAGTGATGTCGCGCTGTGGCGTTCCCAGCATTTCGAATCCGACCATGAACTTGCGTATCGTCGACGAGCGCAACAGCGGCGGATAGAAGTGCGCGTGGAAATGACATTCCGGATGGCTGGCGCCGTCGGTCGGCGACTGGTGGAAGCCCATCGAGTAAGGGAAGGGAACGCCGAACACTTTGTCGTAGGTGGAAGTGACGCGCTGAAGCATCTCGCCTAACGAACGCGCTTCTTCTCCCGCGAATGCGTTCATGCTTCCGAAGTGGCGGCGGCTGCAGACCAGAATCTCGAAAGGCCATACGGCCCAGAAGGGCACTAGGGCAATGAAGTCGTCGTTCTCACCAACCACGCGCACCCGCTGCCCCCCTTCTAAAGCAATGTAGTCGCAGAGAAGGCATCGGTTATGCAACTGACAGTAAGCCTGCTGTGTCGTTAGTTCCTTCGAGGGTGCTTCGGGAATCGAAGCAGTGGCCCAAATCTGGCAATGAGGATGCGGATTGCTGGCGCCCATCATGGCGCCGCGGTTTTCGAAGATCTGAACGTGGTTGATGTCTACGAGACCGCCCAATTCCCGGTATTCTCCGAGCCATGTGTGAACGACAAGTTCAAGTTCTTCCGGTCCCATTGTGGCCAGTGTGAGATCGTGTCGCGGAGAGAAGCAGATCACGCGGCAAATTCCGCGCTCTGACTCGGCGACGAGCAGGCCCATGTCTTCCTCGTCGAGACGAGCGGCAGACGTTTGCGGTTTAAGTGCAGCAAAATCGTTCTCGAAAACGAATGTCGTGGAGTACGCCGGATTTCGAATCCCTCCGGCGCGCGCGTTGCCGGGACACAGGTAGCAGTTCGGATCATAGGCGGGCTCGCGGGCAGTTTGAAGTGTCGCCACTTCTCCCTGCCAGGGACGCGTTGCGCGATGGGGTGAGACCAGCACCCATTCGTTGGTGAGGGCATTCAGCCTGCGATGAGGATCTTCCGTGAGCTTCAAATGGCGGCCTCGCAGCATTCTACGATGAGCGAGGCAAGGGGCGGAGCGTAATCATCGCGATGTCGCGGACAGCGCAACGAACGAGAGGCCACGCTGACAGGAGCAACCGTGAAGGTTCCGCCGGGCTTTGCCCAGGCGGGACCGCCGAGGCGGCTGTCGCCACATGAGCGGCGGTATTAGCTTAGGGTTTTAGTGAGTTGCCCATCATCAGGGCGAACAACAGCGGCAGGTAGATTACCGTGGCCTGCAGCACATGACGGGCGCGCATTTTCGAGAGCGCGCTGGAAAGCGGCAGGTTCAGGAACGCCAGACGGATTCCGAAATACAGGAGCGCAAATCCGAGAACCACTGCACCCACGAGATAGATCCGTCCGGCCATGCCCATGAAACTGGGCAGAAGACTGATGGGAATCAGAGCCACCGAGTAGATCAGAATGCGCCGGGCAGTCGAGCGTCCGTCTTCCTCCACCACCGGGAGCATCTTGACTCCGCCCTTGGCGTAATCGTCGCGATACAACCATGCGATGGAAAAGAAGTGCGGAAACTGCCACACAAAGAGGATGGCGAACAACACCAGCGTACCCCATTCCAGTTGCCCACGAGCGGCAGTCCAACCAAGTACTCCGGGCATCGCTCCGGGGAAAGCTCCGACAAACGTGCAAATGGGAGAGATGCGCTTCAGTGGGGTGTAGGCGGCGAGGTAGACAATGGAAGTCAGAAAAGTCAGCAGTCCGGTGAGTGGATTCGTGAAGATGGCGAGGTAAATCGAGCCACCAACTGCCGCCAGCAGGCCGACCGCGGTAGCGTGAAACAAGCTCATGCGGCCGGCGGGGAGAGGACGGAGAGCGGTGCGGCGCATGTAGGCGTCGACATCGCGTTCCATCACTTCATTCAGCGCCGCAGTTCCGCTCGAAACCAGCCCAATCCCGAACAGGGAATGAAATAGCCCCCAGCTAATCCAGGAGATGCCAGCCTGGTGGGCTCCAAAAAAGTAGCCACACCATGCCGTCATGACGATCAGGGAAGTAACCCGAAGCTTGGTCAGTTCGGCATAATCGCGGAGAAGGGAAGTCGCCCTGGTCCGAAAAGCAGAGAGAGGCAGTGTCATCGTGCTCATGATTTGGCCGCGTACAGCATTCGGGAAAACTATATCTGGCTGTTAAACGAAAGCCACGTACGGACCCCACTCCGTTGCGCGCTCAAGGATTGCATAGGTACTCTGATCAATTTCGAAAGTCAAGCGAAAACACAATCACAACTCCCGAATCAGGCTAACACAGAGACTACCATCCGCGCCCAAACCATGCTTACTGGCTCGCCGAAGATGCCGAGGAGTCGAAGGTTTCTGGTGGATCAAAGAAGCATTTATGCCAGAGGGCGGAATCGGACAGCGTGCCGGCTTTCCATTGCTGCAGCGTGGGCACGGTTGCAGCAATCATGCCCCCATCGGCGGAATCAAAAATCACAACCACTCCCGCCAAGTCCTGCGGTTTCTGTGCGATTTCCTTGTAGCCCTTTTCAAGCAGGAATTTTGTGTACTCGATGCGCGCCTTCGGGCCCGCGTCCTTCGCATTGTCGTCGATTTTCTGCACGGAGAAGATTTTCACGTTCTTGTTCTTAAGCGGCTCCCAGGCTCCCGGGAATGTCGACGCCTCTTCGCGGCTGACGTGGAACAGATCCGCGGTTGGCGCCAGGGAAGCGGACGCAGGCCGGTCGGTGTTGGCGATGCCATCGGGCATCTCGACGCTGTTGCGCCAAATCCACCCGCGTGACAAGCCGGAAATGCGTACGTGCACCCAGTCGGCGTTGAAGTCGAGCATTTCGAATTCATCGTGCATACTGGCCAGAAACTGCGGTTTTGCCGTGATGCTGGCAGTCGCGACCACCGGTGTTCCGGATTTCTTGACGGCCACCAGGTTCTTGGGATGAGCCGTGTTCTTGAGAATCTCCTCCAGGTTTTTGGCCTCGGCCCGCAAGGCGCTGTTGGATTTGTCAGCATTCTGTTCGTCGAGAGGCTGCGCACTGGCGCGCTCTGCCAGGTTTTGGCTCAGAGACGACGAAAACGTTTGGTCTGTCGCGGGAAACTTGGGGGACGGCGCCGGGACCGCCACTTCCTCACCGGCAGGCTGTTCGGAGGGGACCTTCGGCGTCGCGGCCGATGCGGTCTGGTTGCCACTCTCGGCGAAGCTTTTCGCGAGTTGCTCGGCCAGTTGATCCAGCAAATCGGTCTCGATCCGGCCATTGGAAGTCAGCAACTGATATCCCGAGCGGGAGGCCGCCGCCTCGGCGTACCACGCCGTGACTTTTGTGCTGACTCTCACCAGCGATCCGCCGGATGGCGCTGAATTGACTTGGACGGTCGCCTGGTAGTAGCCGCGTTGATAGCGGTCGAGCGGATGTTCTCCGGGTTTGGCAAATCCGTCCAGAACCGGAAGGTGGCCCGCCAGGCTGGCTTGCATCGCGGTCAGCGCCTTCTCAATCGTGATCTTGGACTGAGGGAAGGCGCGTTCGTAAGAAGAGGATTGCGCGTGCACGCCGACCTGAGGGGCAAGGATCGCCCACGACAGCCATATTGCGACTCGACCCAGGGATCTCGCTCTCATGGCACCGGCTCCAAATCGTCACGCAGCATCCATCCGTATTGGCCCGCGTGCGTTTCCACGCCAAGCCAGTAAGTCGTCGAAATTACGATGAGGACCTCGGTACCGGCAGGCAGCGATTGCAAAGTAGTTGCGGTGTGGAAGGGAGCTGATTTAAGCGGGGCTCCCGGCGATTTCACGAGTCGTTGTGCTTGTTGCTGAAGATCATGGACGCGTTGCTCCAGACTTTGTGGAGAAGACTGAACTACAACTTTTGGAGTCGGCTGGGTCTCGTTACTGGCAGGGTCCACGAGGGGTGGCGGGGGCACGGATGAGCTCGATTCACTCACTGCAGCGGTCACTACTGGGGATCCTGCGATGTGCGCCTTCTTCTCCCTCTCAGCGTCAGCGGTCTGGGTTTTCATCAATTCGACCGCGTCGAGGCGGTCGTGGATGCTTTTGTACTCCGCGCCCTCCACGGAGCCGTTGGATGGGTGCGTGACGTGGCGGAAATCCTCCACAAAGACCGCGTCGATCCGCAACACGGTATGGTTATCCCCTTGACTCTGCACCACATACCGTACCGCCAACGTGCCCACGTCACTGGTGTTCTTGAAATTCTGAGGATCGAGCGCTTTCAGGCGGACTTTGTAGAAAACTTTGCCGCCTTCTGTCCATTCCTTGAAGGCGCGCGTCGAGCTGGCTACAGTCGCGCCCGTCACATATTCGTCCTTGTTGTACTCCTTGGTTCCCCGGATGATTCCATTTTGAACCATGTCCTGCACCACCTGACTGACTTCGCTCTCGGAAAACGGAACGTTGACGATGAGCCCGGCTCCGTATTGGATAGCCTCCTTTTCTCGGGCGGGCAGTCGCAGCGCCGCCAACGAGAAAATCAGCACCACGCCCATTTTCCACAGGACAGTCGAGGCAGAGCGTGACCTCCAGTTTGAACCTTGAAGCCTTTCAGCGTATGTTTTCGAAATCCCCACAAAACTCCCCCTGCCGGCAAAGAGTCTCAACTCAGGCCCGGCCCTGTCAACCCCCACATTTTCCTCTGTCTTGCCCACCAAGGATCCGCAGACGGAATTTACATTGTAAAAAAATTGTAAAAAAAGTTGACTTCCGCTCTTGCAAGTCATAGCAAACCTGTATTAGGATTCACCCCCGGTAAGGTGGTAGGACCACTGCGGGGAAAATCGGTTAGGAGATTAGCCCCGGAAGCAAGCATGTGGGAAGGGGTCCGCTTGTGAGCTTCATGTTCCACGTGAGCCTAGTTTTTGCACGGTGGGAATGCAGGTTTAAAAAATTGCCTGAGGAGTTCGGCATGCGAATGGGGACGCAGTCTCGCATTTGTGGCAAGTTGCCCTGGGTGCAGAGTCTTGCAACCGCGGCTTTGGTTGTGGTCTTCCTGATCCTGAGCAGCAGCCAGTCCGCGAACGCCCTTCCGGCTTTCGCACGGAAATATGGCCTCCGCTGTTCGGCGTGCCACGAATCGTGGCCAATGCTCAACTATTTCGGCCAGAAATTCAAAGACAATGGCTACCAGCTCATGAATGACCGGGATGCCCCGATCTGGCAGAACGCTTCGTACTGGCCAATCACGCTCCGCATTACCCCCTACTGGAGCCGCGAGAGCGTCAACAAGGTAGCGGTGGATAACACTCCCAGTGGCGAGGCGAAGATAACCACTACCGGCTTCAACCTGAGCGGGCTCGACATCTTGACCGGTGGCACTCTGGAAAAGAACGTCACATTCCTGCTGGTGCCTTCCTCGGATGAAACCGGGGCCTTCCACTTCGAATCGGCGAACGTGCGCTTCGACAACCTGTTTCACAGTCCATGGTTGAATGTGAAGATGGGAAAGTTCGAACTGGACAGCTTCATTTCCGAGAAGCGGACCCTGACCCTCTCTGCCAGTGGCGGAGGCTACCAGTTGTTCCACTTCATTCCGGTCGGCGACGGCAACATCTTCGGTCAACTCGGGGATAACCAACTCGGGGTCGAATGGATGGGACATTCCTTCAACGATCGGACGCGTCTATCCGCGGCCGTCTTCAGCTCGACCGACGGAAACGTGGATTTGCCCTACGGGCAGAATTCCTACACCGCGTTTTTCGCCGGCAGTCAAGCGTTTAGCGCGGGAAAGCTCGGAGTACAGCGCATCGGCGGATATGCCATGGTCGGTGTTGCTCCGACGACCTACCTTACAAGTGGAGGCGTCCCCATCCCCGGTTCGGGAATCGGGAACAAGAGCTTCAGCCGGATTGGTTTCGAAGGTCTGTTCTACCTCGGCAGCAAGGTGGACGTTCAGGTCTTCACTCAGCACGGTTCCGATGACGCCTGGTTCGGCGCCTGCTATGGAGACATCATCGCCGGGGGGACGTGCGACCCCGCCAACAACAACACCACAGGCATTCTCCCAACCGGAGCTCGCAACCCCACGTGGAACGGCGCCTTTGTCGAAACTCACTACGTTTGGAATCCGCAATTCACGATCTTCCAGCGCTCGGAATGGGTCCGCATGTCGCAGCAGGCGTTCGCGTCCAGTCCCTCCAACTTAGGGGATATCGACAACTACGTCTTTGGATATCGCTATAACCCGTTCATGACCAGCCGGGCTGGTTTTGCCTTCCACAACGAGTATTCGTGGATACGCCAGCGCGGAACGTCGCCGGTGACCAATACCGACCTGAGCAGCAACAGCGTCATGCTCGGATTTGATTTTGATTTCTGAGAAACAACAGCCTATCGGCGAAGGATTCATCTTTCCGAGCCGACGTTGTTCGAGGATACCGACGATGATGATACCGACGATGAACACATTGAAGACAGCGCACTTTCGCATCCTGTTTCTCCACTTGGCTCTGGCAGCGCTCTTCGCAGTGGCACTTCGAGTCGCGGCTCAGGACGCACCTGACGTGGGTCCGCACCCGCCGCAACCGCTGAAGCCGATGGAAAGTCATATCGGTAATGTGACTGGTCACGCCAAAGACGCAAAGATGAATTACCGGAGATACTGCGCCGGATGTCATGGCGACCAGGGCGATGGCAACGGCGAAAATGCGGTTTGGCTCGATCCCAAGCCGCGCGATTTCACCCTCGCCACTTTCAAATGCCGCTCGACGGTAACTGGCACGCTGCCCACCGATGAAGACCTGTTCAACACGATTGGCCGCGGCTTGACCAACTCGAATATGCCGATCTGGAATACCTTCAACGATCAGCAGCGCGCCGACTTCGTGGCGTACATCAAGACTTTCTCGCCACGCTGGGAAAAAGAGAAGGCGGGGGAACCTATCAAGATTCCCGCGGAGCCCCCCGTTACGATCGAGAGCATCTCGCACGGCAAGGCTCTGTTCACCAAACTGGAATGCTGGAAATGTCACGGTCCGGATGGCAAGGGAGACGGTCCTTCGGCTGCGACGTTGACGGACAGCAAGGATCAGCCAATCCGCCCCTACAACTTTGCCGGCGGCGGGGACGACTCGCGCTTTAAGTGCGGCTCGACGAATGCCGACGTCTACAAAATTTTCATCACGGGCGTGGATGGAACTCCGATGCCGTCGTTTGCGGACGTGATCCAGCCGAACGACGCGTGGGATCTGGTGCATTTCCTTCGCACTCTGCAGGTCAATCGTCACAGCAAAGAGAACGACGTCTTGAAAGCCGCGGGCGGCAAAATTCCTCCCTACGTCGAGAAGCAAGCCGAAGCGCCGGCCAGCCAGTCCGAGAATCGGGCTGTGGGTGGCGGAAACTAGGTCCCGATTTTTCGATCATCGATCCTTGAGATTCAGGAGGCAAGAAAATGCGTACCCGCAAGCCCTGCATTGCACTCTTGATCGCAATGCTCTCTCCGGCCCTTGTGTTCGGCGGCACGATCAGCGGCAAAGTGACCTATACAGGCACTCCGGTCAAACAAAAGCCGATTGATATGTCGAAGGAGCCCAATTGCGCCAAGCAGCACAACCCTCCTGTGACCACGGAGACGGTGGTGACGGGCGCCAACAACACTCTCGAAAACGTTGTGGTATACGTCTCTGCCGGCGCAGACGACGCTAACGCGCCTGCTCAGGCTGTCACCTTTACCCAGAAGGGCTGCCAGTATATTCCGCACGTCATCGCGCTTCACACCGGCCAGGGACTATCGGTGGTTAATGCCGACCAGACTTCGCACAACATCCATCCGCTGGCCAAGGTCAATCGCGAATGGAACAAGTCGCAGCCGCCGGGTTCTCCCGCAATTCAAGAGAAGTTCGATTCCCCGGAATTCATTTCGGTGAAGTGCAACATTCATCCCTGGATGCATGGCTGGTTCGTGGTTCTCAAGACGAACCATTACTCGATCAGCAAGGACGGCGGGTTCTCTCTGCCGAATCTGCCTGCGGGAAAGTACACCGTCACGGCCTGGCACGAAGACTACGGAACCCAGACACAGGAAGTGACGATCACTGGGAACGAGACGAAGGCGATCGACTTCACCTTCAAAGCGAAAGCCTACTAGGGGTGACTTCTCTCCGGGGCTGGCGCCGGCGCGCCCGCCGCCAATACGCACGTCATCTACATCTTGGAGCCCCGGGCAATCCGGGCGGATGCGAGGGAACATGGGCGGCAAGCTATTCGCAGTGATTGTGATCGTGATTGCGTTGGCCTCGGCGGTTCCCATCCTTAACCACACGTTCATGGGCGCCAACGTGTCCCTGCCCGAGGACATCTCGACGCACGGAGCCGAGATCGACAAGCAACTTGACGAGACCATGGTCGAAGCCGGCTTGTCTTTTCTTGGCGCCCAACTCGTGCTCGGTTTTTTCGTGTGGCAGTTTGGCGGCAGGAAGAACGGTCCTTTGAAGAACTTTCCCGGAGGCGCAAAATACCTTGTGATTGCAGCGGTCCTGCTGGTAGGCGCCGAGGCGATTGCACTCGGAGCCTTTGGAACCAAGGCCTGGGCGAAGGTCTACTTTCAGCCGGCATCGGCGGACGCGGTTCCAATTCAGGTGCAAGCCGGGCAGTTCGCTTTTTATTTTCGCTATCCCGGGCCGGACGGAAAGTTCGGTGGACTCCATCCCGAAAAAATCGATGAGGGCAACTCGAATTTCTTCGGGCTCGATCCGGAGAACGACATTCCCGCTCGCGACGACATCACGTCGGGCGAATTGGTGATTCCCGTCAACAAAGAAATCCATCTGATGATGCACGCTAAGGACGTAGGGCATTCGTTCTACGTTCGGGAGTTACGCATCCAGCAGGATTTTGTCCCCGGACTCGATCTCTCGCTGCATTTCACCGCGACCAAGGTTGGCAAGTACGAGATTGTCTGCACGCAGCTTTGCGGTCTTGGCCACTACAACATGAGGGGCTATCTGAACGTCATGTCGCAGGACGATTTTGATAAGTGGCTGAAGGCGCAGTCGCAGTAGTTGCGCAGTTTGCGCCGTCCCGTGCGAAGGCAGAGGCGGCCAAGTCTATCGAGAGGTGAAGGGCAATGTCTGAGGCATCCGTTCCCGTAGTGCATCACGGACCACCTACAAGCTTCATCCGCAAGCACGTCTTCAGCCTCGACCACAAGGTGATCGGCAAGCAGTATTATGCACTCGCGCTGGTCGCGGTGGTCACGGGGATGGTGCTTTCGTGGATCATGCGTATTCACCTGGTCTGGCCGAATGCGCCCATCCCCTTGCTGGGGGCGCTCTCGAAAGCGGGTGCGCCCGGCGGCGTGGTGACGCCGGAATATTACCTCTCGCTGATGACCATGCACGGAACGCTGATGGTGTTCTTCGTGCTGACCAATGCGCCGTTCGCCGCGTTCGGCAACTACTTCCTGCCGATCCAGATCGGCGCGGAAGATATGGCCTTCCCCCGCTTCAACATGATGTCGTTCTGGACGACGTTCCTAGCGTTCTGCATTCTGGTGGCGGCGTTCTTTGTGCCAGATGGCCCGCCGCTGGCTGGCTGGACCGCCTATGCCCCGCTGAGCGCGGTAGGCAAGGACTCTGGTCCGGGCGAGGGACTTGGGCAAACCCTTTGGGGCCTGTCGATTTTCGTTTTCTGTATCGGCTCGCTGCTGGGAGCGCTGAACTTTATCGCTACAACGCTCGATCTCAGGACGAAGGGCATGACTCTCGCTCGCATGCCGATTGTCAGCTGGGCGTGGTTCATCACCTCCTGCATCGCGCTGCTGGCGTTCGCGGTGCTCATGCCGGCCTGCCTGCTGTTGATTCTCGACCGCGTGGGTGGGACGAGCTTCTTCATTCCATCCGGTCTGAACATCAGCGACCATCTGCAACCGCACCAGGGAGGATCGCCGCTCCTCTGGCAGCACCTGTTCTGGTTCTTCGGGCATCCGGAAGTCTACATCGCGATTCTGCCGGCGATTGGGATCGTCAGCCATATCCTGATCAACAGCATGCGCAAGCCGATGCTGAGCCACAAAGTCATCATCTACTGCATGATGGGAATTGGTTTCCTCAGCTACATGGTCTGGGGACATCACATGTTCCTGAGCGGGATGAATCCCTACTCGGCGCTGGTGTTTTCGTTCCCCACGCTGATGATCACGATTCCGGCCACGATCATGACGCTGATCTGGCTGGGCAGCCTGTACGGTTCGAATCTGAGAATTAACGCCGCGTCGCTCTTCTGTTTGGGCTTCATCTCCATGTTCGTCAGCGGCGGGGTGAGCGGATTCTTCCTGGCGCAACCCTCGATCGACATCTACCTGCATGCGACCTACTTTGTGGTGGGTCACTTCCATATGGTGATGGGCGTGGCCGCTATCTTCGGAGTCTTTGCCGGAACCTATTTCTGGTTCCCCAAAATGACCGGGCGGATGATGAATGACAGCCTGGGCAAGCTGCACTTCTGGTTCACCTTCATCGGCACGTATTGCATCTTCATGCCGTTCCACTACCTGGGTCTGGCGGGCAATGTTCGCCGCTACTCGGCGTTCACCGACGACTATCTAGTGCCGCTGATGCCGGTGCACCGGTTCATCACTTATGCCGCGTTGTTCACGGGAGCGGCGCAGTTGATCTTTCTCTACAACCTCATCTATAGCCGCTTCAAGGGAGCGGAAGCGCCGCCGAACCCGTGGGAGGCGACTTCGCTGGAGTGGTCGACGCCTTCGTCTCCGCCGCCATTCGACAACTTCGGCGGCGTGCATCCGGTGGTTTATCACGATCCTTATCAGTACGGAGTGAAGAGCTCCACGGGCGACTACCTGATGCAGGCCTCGCCGGAACGGGCGGGAGAAACTCCGTAAGGAAGAATCGCCGGCGTACGAAGATCACTCGCGAGGCCAAGAACGCCTCGCTCGGGGTGACAAGGTGAATTGAGAGCGGGACATATGGCAACTACACTTCCTCCACCGCAAGTCGACATCGATAATGACAAGGAACTGCGTCCGCACGCCGGAAATGGCGGCGGGTTCCGCGGGCTGGCAACGGAAGGCGGAGATCTGCGCGCGGTGAAAGATCCTTCAGGCGAACCGACGCGGACCGGCATCTGGGTTGCCCTGGCGGCGATTGCCATGATGTTCGCCGCCCTGACCAGCGCGCTGTATGTTCGCGAAGGCGCCGCCACCGACTGGCACCATATTGTCCTTCCCCCCATCCTTTGGTTCAACACGCTGGCGTTGATTGCCAGCAGCATTGCGCTGGAACTGGCGCGGCATCGGGTCGCGGCTTTTATGCGCGGGCAGGAAAGCAGTCGATCCGAGCCCATGCTTTGGCTGAATATCACGCTGGCGCTCGGCCTGGTTTTTGTCGTAGGGCAGTATCTGGCATGGCTCAAGTTGAGGTCGCAGGGGCTATATCTGCCGACGAACCCGAACAGTTCATTCTTTTATGTATTCACCGGAGTGCATGCGATCCACGTATTGGGCGGCCTCGGGGGACTCAGTCGAGTGATCCTGAAGTTTCGCAGCACCACGCGTCGCTTGCGCCGGAGCACGATCGATGCCACGTCGTATTACTGGCATTTCATGGGAATGCTGTGGATTTACCTGCTGTTCGTCTTGTGGATGAAGCTGTAGGGCCAGGGGCTAAAGCCGCGATTGATTTTGGAACGATTCACGGCGCGGCTTGAAGCCGCGCCCTTTCAAAGCATGCGCCAGACGGAGTTTTTCAGCAAACTTTGAATGAAGTTGTAGGCCGAGTTGTCTTTCGGCAATTCGTATTTAGGGCAATTCAACGGAGGGACCGTGAGCGAAGCCAATCTAACCATGGGGCATGGCGCGGGAGTGATGGAAGAACGCCCGTTTGCCATTCCCTCGAAAAAGCTGGTGATGTGGCTGTTCATTATCTCCGACTCGTGCACGTTCGGAGCGATGCTGTACGCCTATGGGTACGTTCGGAATTCCTCGCCTGACTGGCCGCACCATTTCGAGGCGTCGAGCATCATCAATGTCGCGATCATGACATTCGTCCTGGTTACCAGCAGTCTGACCATGTTGATTGCGACCCGCTCCGCCAAGGCCGTCGAC
>Ga0137378_10000531_pt1 | contig 29364 bp, 18 predicted proteins | sample SagtaG_21_FD_104813 | JGI IMG/M metagenome (GOLD analysis project Ga0137378, IMG submission 104813) | Vadose zone soil microbial communities from Sagehorn Ranch, Mendocino, California, USA - Sage2_L_60_16 metaG | ecosystem: Environmental > Terrestrial > Soil > Vadose zone | place: USA... | reverse complement strand
TGGGACGTACATCGGGCCAAGGTGTTCGGGCGCTGCGAAAGAAAAGCGGCATTGCGCCGGTCGATCGCTTGATTAAGGAAGTCATGAGCCAAGAGCCTTATCATGGACAACTGCTCCGCCCATCGCGGCCAAAAGGCGGTCGACCGCCTCCGCTCGCAATGGCCCAACGTGCTTCTCGTACACCCCCGGTCCATGCCAGTTGGCTCAATCAGATTGAAATTTACTTCTCCATTGTCCGGAGGAAGGTACTTACGCCCAATGACTTCCAATCCCTCAACGAATTGGAACAACGCCTGTTAGCCTTTCAGCGACGGTACCAGGAAACTGCTTCTCCCTTTCAATGGACCTTCACTCGAAAAGATCTCGCTGTCCTCCTCGCTAAAATCGAAAACAAACGGTGCGCTCCCGCGGCCTGACGCCCTTCCGAATACGTCACCGTAATTCCGAACGGGAGCACTTAGTGCCCGAAGGCCCCGGGCCAGAAGAGCATGAAAGTGCTACATTGCGGAGTTTCCTTCGGCAGGTGTCATTTTCCAACATGATGTCACGCCGTCAACCCTGCCATACCGGCTCCGACAACGAATGTTTGTTTGCCAATACGAGAGGGCATAAGAATCTATCCCGAGTTTTTTGCTAGGAGCTAGGGGAGGCAATTGGGATCGAGACGTGGGCGCATCCTACGCCAGGACGCAGAACCTATCGGCTGAGTCCCAACTGACTAAGGACTGCCCGGTGGCGCAATATTTCCCCAAAAGGAACAGTACGCTTTAAGTATTGGGCGCCTTCTGCGCGGTTCCGGCCACTTGACTTCCAAAAAACCATACTTGTGCATGCAGCTTCTCAAAGTCTCTTTAGATGTGTCATGATTTGGGAAGGAAAGCTGATTTTCCTGACCTGGTATCGTGCTCGTTCCGCTTTTTGGATGGGATGCCAACCCACAGCGACCAGGAGGTTTCGCAATCTTGGCGGACGACAGAAGCCATTTACCGGGAGCCGTGGGTGCCTACTAGAATGCCGTCGATATCGTTGCCCGATACGCCTCCAATTCGAGGGCTAAGGTAGTCGCATGGCTCTGCGAGGATTCTGATGCGAGCTTCTCCCGGAGTTAAGAACAAGACGATCGAAAGAGACGGCGTCCGAATGTCGTCCGTATTTCGCATCGCTGTTTTGTCGGGCATGGCGCTGCTGTGGGTGATCGTTGCAGTTCTCCAATACAAGTGGGCCACGCAGCTAAGTGCCGCGACGGAAGTGCGCATTGGCAGCAACTTGCAGTCCCTGATGACGAGATGGCACCGTGATCTTTACGACGAGTTGTCAGCTGTCTGCGTCGCCCTTCAGGTCGGACCGGATTCCGGTGCGCATGATGCCTGGAATGATTACCTTCAGCGGTACGCCGAATGGAATCGGGATGAGATAAACAGCGAAGTGGCCGAGGGTGCCTATCCAAACTCAGACCTCGTTCGGGAGATCTATGATTGGCAAACCAGCGCGCCTGGAAAGCCGGAACTTCTGCGGCTCGATCCAAACACAAGGACCCGGAACAGTGCAGGCGTGCCGCAAGAACTGGAAGCGCTACTGGCTCGACTAAAGGCTAATTCCTCTAACCTAAGTGCGGCGAAGCGGGCTTGGGAATATGGAGGTTCAACTGAAAACGAGAGCGGGCACAGAAGCAATCAGCTGCGGACTCACGGCTCGCGCACCGATGCGCTCGCTGGCTGGCAGCTCGACGAAGGAATCCCTGCACTTGTTCACCCCGTCGTCCACCACGCCAATCCGTTGAACTCCGAGACTCCGATCGATCGCGCCGCGGTGGATTGGCTTGTGGTGGTTCTGAACCTCCGCGTGATTCAGGATAGGATCCTTCCCGAGTTGGCGACCCGGCATTTTGGGGGTCCAGACGGGCTGGAATATAAGCTCGCGGTTGTGGCTGCCGACGATAAGCCAAGAATCATTTATTCCTCCGATTCGACGCTTAGGATCGAAGATGTTGGCAGCTTCGACTCCATCATGAACATCTTCGGCTCGTCCTCTAACAATGTTAAGGCCGAGTTCTGGGAGGCGGTGAAACACAGCGAGAATTCATCGGACCAAGATTGGCGCAGTTTTGCAGGGCCGGTCTGGTTTCCGGTCTTCCGCTATTCATCGCACGACAAACCCTGGGTATTGATGCTCCGGCACCGGACAGGACCGGTGGGACAAATTGCCAAGAGCGTCTTGTATCGGAATCTGATCATCGGCGGCGTGGTGCTGTCGCTTCTTGCGGTGAACATAGGTCTGCTGGTTTTTTCGAGTCACCGCGCACACAAGCTCGCGCAAGTGCAAATGGAGTTCGTGGCGTCGGTTTCGCACGAACTGCGCACGCCGTTGGCGGCCATTTTTTCGGCCAGCGAGAACATCAAAGACGGATATGTGGAAGGCAGGAAGAATCTAAAGTTCTACGGTTCCATTCTAACCAGCCAGACACGTCGGCTGATCGATCTTGTAGACCGCATCCTGCTGTTTGCCTCCACGCGAGCCGGGAAAACAAGGTATTCCGTTGACCCTCTCAAGGTATCTGAAATCCTTGCAGCCGTTAGGAAACACGTGACAGAGGAAATCGAAGAAGAGGGATGCACGCTCGAGGAGCATATTGAACCGGGGCTGCCGCCCGTATTGGGCGATTTGTCGGCGGTGGGTGCCTGTTTGCGAAACCTGATTGCTAATGCCCTCAAATACGGTGGAGAGGAACGCTGGATCGGCCTGTCTGCCACGTGTCGTAAGATAGAGGGTAATGCTAAAGAAGTTAGATTTAGTGTTCAGGATCATGGGGAAGGCATCAGTGCTTCAGAATTGCAACGTATTTTTGAACCGTTCTACCGCAGCCCCAAGGTCGTGGCCGCTCAAATTCATGGGACGGGTTTGGGGCTAGCATTGGCCAAGCGCATCGCAGAAGCTCTGGGAGGAAGAATCTCCGTTGTCAGTGAGCTTGGCGTGGGAAGTACCTTCACATTGCACCTACCGGCAGCGAGCGCAGAGGAACTCATCAACGAGTCACGACTGCAAGAAACGACAGGACAATGAAACATGTTTGAGAGCATCCTTCTCGTAGAAGATGAAGCGGCATTAAGGGCGACCCTGGGCGACCGGCTTCGCGGAGAAGGTTACGTCGTTGACACCGCCGTCGATGGACTCGAAGCAACCGAGAAAGCAACCAGCCAGCCCTTTGACTTAATCATTCTCGACCTGATGTTGCCGTCACGAAGCGGGCTTGATGTCTGCCGCGACATCCGCCAAGCGGGAATGGCCACTCCTATTCTGATCCTGACCGCTCGCGACCAAACCACGGATAAGGTTGTGGGACTAAAGCTTGGCGCAGACGATTATGTGACCAAGCCGTTTGAGGCCGCTGAACTCATCGCCCGGATCGAAGCTTTGTTGCGCCGCGTACCCATAAAAACGGGGCAAGCCATCCACGAATTTGGCTCGATCATTGTGGACGTCAAGCGATCCAAAGTTACGCGAGCTGGACAGTCCGTCTATCTGACAGGTCGTGAATTCCAGCTTCTCCGCTACTTCATTGAACGTCCGGGAACAACGATTCCACGTAAGGAACTGCTACAGGCGGTTTGGGGCTATGTGGCGGATTCTCTCACGCGAACGGTGGACGCTCATGTTGCAAGTCTTCGACAAAAGTTGGAAGAAAATCCGAAGCGGCCCGAACTTATCCTCACGGTTTCGGGCACCGGCTATAAATTTGTAGGACAAATCCGCGCCTAGTTTCCCGCACCAGATCGGTTCACAAAACGCCAGATCGCGGCGAGCTGATGTGGTTTTTTATTGCAAAATCATTCTTCCTTTCACAGACTCTGGCGGTTAGACCGACGAGCCAGGCGTCGCGCGTACGCAGCATCCTTACTCTGGACAAGAAATAACTCGCGTCCCAGAGACCTTCTGCTCAATGCGAGATCGCTGATGTAATGTCTGTTTACACAGTATAGCATCAATAGCTTATTGTAAAGCCTGTAAAATATCTTGAATTACCGGGTTTCCGTGACAGTTGTTTGTTAGGAATCAAAAAGACAGTTCCTTTCCACCCTTAGTCTCTCTACACGCTTCCGGCGAAATCCCGTCTGAGAAGCTTCGAATCACGTGCAAACACGCGAGGCCATTATGAAAAAGTTGTACCAAGCTGTCTTGTTCGTACTCTTGTGCTGTTTGACGCCGCTGGTCGCGAATGCTCAGTCGTTTCGCGTGCAGTGCCCGACCAGCACCATCACGCACCCGAATGCCGCCAACAATAATTCGGAACCAGCGTACACCGCTCCGACAAATGTGAACGGGGCCATCAAATGCCAGCAGATTTCTGGCGGTGATGGTTTCTCGACGATGGGCGACGGGACGCAAACATACATGTTCTCATTCGGGCCATTGTCCGGGCTTAGCAAGATTGCGAATGGCCAGCCCGGTACCGATTTCCCTTCCGAATTCAACGTGCCATCCCCGAGCGCGCTACTGCCCGGGGCCCCGGCCACGATGGCCACTCCCAGCAGCGGGACCTCCGTCCCCATCGGATTTGGCTATAACGGCGCGGTGGGGCTAACTGCCGATCTGGATGCCATAGCAGATGGCAAGTGCGTCGCGCCCTGTTTAGATGGGCACGTAGATCCTCGCCCAATCATTGACGTGGGAGTCCTGAACGGCAATATTCCCGCACCGTTGTTTGCGATCGATGAGGATGACGAATTCTTCCTCACGCTCACGAACGTGGGCATGATCATGCGGCCGGACTTGTTCGAGCAGCACACCGTCCACTTCCACGGTTATCCCAACGCTTCGACCTTCTACGACGGCGTGCCCGACGCCTCGGTGGCCATCAACATCGGCGGCAGCTTCACTTACTACTACCTGGCACCGGATGCCGGGACGTACTTCTGGCACTGCCACATCACGCCTCCCGAGCACTTGCAGATGGGCATGGTCGGCCAAATTTATGTGCGGCCGCGGCAGGACCGCGTCGCGCTTGGCGGTGACCTCTATGCTTCCCTGCAACAACAGGAGCTTGATAACCGCACGAAATGCGATTCCACGCAAGACATCCTGTGCAGCAATCCGCTACCGGCGATCAACACGGCAGCGACGGCCGCGTCCACTGTTGTGAATGGCGGCCACAGCGGCGGGTATGCCTACAACGATGGTGATGGCTCAACCTATTACGATGTCGAGTATCCCATCCAGATCCACGGTTTCGATCCCAGCTTCCACTTTGTGGGCATGACGTTCAACCCGGAACAATTTGCGGACATGAAAGACAAGTATTTCCTGCTCAATGGCCGCAGCTACCCGGATACAGTCACAACCGGTCCCCTGGCAACGCAGTCAGCGGATGGCAAGATGCACTTCTCCCAGCCGCTGCCTTCGATCATCAACATTCCGGCAGGCAAAAAGGCCTTGCTGCGGATTTCCGACCTGGACGTTACCGAATATCAGACGCTGGCGTCGCTCGGAATCCCGATGACAGTGATTGGCTACAACGCCAAGCTGCTACGCGATCAAGCGGGTAACAACCTGTACTACAACACTAATTCGATCACGCTCGCCGGCGGCGAGTCGCTCGACGTGATTCTGGACGCCACCGATACGACGCGCTATCCGTCGGGCAGCGTGTTCTATCTGTACACGCCGAACCTCGACCACTTGTCCAACGACGCAGAGAATTTTGGCGGGCTCATGACCGAGGTCCGCATTAATTAGGAGAGCGGAAATGAGGACGATGAAAATGAACACAACTTTTTCGAAATCTCGATTGCTTCTGGTACCAGTGCTGGTGATGCTGTTCGCCGCCACGGTTTACGCCTCGGCGCCGGGCATCACAGGGACGACCTTCAACCTGACGGCCCGCGATGCTTTTATCAGCCAGCCGGACGGAGCGTCCGTTTACTCCTGGGGGTATGGCTGCAGCAGTGCGCCTTCTGGGTTCAATCCTCCGGCCACGTTGATGCCGGGTGCCACCTGCCCCACGATGCAGGTTCCCGGTCCCACGCTGATCGTCATGGAAGGACAAACGGTCACGGTCAACCTGACCAATAATCTTCCTACTTCCGCCGGCAACACTTCGATTCTGTTTCCGGGGTTTACTGTGACAGCGACGGGCGGAGTGGCTGGTCTTCTGACCCAGGAGGCACTACCCTGCCCAACCCCAAGTGCCTGCACGACTAATACTGTTAGCTACACCTTTATTGCTTCGTCGCCGGGGACACGCGCCTATTACAGCGGCTCGCAAGGCGACTTGCAGGTGGAAATGGGCCTGTATGGCGCAATTATTGTGGTACCGACCGCGGTTCCCACTGGCTGTACCGCGGTAGGAAGTATTCCTGCGCACTATGTTGCTCCGGGCAACTCGGCGGAAGCGGATTACCGGCTGGCGGCGTCGGCCTACGACAACCCGAGGAGCTGCTATGACCGGGAATACCTGTTCCAGTTTTCCGAGATGGATCCCGGGATACACAAGAACGCGCTAGCGCAAGTCACCGCAAGGACTGGCTGCGCGGCGACTTCTCCGACCTGCCATCTCGATGTTCCGACCGAGCCGTATCATCCGGCCTACTTCATGATCAATGGGCGGTCGATGCCCGATGACATGGATCCCAACTATGCGCGAGAGTACCCGCACCAGCCATACAACGGCAACCCGCACATGCATCCGGGCGAACAGGTGCTACTGCGCATTATAGGCCAGGGCCGGTGGCAGCATCCGTTCCACGAGCACGGCAACCACGTGCGCATTCTGGGGCGTGATGGAAACCTGATTCTGAGCTCGACCACTGCCGGTGAAGTCAATCTCGCCGGGCCTCTGCTCTTCACCACGACAACGACTCCGGGACTGGCCATGGACGGGATTTTCTATTGGACGGGTAAGGGATTGAACTGGGATCCATACGGCCACAATCCCGCTTCTTCTGACTTGACTGCCAAACTGCCCTGCACTCCGGATGCGAACGGCTACAACACCGCGGCGACAACAGCGCTTAATTATTACGAGTGGTGCCAGGACCACAACAAACCTCTGGAAGCGGCGCCGTTCGGCGACGTAGCAGGTGGCGGTCCAGCGACTCTGCCCGACCCGAACATTTTGGCGAATGGTGCCTGGTTCGGGGGCAGCCCATACCTTGGTCCCAATGCAACTGTCCGCGCGGTAGGCCCCACGGGTACAACTCCGCCCTCGGGCACGATCGCGAACTCGCCCACCGGTGAGGCTGGCTTTGCTTTCATGTGGCACTCGCACAATGAGCGCGAAATTACCACCAACAATATTTTCCCAGGTGGGATGTTGATGATGATGCTGGTCGATTCCCGTGAATTTCAGATTGACGAGTCCAACTGACGAAGAGGGATGACAACGATGCGAACGAATAATTTAAAAGCTATCTTGAAAGCTGCCGTAAGAGTACTCGCAATTCTACCCTTCGCGGCATGTGTGGCCCTTGGCCAGCAGACGATTAATCTGACCGCAGGGCCGGCGAAAGCATACCTGCCGGACGGCTCAGCGGTGCCGATGTGGGGCTACAGTTGCGGCACGGCGGTAACAGGAGCGACCGCGACGTGTGTCGCGTTGAATAACGCGGTCGCTGCAGGGACCGCAACGGTGGGCACCTGGTCCCCGGTCGTGATCACGGTTCCCTCGGGACAGTACCTGACCATCAGCCTCACGAATAATTTGACTTTCACACCGACGGGGGCCACGACTCCGAACACTGTGCCGACCTCGCTGGTCATTGTTGGCCAGCTGGGCGGCGGCCTTGGAATCCTTGGTCAACGGACCGCCACCGCGAGTCCAGATCACACCAATGCGCAGCCGGTCACGTGGCCGATCGCTGGAGATGCGCCCGGTGCAGGGCTGACTGGAGTGGGTACACCGCCGACACAGGGAGCGCGCGTGCAGTCGTTCGGGACGGAAGTGGGCGTGACTCCCGCGGCCGGCCAGTGCACAACGAATCCATGTCCTCTGACATTTGGTACTGCCACTGCCCCGCTGCGGCCAGGCACGTACCTGATTGAGTCGGGCACACATCCATCCATCCAGGGCCCCATGGGTCTATATGGAGTGTTGGTGGTTACCTGTGCGCCCGGCGCGGCTGCTACGACAGCTTGTCCAACGCCTGGTACAGCGTATCCGGCTGTGGCCGCTACAACGACTACTGCAGCGGTTCCGGCCGTGACCTACGGTGCGGAGGCTAATCTACTCTTCAGCGAAATCGACCCGGTGCAGAACAACGCAGTACAGGCGGCTGTTAACACCGTTGGCTTCAGCGAGACGAAGGTGTGGTCCGGCCAGCCCGGTGGCTGCGGAAACCCGTCCTCCGGCGCTGGCGTCTACCAGACCTGCTATCCGCCGGCTGTCAACTATTCGCCGTTGTATTACCTGATCAATGGCGTAGCGTTTGACAAGACGCATGCGGCCGCCTCCGTGTTCAACGCGGCGGCCGGCACTGACGCAACCACGGGTCTCCCTGTCACGACCGGAATTACCGGAACGGTTTTGCTGCGCCTGGTGAATGCCGGTCTGCGCATGCACGTACCTTCGGTCGTCGGATCGCAAACGGGGACTGCGGTTGCTCCAGCGCTTCCTCCAGGCGGTTTCTCGCTGATTGCTGAGGATGGCAACCCCTTGCCGGGCGTTCCCCGCGTGCAGAGTGAAGTATTCATGGCCGCGGGCAAAACTTACGACGTGATGATCAACCCACCGGCTGCTGGCGCTTCGGCTCTTCCAGTTTATGACCGCCAGTTGAGCCTGTCGGCCAATGCGACGGCGCGCGACTCCGGTATGTTGGCCTACGTCAGCGTCAACGGCGCTGGGCTCCCAGCCCCGACTGGCACCGCCAGCGGTGTCTTCGCCAATGCGATAGCCAGGGCGGATTCTTATAGCTCTTTGGTGGGGGTGGCGGGCCAGCCGTTTACCGTCTCGGATCCCGGTAAAGGCGTGGTCGCCAACGACACCAATGTGTACGGCGTGCAGCTCCTGGCAGCACCAACCAGCGGTACCGTGACTTTGAACGCCGACGGTACCTTTACTTACGTTCCGACTGGGACGGGCACCTCAGATAGCTTTACGTATTGTGCGAACGGCACAGTTACGGCGGGAGTATGTTCCTCCGGGTTGACTGCCACGGTCACGCTGGGTGCAGGAACCCTGGGCGGCATCACCGTTCACAACCGCGCCTATACCTCACACACAGCCACATCGTTTGCCCTTAAGAGTCCCGGTGTCCTGGGAACTCAGTACGATACGACAACTAATTCGCTGCCTGACACAGACTCACAGAACTATCCGCTTACGGTTGTTCCGGTGACGACCCCGACCTCGTGCGGATCGGGAACGTATGTTCTGGACGCGAATGGCGGGTTCACCGTTTCGGTGCCGTCGACCCCAGGGACGACGCCGGCAGCGGGCATCTGTACTTTCCAGTATACGGCGAAGAACTCACAGGGCACGACGAGCAGCCCCGCGACCGTTACAGTCAGCTTCCCAGCAGGAAGCGGTCTGCAGGTCAAAGTTTTGGATGGCGCTGACAAGAAGACCGAGATTACCGACTATCGCTGGGTAATTGAGGAAGATCGCACGTTCTACGTCGACCCCAACTGCACAACGAACACGGCCACTCCGCCAGCAGGCTGCCCAGTTCAAACCGGCACCACAGTTCCGCCAACCTTTGGTGTGAATTTTCACACCAGCTATATGCCCTTGGTGGCAGCAGGCTGCACCGGTCCAGTCTCTTGCGAGGGTGGTCAGACGATAGTCACGCCCACGGGAACTCACGTGAATGCCGTGTGCGACATCGGCAATGGCGTTTGCCGTCCCGATACCACGGGGAACGGGTTTGCTCCTGCTTACCCCAACTCGATTGTTCTCGATCCGACCAAGCGCTACTACATTTCCGTCCTGCCAGGCGACGCGGCCAATCCTTTTATAAACGCCTATGGAGGTGCGCCTGACTGTTCCGCAGCAGGAGTCGCGGCTGGAAGCTGCGGCCACGGCATGGGCGGCGCTGCGATTCCCGCGCTTCCCGCAGGCACCACTGCATATCCAACGACGCCTTACACGATTCTGACGCAGCCCACTCCATTCCCGCCGGCACAACTCTCGGTGTTTGTGTTCGAGGATGACTTCCCGCTGAACGGCGAGCAGGATGGCGGTGGTGGAATCCCGGGCGCCGGCGTGAATACGAACAACGAGCCGGGTCTCGGTGGCTTCGAGATCACTCTCTTTGACGATGCCGGCGGCACTGGTGATGCTACCGGACAATTGACCCACGACATGTTCAACCAGCCACTTTCCAACACGCTGGCGGGAACGATCGACCCCCTCACCGGGCAGGACGCCTGCCCGATAACGAAGAAACCGTTGGTCGGTATGGATAGCTCGAACGGCAACGCACCCGGTTCTTTAGGCACGATCGGCATTACGGGCAGAATTGTGACCTGCCCGGAGTACGAATCGGACGGCATAACTGCCTCCCCGCTTGCCGGCCAAGCCCTGGTTCCGAACATGATGCAGGGACGGTACGGCGTCGTGGCTACTCCGGCGGCTGACCGGATTGCGAGAGGAGAAGAGTGGCTGCAAACCAACACCCTGGACGGCCAAAAGGCGCACGATTCCTTCCTGCGAATCGGTGAACCAACCTACTTCCAGGAGTACGGTCCAGCCGGCTGGCACGTAGCCATCGGCTTTGCCAATCCCGCTATCATCAATAGCCGCTTGGCGGGCGTCTGCGGCGGCACCGACCCGAACATCACTGGCAGTAATTGCCACAACACAGTGACGGGCATGGTCACTACCGAACGCATGAGCCGTACACCCGATGAGAGACTCTTCGGTAGCGGCACAAACGACAGTTTCGCCTTCACCCAGTGCTACGTAAGCGTTGGCGATTCGGACGGCGAAGACTTCGCCTTTACCAAGTGCAACTCCGATGGAACGTTTACTCTCACGGGTCTTCCCGATGGGGTCTGGAGACTGACCGTCTTTGACCAGTGGAACGATATGCTGGTGGATGGCCTTTCGACCCCGGTCGGCCTGAGCGGCGGCGCAACCAAGGATCTGGGCCAGATTGCCACGAGCCAGTGGCAGGCAAATATCATCACTGCGACCTTCTTCGACCAGAACGGGGATGGTGTTCGTCAAGACACCGAACCAGGGCTCTCGCTGGTTCCGACGAACATTCGGTTCCGCGACGGCAGCTATTCCAACTTCAACAATACCGACCTGGACGGGAACGCCGGGTTTAACGAAATATTCCCGCTGTTCAGCTGGTATGTGATTGAAACGGATTCCACCCGTTACAAGACCACGGGGATCCACGTGGTGTACGACGCGGGCGGACCGGCCGACGGCACACCCTGCGGCACACCGTACCCGAACTGCGGCACTTCGACCATCGCCGCGAACATGGCGAATACTTATGAGGCAGTTCCACTACCGGCCAATCTTCACGTCCCTGGCGCGGTCTACTGCTCAAACGCGGACTGCACTGGGACTAAGAGCACCACGGGGGTCTACAACAGCACGGGCCGGATCGATCCGCCGTGGGTCGCGAGCGAAGGCTGGCAAGGATTCTCCGGACAGAACAGTTTCATTGAGTTCGGCAAGAAGCCTTTTGCCGTGGGCGAGACCGGGGGCATCCGAGGCGAAGTGAACTACGCTTCGACGCGCCCATTTGACGATCCACAACTCTTGCTGCACGTGAGCTGGACGCCGGACGTGCCGAACGTACCGGTAAACTTGTACAAAGAAGGGTTTGCGGCGGACGGGGTGACTCCCACCCTCACGTTGGTGGACCATACCACGACCACCAGTTGGGACGACTGGGCGCAGGGTTTCAACCCCGTCAGCGGTCTCCCGAATATGAACTGCCCCGGGCAATCCACCAGCGATCTGTTCTTCTTCTCGCTGCAGAACCAGCCGGACTACCTGGATGTGTACAATAGCCACCACGGCGGGCCAGCGGCGCACACGATTCCGAACAGTTCCCAGTTCAAATGCTATGACGGCATGCACAACTGGAACCAGATACAGCCTGCACCTTACGACGGCTTTTATCAGTTCCCCAGCGTCACGGGCATAAACCCGACAAACGGCAAGCCCCTTGGGACTAACTGCACAGGTTGTGTGTCGAATCCCGACACAACCGATCCCTACCGGTTCAATTCTCCAATGTTGCCCCCCGGCAAGTATGTGGTGGAAGTGGTTGTGCCTCCGGGTTACGAGCTGGTTAAGGAAGAGGACAAGAACATCCTCATCGGCGACAATTACATCGCACCGGTCACGCAACAGTTCGGCGCACTCGGCTCCATTTACATTATGCCGGACCAGGCCGCGGTGGCTGCCACCTACAATGCCAACAATGCCCAGAACCAAACGACGGATCTGGGTAGTTCGCCGCGACACGAGGGTGATACGGGAAGCGTAGAGCAGTTCTGGCCTTGCGTAGGCGAGCAGCGTGTCGTGCCTGACTTCATGAGCATCTTCCCGCAGGCCCAGGAAGTAGCGGCCTTCGCTGGGGCGACACGGCCTCTGTGCGACCGCAAGGAAATCGACTTGCAGGAACAGATGTCGGCGTTGGCGAAGTTCTACATCTTCAGCTCCGCCCACGTCGCCGCCCACTTCACCGGAGTCATCACGGACGACTACACTTCAGAATTCGATCCCTTCTCGCCGCAATTCGGGGAGAAGTTTTCTCCGCCGGACATGCCAATCTCTATCAAGGATTGGGCCGGAAACGAAATCAACCGCGTGTATTCCGATCATTGGGGCACCTACGACGGCTTGACGTATTCGAGCTGGGAAGTTAACCCGCCCAACCCGACCGGCTATGGGCCCACGATGATGGTCACCTGCATGAACGATCCTGGAACGGGAGCGACGCCCGATCCGTTGTTCAACCCGCAATACAGCCAGTTCTGCTACGAGATCCCGTTCATGCCGGGACAGACACAGTACATGGACACCCCCGTTGTGCCCACGTCCGCTTTCGCGGGTGCGGGATACAACAATGTGGATTGCTCTTATCCGGATGCCACGCCAGCGGTTGCTGAAGTCGACGGCGACGGGCTTGGACCCTGGGTGAGCGCAGCGGGTCATACGCTGACGATCCACTCGTTGGGCGACCAGATGGTGCCCAACAACGCGTACGCCGGACCCAGCGCTACAACAGTTCCGTACAACCAGAAGTTCATAAAGCGCCACTTTGGCTTTGGGACTGCGGCGGGAACTGTCACGATCGGCGGCGTAGCCGCGACCGTTGGCACTTGGAGCGACTCGCTCCTCACGGTCACCGTGCCGAGCGGAGTGCAACCGTGCCCCGTTCAGCAGCAAGCGCAATACGGCGGCTCGACGGCCCTCTGCGGTGAGTTGATCATCACCACCGGGAACGTCGGCACCGCAGCTGCTCCCATTCATAGGCAGTCGATTGACACGGTCACCGTGACGATTGGCGGCAAAACACCGACGCACGTTACGGCATCGCAGTCGATCCAGGCTGCAATTGATGCCGCTACTCCAGGTGACATGATCATGGTCGACCCCGCGTTTACGCCAGCTGCGACTGCACCAGCCGGAACCTCGTGCGCCACGGCAACTGCGCCGAGTCCCACGTGCGTCGAAACAACCTCCAACCACTCCGAAATGTTGATCATGTGGAAGCCCGTCCGACTGCAAGGTGTCGGAGGTGCGACCAGCATTATCAACGCCAATGCTCACCCCGCAGGCAAATTGGACACCTGGCGGCAGCAGGTCGTTTGTCTCTTCGGCTTGGGGATCAATGGCGCGCCAATCAACACCAACCCAGGTGCAACTGACGTCAATCAAATTCCAAATCAATTTAATGCAAACGGCGTACTTAATCCCGCAACTGGCGCGCCCGCCAGTTGCCCGGGAGCCGGATGGAACTACTTCAACGCGTTCGACGAGAGCAGCACCGGAGCCGGCGGCAAGAACGCCCAAGTGGATCGTTTCCCACTAGAGGCCACTGTCGGATGGAGCGCCGAACTCAACGGCAACCTGGCAGAACTCCTGCAAGAGCCGTCCTTGATGGGCGCTCTTGAAGGCGGGGGCATTACCGTGCTCTCGAAGGGCGTGGTATTCCCATCGGATCCCTACGACGCTACGTTACTCGCAGGGTTCCCGGCCGGGACACTACTTCTGCAAAACGTTCCGGGCGTCTCGACCGACCATTGCACGGACAATCCCAATCCGTACCCCAGCAACTTTATGTGCAACCCGTCGAGCATCGACGGACTGGGTATCACGAACAGCTCCCAGGGCGGCGGAGGCATCCACATCCACGGCTGGGGACATAACCTGCAAATCGCCAACAACCGGATCTACAACAACGCCGGAACGCTCTCGGGCGGCATCAACCTCGGCCAGGGTGAATATCCTCCCGCGTACGTCCAGGGAAGCGCCACAAACGCGGCTCCGGGTTCGTGCGAGGACAGCCCCGTCCCTGGTGCGGTGCTGCCATACTGCCAGAACGTGAATGTGAACATTCATAACAATTACATCGCGTCGAACTCTTCCACGGGTGATGAATTGTTCTCCGCCACGCCGGCGGGGTCAGGCGGCATCAGCATCTGCACTGGCTCCGACTACTACAAGTTCAACTGGAACTGGGTGTGCGGCAACCTGACCGGTGGAGATGGCGGCGGTGTCGGTCACCTTGGTTTCAGCTTCAACGGTGACATCGAACACAACACCATCATCTTCAACCAGAGCACCAACCCCACGATCCCGGCCAACGGCGGCGGTCTCGTGGTCATGGGCGCGCCGGATCAGGACCTCGTTTGCAGTGCCATTGCTGCCCTCGACCAGGATTGCGCCCCTACTGCCGCAGTTGGCGGCGCGGCCAGCGTGGGGCCAAGCGATGGTGTTGGTCCGGGTCTGGTGGTCAATGCCAACCTGATTATGGGCAACGCCGCGGAGAGCGGCACCGGAGCCGGCATCGCCTTCAATGCCGTCAACGGTTCGGATATGGTTGCCTTCCCGACGGATCCCGGTCAGTGGAATACAGTGACCGTAACCAACAACATCATCGTCGACAACGTCGGCGGTTGGGATGGAGCCGGCATCTCGCTGGCGGATTCTCCCAGTGTCAACATCATCAACAACACCGTCGCTTACAACAACAGCACTGCCTCGTCAGGTATCCTGTTCAACACCCTTGGGGCTCCCCTTGCCAGCCAGGGTGGAAGCAGTTGCTCGAGTACGGCGACGACAACGTGTCCTCAGCCTGCGGGTTTGGTGGCCATCCAGCACAGCGCGGTCTTGGCGGCGAATCTCCCCTCGACTCTCACTGTGGTTTGCCCGGCGGGCCATTTCCAGACGACGGCAGCGAACGGGTCTTGCAAGAGCGTTTCTTATCCAAAGTTGGAGAACAATATCTTCTGGCGCAACGGCACGTTCTACATCGGTGTGGGCGCGCTCAGCCCGACGTACCAGCAGAATATTGTCTCCATCTTTAACTCCTTCACACACAGTGCGGTGGCGAGCCAGTCGAGGACCGATGCCATCACGACGACAAGCGGGAGCGCGACCATCACTGGTGGAACCGGGGCTTGTGTAACCGGTACTCAGTATTGGGACATCGGTGTGCGGGGTGACACGGGACAGACCAACCATGCTTCCGGGGTCCAACTCCGCGCGACGGATTCGGTGTTAACGCCTGGTGGGTCTGCTGTTATAGCCGCCGGCAACTCAACAGCGGATCCGCGCTTCCTCCAGCAGTACTGCGATGGTTCACGCATGCCCCCGGAAACCCCGGGACTCCTTGCGGCGGGCTGGCAAGTACCTCCGGGTATTTCGGATGCGACTGTGCCCAACCCGATCTTCAACCTGGCTCCGGCCGCTACGGTGGACGAAGGCAACAACTGGGTCAACCTCAACTGGGGCCCGTTGTCGATGACCAATCCGACCGTTGTGGGCGGACCTAACCTAAACTATGGCGGCGGTCCTGCGCTTGGCAACTACGGCATTGCGACCGGATCCTCGGCCCAGGGTAGGGTCGCTGGAGGCAGCGCCAACTACACTGACGCTCCTAACTTCGACTTCTACGACAACCCGAGGAAGCCCGGTCCAATCGACGCCGGCGCGGTGCAACGCACCGGGACTGGCTCGAACACGGACTTCACTGTCTCACCGGCATTGCTGGACTTTGGTTTCGTGCCGCACGGCAGTCCGACAACTGTGGATCAGGACGTCCAGGTCATCAACACAGGCAGCGTCGCGCTGTTCTTCCCCCCCGGAAACGGCATCACATTCTCGTGCACGGGCGTCGCTGGCTGCAATCTGGCAAGCTTCAGCTTCGCGCCTCCCGCCGATGGCCCTGGCTGCGCCGGCGCCACGATCGCTCCGGGACAAAGCTGCGACATCAACGTGGTCTTTAACCCCACCAGCGGGTCGCAAGCAGCGAGGAATGCCAACTTGGTCATCAACCCCGCCGGTGTCGGTGCTGGTGAGATCGTTTCGCTCACCGGGCACGACACGATTGCAACCCTAAGCATCTCGCCGCTCGCGCCAGCACTGACCACAGCTCCGGCCAACGCCACTGCAAAGACCGGAACCGTAACGATCACCAACACTCTCCATCTATGCCTCGCGGCACCCTGCCCGGCGGGTTCGAGCATTGATGCTGGGCCCTTTGTCCCAACATCAATTACAATCACACGGGTGAGCGGTGCACCTCAGACTGCTTGGGCGCTCGGTGGCACGTGCGCGGTTGGCACTGCGCTTTCCGCCGTGCCTCCGGGACAGGTCTCGAGTTGCACGATCACGGTAACCTATACGCCGCCTGCGGGAGCAACAGGGGCGGCGCTGAACGGGAGCGCACGCCTCACGGTAATGGGGTACGGCACCGCCGGAGCTACGCAACCTGCAACCATAATCAACACTACGTACAACGCGAACTAACTGAAACAACCTTCCGGCAGCAGGGCGGGCATCCTCTAGGGTGCCCGCCCTGTTCCGCTAAGAGAACCTATAGATAAGGATATGGCTACGATGCTTGACCGTAATGCAATCTTGAGAACAAAGTTGACGCTGCTTGCGGGAGTTCTTGCCGGTGGGCTTCTTGTTTTGTCGGCGGGGGCCCAAACGGCTTCGCAGGTTGCGAGTTCTAAACCAGCAGCATCTGCTCCGATGCACTACCATCCCGATCGGTTCGCGGGACGCGCTGGCAAGTACTACGCGCTTGTTTGGGGAGTGAACTCTCTCAGCGTGAAGTGGACCGAGTCAGGCGAAGTGATTCGCTTCGCCTACTATGTGGTGGATGCTGAGAAAGCCAAAGCGCTGAACGACAAGAAAGCCCAACCGGTTCTGATTGACCCAAAGGCAGGGGTTCAGTTGGTGGTTCCTTCGCTCGAAAAAGTCGGCCAGTTGCGCCAAAGCGCCACACCGGAGGCAGGGAAGTCTTACTGGATGGCTTTCTCGAACAAGGGGCGGTTAGTTAAACGCGGAGATCACGTGGATGTGGTGATCGGACCGTTCCGAGCGCAAGGACTTGTGGTGGATTAGCTTGGCGTTAGAACGGCCATAACCCTTACGCCGCTCTTGGGCACGGGGCTTTTGCGCTCGGCACACGTGCGCGGTCGGCACTCCGATCAACCCAGGCGGAACGTTGGTACCGCCTGCAGCCGGTTCGAGTTCGACGATCACGATGACCTAATACACTACCGGCAGGAGCAACCGGGGCGGGCAGCTGATGCAAACCTCGGACACTTCGGGCCGCCAAGATTCCTAAGGACTCCTATTCGCAAAGCGCAGTGAAGTATTTTACTGGTGTTTGAATGCCTCGTGTCTCGTAGACCTGGCAGCGTCTCGCAACACCGTCAGTCTTCGGGTTCCTGGGTCACGATGTGGACGTCCACGGCGGGAGACTCGCGGAGGAAGCGGTGCACGGCGGAGAGATAAAGGTATTTCCTCCAGTCACGCAGGGGAGCCCGTCCAAAGATGACTTGCGTAATGTGCTTGGAGCGAACAAAAGCGGCCACGGCGTCCGCAACGCTTTTTCCTTTCAGGCGAATCACTTTCGCGCCCAGGCTTTCTGCGAAACGCAAGTTGGCCGCCAGCGCGTTTGGGTTGGACTCGCGATGGAGGGTAGCAAGCTCGCGGTCGACGTGGACCACGTATAGCTCGGCGTCCATGCGCCGCGCCATTCTGGCGCCGCGGGCAATCAGATACTGGCCGGCGGGATTCGAGGAAATGCACACGGCCATGCGCTCCCGCACTCCCCAATTTTTTCGAATGTCCTGCGCTTCCATGTAGGATTCGAGGCTGCGATCCACCTGCTCGGCGACTTGCCGCAAAGCCAGCTCGCGCAAGGCGATCAAATTGCCGCGCCGGAAAAAATTCTTCAAGGAACGTTCGACTTTATCGGTGCTGTAAACGTCGCCGCGCTTCATGCGGGCGTGCAGGGCTTCGGGCGTGAGGTCCACCATGACGGTTTCCGAGGCGGTCAGCGGCACCCAGTCGGGCACCGTCTCGCGCACAACAATCCCGGTGATGGACCGCACCACGGGCGCGATGCTCTCGATATGCTGAATATTCAGCGTGGAGAGCACGTCGATATTTGCAGCGAGCAGTTCCTGCACGTCTTCGTAGCGCTTGCGGTGCTTGCTCCCGGGAATATTTGTATGCGCGAGTTCATCGACGAGCACGACGGCGGGGCGTCGCGCGAGAATGGCATCTACATCCATTTCTTCAAAAATCGTGCCTTTGTATTCGATTTTCTTGAGCGGGACGCGCTCCAACTGCTGGGCCAGCTCTTCAATCCCTTGACGCCCGTGTGTTTCCACTACGCCGATGACCACGTCTTCGCCGCGGCTGCGCCGCCGCAAGGCTTCGCTGAGCATGCTGAACGTTTTTCCTACGCCGGGAGCGTAGCCCAGAAAAAGCTTAAAGACGCCGCGGGTTTTCTGCGGCGGCGAGACAGCTTCCAGCCATTCTTCAGGTTTTTTGGGCAACGCCAACTCTCCATCGAGCGGGAGCCTGAGCTAGAATGTACCCATGCAGAGATTCCTCGGCGGACGCCTCCTGGGAGCGGTGGTGTCCCTACTCGTCGTCGGCGGCATTGTGCTTGCTTATCGTCACGTTTTAAGGGTAAACCAAACCACGGTCGCACTGTCTTTTCTGCTAGTCATTTTAGCAGTTTCGGCTGTATGGGGAATGCTGGTTTCGGCCATCATGTCGGTGGTGGCCATGCTGGCCTTCAACTATTACTTTTTGCCTCCCGTGAGAACGCTCACGATTGCCGACCCGCAGAATTGGGTGGCGTTGCTTGCGTTTCTGATTACCTCGATTACCGGGAGCCGGCTCTCGTCGCGCATCCGCAAGGAGGCCGACGAAGCGCATCAGCGTAGGCGCGAAGTGGAGCGGTTGTACGGCTTCAGCCGGCACTTGCTGGGGGAAGGCAACGTGATCCAGTTGATGAATGCCATTCCCGACTACATTGTCGAGAGCTTTGAAGCAGGCGCGGCGGAATTGTTCCTTCCGCAAAAAGACAAATTCTATCGCTCCGGATTCGGCGCCTCCCATCTCGACGAACAAAAGATGAAAATTGCATTTCTGAACGATGAACTTACTTTGGATGCGGAACATGCTCAATATTTCATCCCCGTGCGAATGGGAGTGCGCCCCATCGCCAGCCTGGGTATTTCCGGGGCGCTGCTTTCGCGTCAGACCGTGGATGCGATCAGCACCATGGTCGCCATCGCGATCGAACGCGCGCGAGCGGTGGAACAACTCGGGCAAACGGAAGCGGAAAGACAGGGCGAGCGGTTGAAATCCGCCCTGCTCGATTCCATCACGCATGACTTCCGCACGCCCCTGACCTCCATGAAGGCCGCGGTAACCGGTCTGTTAACATCAAAAGCCTCGAATTTGGCGCAATCTCGTGAACTCTTAAGCATCATCAACGAAGAGTGCGACCGGTTGAATCACCTTGTCGAAGAGGCTGCGGAAATGGCCAAGCTGGAGGCTGGCGAAGTTAGGCTCGATTTGGCTCCAACTTCGGTTGAGGAAATCATCGATGCGGCGCTGGCGCACTGCAAGAGTGCGCTGGCCGGCCGCCGCGTGAACGTGCGTGTGGCGGACGGACTTCCTCCGGTGCGCGCCGATCTGGAGCGCGCGAAGGAAGCGCTCGTGCAGTTGATCGAGAACGCCAATCTCTATTCACCAAAAGAGGAGCCAATTACCATTACCTCCGAGCTTACCGGAGACACGGTGACGACCAGCGTTGCCGACCACGGTCCCGGGATCGACGATTTTGAGCAGACCATGATCTTTGACAAATTCTATCGGGGAAAAGATCAGCGATACCTCGTGCGCGGTACGGGTATGGGCCTGCCCATTGCAAGAGCTATCATTGCCGCACAGCATGGAACGATTAGCGTGACGAGCCAGTTGGGCCATGGCTCGGTGTTTTCCTTTACCCTGCCGGTGGATCTGCAGCCCGTGGACCGCGTGCAAAAGGATCTCCGATGAGTGCAGTGAGCATTCTTGTGGTTGACGACGAACCGCAAATCCGCCGGGTGCTGCGCTCTACGCTCTCAACGCACGGTTATGAGATTGTCGAAGCCAAGACCGGCGAAGAGGCTCTGGAATGGATGCGCAAGGAACCGCCCGATCTGGTGCTGCTCGACATGAACATGCCGGGAATGGGAGGTGTTGAAGCGTGCCGCGAGATTCGGCGCGCATCCGATGCGCCCATCATCATGCTCACGGTGCGCAGCGCGGAGCGCGACAAGGTTGCCGCTCTCGACGCCGGCGCCGACGATTATGTCGTCAAACCCTTTGGCATCGAAGAATTGCTTGCGCGCATTCGGGCTGCACTTCGCCGGTATTCACCGGGCGACGGACCGCCGCCGTTTGCCTCGAAAGATTTGAGCATTGATTTCGAGGCACGTCAGGTAACGGTGCGCGACCGCAGCGTGCATCTCACTCCCAAAGAGTATGAGGTCCTCAGACACTTGGTTGCCAATCAGGGAAAGCCGCTGACCCATCGCCGTCTCCTGCAGGCGGTTTGGGGGCCGGATTACGGCGAGGAAACCGAGAGCCTGCGCGTGGTGATCAACCAGTTGCGGAAAAAGCTGGAGGCCGATCCTGCTCATCCAAAATACATCGTGACGGAACCGTGGGTTGGCTACCGCTTTCAGCCTCCCCGCATAAGCACGGCAAAGCCCGCCGCGCGAAAAGGATGAGCTGACGCTATTTCCGCGGTTGGCCGGCGTCCAGATCCAGATTCAGCTCGAGAACACGAACGCGCGGCTCACCAAGAGAACCAAACTGCCTGCCCCGCGTATGCTTCTGAACCAACGCGCGAACCTCGGCTTCGCTCATCCCGTGTTCGCGTGCGACGCGAGGAACCTGGAACTCCGCGGCTGCCGGAGAAATGTCCGGATCGAGCCCTGATCCGGAAGAAGTGACTAGATCCACGGGGATCGGAGCGCCGGGGTTTTCTGTGTGCAGTTTTTCGACTTCGGCTTTCACGCGATCAGTCAACTGGTGATTTGTTGGGCCGAGGTTGGAGCCGGAGGATTGCGATGCGTCATATCCAGCACCGGCAGACGACGGACGGGAATGAAAATATCCCGGTGACGCAAATGTCTGCCCGAGAATGGCCGAGCCGATGACGCGGCCGTCTCTCACAAGCAAGCTCCCATTCGCTTGAAAGGGGAACAAAAGCTGAGCCAGACCGGTAACCACGAGTGGATAGACCAGACCGAATAGCACCGTCGTTACCAGCGTGAAGAGAATCGCGATTCGCAGATTGTTTTTCATATAAAAGGCTTCACACAAAATGGAGATAGGTGATCAGAAGATCGATCAACTTAATGCCGATAAACGGTGCGACCACGCCACCGAGCCCGTAGACCAGCAAATTTCTGCGCAGCAGCGCCGCAGCACCGACAGGCCGGTACTTGACACCGCGAGGCGCCAAAGGAATCAGGGCGATGATGATCAGCGCGTTGAAGATGACGGCCGACAAAATCGCCGACTGCGGCGTCGCCAGGCGCGTCACGTTCAACACATTCAATTGAGGGAATGCCCCCGCAAACATGGCGGGAATGATGGCGAAATACTTGGCTACGTCATTAGCCACTGAAAATGTCGTCAGCGCGCCTCGCGTGATCAGCAACTGCTTGCCGATTTCCACGATCTCGATCAGCTTGGTGGGATTGGAGTCGAGATCGACCATGTTCCCGGCTTCCTTCGCTGCTTGCGTACCCGTGTTCATCGCCACACCGACATCCGCCTAAGCCAAAGCAGGCGCGTCACTGGTTCCGTCTCCGGTCATGGCCACAAGCTTGCCCTTGGCCTGTTCACGTTTGATGAGTGCCATTTTGTCTTCGGGCTTGGCTTCGGCGAGAAAGTCGTCTACGCCAGCCTGCCGCGCGATGGCCGCTGCCGTCAGTGGATTGTCGCCGGTGATCATCATGGTGCGAATACCCATGGCGCGGAGATGATCGAAGCGCTCCCGCATTCCGCCTTTGACGATATCCGTCAGCGCGACGACACCCAGCACGCGCCCGCTCTCCGACACCAGAAGAGGCGTGCCGCCTCCGTTGGAAATGTCAGTGATGCACTGTTGAGTCTCAGAAGGAACCTGATTACCGCGTTCGGCCACATGCTTCATAATGGCCTCAGGCGCGCCTTTGCGAATTTGTCTGCCGCCAAGGTCCACGCCGGACATGCGCGTCTGCGCGGAAAACGGGATGAACACCGGGTGGCGATCTCCAAAATCACGCCCGCGCAAGCCATATTTCTCCTTCGCCAGCACGACAATCGAACGCCCTTCGGGAGTTTCGTCGGCGAGGGACGCGAGTTGGGCGGCGTTGGCGATTTCCGTCTCGGAGACGTTAGGGCAGGGAAGAAACAGGGTGGCTTGGCGATTGCCCAAGGTGATTGTGCCTGTTTTGTCCAGCAAGAGAACATCCACGTCTCCAGAGGCTTCCACCGCGCGTCCCGACATCGCAATGACGTTTCGCTGGATCATGCGGTCCATTCCGGCGATGCCGATGGCCGACAGCAGGCCACCAATCGTCGTGGGGATCAGGCAGACGAGCAGCGAGACGAGGACGAAAATGCTCTGTGGGGCGCCGGAGTATATGGCGTAGGGTTGAAGCGTGACGACGGCTAGAAGAAAAATGATGGTGAGGCCTGCGAGGAGGATGTTGAGCGCAATTTCGTTCGGTGTTTTCTGACGGGAGGTGCCCTCCACCAGCTTAATCATGCGATCCAAAAAGGTTTCTCCTGGATTCGAGGTAATGCGTACCTTGATCTCGTCGGAAAGTACGCGTGTGCCGCCGGTTACCGCCGAGCGGTCTCCGCCGGACTCGCGGATAACCGGCGCGGACTCTCCGGTAATCGCAGATTCATCCACCGAAGCCACCCCTTCGACGACTTCGCCATCGCCGGGAATGAACTCCCCCGCGGTTACAACGACCACATCGCCGGAACGCAGTTTTGAGCAGGCGACTGCCTCGATGGAACCATCCACGTGTAAGCGACGTGCTCGTGTCTCCGCGCGCGCTTTGCGAGGGGTATCTGCTTGCGCTTTACCGCGCCATTCGGCCATGGCCTCCGCGAAGTTCGCAAACAACACCGTGAACCACAGCCACAAGGTAATCTGCAGGCCAAAACCAAACATACCCGTGTGGTCGAAAGTGTCTCGCACCAATTCGAGTGTCGTCAGGACCGCCCCGACTTCGACCACGAACATGACGGGGTTCTTCACCATGGTGCGCGGATTCAGTTTTGCAAACGAATCTGCGAGGGCGCGAACCATGATTCTCCGGTCGCCGACCGGTTTGGCCTTGACTTGCGCGGATGGGTTCATAACACCCTCAAAAAGCCTTTCCGGCAGCCATCAATAAGTGTTCGAGGATGGGCCCGAGGCTCAGGGCAGGGAAGAACGTCAGCGCGCCCACAATCAAAATCGTAGAGACCAGGAGCGTCGTGAACAGCGCGCCGGTCACCGGGAAAGTGCCGGCGGATGCGGGAACCACCTTCTTGGAGGCCAAATTTCCGGCCATGGCCATGATGGGCACAATCATGAAGAACCGGCCCAGAAGCTGGGCGACGGCTGTGCTGGTGTTGTACCAACGAGTGTTTGCGTTGATGCCTGCAAACGCGGAGCCGTTGTTTCCTGCCGAGGAGACGTAGGCATAAAGGATCTGCGAGAGGCCGTGGGGCCCAGGGTTGGTAATGCTGGCGGTACCGAACGGCTCGACCACCGCGAGCGCGGAGAATCCCAGAATCGTGAAGGTCAGCAACGAGCACAGCGAGCATGGCCATTTTCACGTCATAGGATTCGATTTTCTTACCTAGGTATTCCGGAGTGCGGCCCACCATTAATCCGGCGATGAAAACGGCTAGGACGATGAAGACAAACATTCCATAAAGCCCGGCGCCCACACCGCCAAACACCACTTCGCCCAGCATGATGTTGATCAAAGGAACCATGCCACCAAGCGGCGTGAAGGAATCGTGCATGCTGTTGGCCGCGCCGCAACTGGCATCCGTTGTGACAGCGGCAAACAAGGCGGAATCGGCGATTCCAAAACGCACCTCTTTTCCTTCCATGTTTCCGCCGGATTGAAGGGTGCCAGGACGCTGGTCAGCGCCCAGAAATTCTGGACGACGCCTTGCGAGACAAAAACCAGGGACCCTGCCAGGCAAATGGGCAGCAGCACCCACAGCAGGCAACGCGTTGTATCTACCCAGAAGTTTCCAAGCTTATCCGTGTCGCGGCGGGCAATCCCGCGAATCACGACGATGGCCAGCACGATTCCAACCGCGGCGGAAACAAAATTGTGGTACGCCAATCCCGCCATTTGCGTGAGATAACTCATAGTTGTCTCGGGCACATAAGCTTGCCAGTTGGTATTTGTGGTGAACGACGCCGCCGTGCCAAAAGCGAGCCCGGGCTCGACATTCGGAAGCGTTTGCGGATTGAAGGGAAGCCATTTTTGCGTGCGCTCGATCAAGTAAAGGAGCGTCATCGAGACGCCGCTGAAGAGCAGCATGGCAACGGTATATTCGGTCCAACGCATTTCTCGTTGTTCGTCGACGCCGGTTAAGCGGTAAACCAGCTTTTCGATGGGTCGGAGAACGAGGTCAAGGAACGTCGTCTCGCCGTTGAACACGCGGGTCAGGAACACGCCGACGGGTTTGGTGATGAGAAAGATCATCAGAAGGAAAAAGAGAATTTGAAACCAGCCATTGGCCGTCACGGTCAGAAGTCCTCCGCTTTGAGGAGCGCATAAACCAAATACCCAAGCAGCAGCCTGCAAAGGATCAGCAGCGAGACGTTTCCAAAGCTCATGGTTTTGTCCCTCTCAGCTTTTCGCACGCGCGAACGTACATAATCCCTACAGAAAAGATGAACGCGGTGGCGGCAATGAAAACAATGTCCAGCATAATCTTTGCGTTTCTCCCTTCCCTTCAGGCAACATTCGCCCAAGCTGACCGGCCTCGCTTTGTGGAGGCTTCGATCAGGGATGGAAGTGTGAGTCGAAAGTCACGATGATACCGAAGCTCAGGAGATTTTGCGTTGGTGTGAGACCGACGACGCCCGGCGCCACTTCCGCGCCACGGAAGAAGCCGCCCGCCGGACCGTGCGAATCATCAATGCGATGCTCCAGCCTCAGGATGATCCAGAAGTCGCGAAACGGAACACGGTATTCGAGCGTCGTCGTATTAGCCTTCACTGTCTGGGCGAAACCTGTCAAGCGCCCGTCGCGGTCCCAGTACATTTCGGGGCGAACCGTTGCGTTCCAGTGTCTTGTGAAAGTCCAGTGCACGGGCAATTGAGCGCCCATCCAAAGAGCGCGCCGATTTGCGGGCAGGGCGAGTTTTTCTGTCCCGGCCTGATATTCGAATGCGATTGTGATTTGATCCGTTTTCCATTCGGCAATGCTGTCGGATAAGAAGCGCCAAAACTCCAGGCTGGTGTCAGACTGGGCCGGCCCGTACAACGCTGTTTCTTTCAGCGTGGTACGGCCGGTCAACTTGTACGCGAGCTGGCCTCCGGAGCTGGGCACGCTATTGGCATCCGCCAGATGGAAATAGCCGTTCACCACGAACACGGCTCCGGTGAGCTTTTGTGTGAATGGGTAACTCGCGTTGACCCCCATCATGAGGTAGGGCGTCAGGTCGGCTCCCCACGGACGCGTGTAGTTGAAGTTGTCTTTGGCGTACAGCGAGTCGTAACCGATCAAGCTCGAGAAGATTCCAGCTTGTACGGTCAGCCCTTTCCCAACAGGCGCTAAAAAGGAAACGTCCGTGGGGCCGAGGTGCCGCAGCCCCCTGAATCCAGGGAGGTTCGGCGCGGTCGCAGAAAATCCGAATATTCTGGTATCTTGTCCGGCCTGGGTCGTCAGTTCAAAGCCCCAGCGTGAAGATTCCGACGTGGTTTTGCGCAGGTAAGCTGCGGCGATGTTCACAATTGGCTCATCCACTTTGTAGGCCGTGCCTCGACTCCGAAACAGATCGTTCGAAGGGTGATTGAAATCGAGCAAATACGCGGCGTCGACGAATCCTCCGTAAAACCATTGAGGATCTTGTGTTTGCGGGGTCGCCCGGTCGCAGGATGCCCCGGGCTCTGTTGACAAAGTTTGTGTTTCTCCCGACGCTGTGCAGCAGCAGTACAGGATCAAGGCCACCAATGTTGTGTTCCGGAATGGAGCGATGATGAGCAATTTTATCCCCGTACAGAATCGCCTCAGTCAGCACGCTCTCCGTATCTGGTACATGACAGCTGCAAAGTTTGCGTAAGGTCCTAAAGTATGGATTGCCGATGCTTAGAAAGAAGTAATGGGGACATTAGGATTTCGTAAGGAATTGCTGTTGATCCCGCTGATGGGTTTCGACAAGTCGCCCATGGAACCAATGGAAACCCTGCTAGCGTAATTTCCCCGCCGACACTCCTTTTCCTCGCCCGAGAAGCGGCACCGTGAATCTTTGAGCTTTTTTGGTCGGTCGAATGTCTTGGCGGCGAAACTTGGACGTTCCGGCACGGAGTGTTTTTGGTTGCCGGTGCACTCCTTAGTTTGGTTTTTGCACAGGATCAGGGAGTCGTTGACGATGACACATCCGTACGGAAGAATTTGGCGGCTACTGAAGCAAGACCCTTGAGCACCTCTTGTTCCTAAGAGCGAAGCTCAAGCGCAGTCTGCCTAGAAATAATTCCAAAGCGGAAAGGAAAGGTTTTTTCGACCTCGTGCCGCAGGCTCGAAGAAGCCCGTTGTGGTGGTTTGCCTGGTGTAGGCGCGGTGATTTGCTAAAATTGCTGCGCGATGGCCACTGGCGAAAGACTGCGGATTGCCGTCCCGGGAAACGGGGAAGTATCCGCGCTGCTGGTTCGTCCGGCAACCGCTCGATGGCTGCTCGTCTTGGGCCACGGCGCGGGAGCGGGCATGACGCATCCGTTCCTCGAGAACCTTGCAAAAGAGTTGGCGGAAGCGGGCGTGGTGACGCTGCGGTATCAGTTCCCTTACATCGAGGAACGAAGGCGCGTCCCCGACAAACCGGAAGTGTTGACGGCTACCGTAGCTGCTGCGGTGCGCAGGGCTGCGGAAACCGCACCCGAATTGCTGCTGCTGGCCGGAGGAAAATCCATGGGTGGACGAATGACGTCGCAAGCTTCCGCGCAAGGGTTGCTTAAACCGGTGCAAGGGTTGGTATTCTTCGGTTTTCCGCTGCACCCGCCGAATCGCCCAGGAGCCAGCCGCGCGGAGCACTTGGCAAAGGTAAATGTGCCGATGCTTTTCCTCGAGGGGACACGCGATACGCTCGCCGACCTCACGTTGCTGCGTCCCATCTGCGAAAAGCTGGGATCGCGCGCCACGTTGCACATTATCCAGGAAGGCGATCACTCCTTTCATGTTCTGAAAAAAGCGGGAAAAACGGACGCAGAGGTCATCAAGGAATTGGCGGAGACGACTGCAGCCTGGGCTGAGAAGCTAAACCATTGAGGTGAGCCATGCAAAAGACGGAGAGGATTCAACAAATAGCGCAAGGATCCGGGCGTTTTGCCCGGCGGCGTTTCTGGTCGAGCGTCATCGTAACGCTCGCGAGCCTGCCTTCACCGGGATGGGCGGCGCCAAAGCCCGAAAGCGGAAAGGCGCTGCAAATTTATTTTGTGGATGTCGAAGGCGGCCAGTCCACGCTGTTTGTCACCCCGCTGGGGGAGTCGCTGCTGATCGATACGGGCTGGCCCGATAGCAACGGGCGCGACGCGGATCGGATCATGGCCGCGGCGAAGCTGGCCGGGATCAAAGAGCTGGATGTCGTGCTTCTTACGCACTACCACATAGACCATGCGGGCGGAATCACGCAGCTTGCGGCCCAGATTCCGATTCGCATGGTGATTGATCATGGACAAAACCGCGAACCCCAAGCGGCTGCGACGGAAAAAGTCTGGGAGGACTATCAAGAGCTGCTGGAGAAGGAAAAGTTCAAGCGGATAATCGCAAAACCGGGAGAGAGCCTGCCTCTGAAGGGCATTGAGACCAAGGTGATCAGTTCGGATGGAGCGCTGATTGAAAACCCGCTAAGCGAAGGTAGCGAAGACAACCCCGCCTGCAAAACTTCGAAGCAGTATCCTACGGATCATACGGAGAATGCGCGGTCGCTCGGCGTGCTTTTTAGTTTTGGGGATTTGCGCATCCTCGACTTAGGCGATCTGACCTCAGACCGGGAAATGAAACTAGTGTGTCCGGAGAACAAACTCGGGAAGATCGATATCTATATCGTCTCCCACCACGGAACGAGCAGCAGTAACAGCCCGGCATTCTTGGATGCCATCGCGCCGCGCGTGGCCGTGATGGATAACGGGGCGGCGAAAGGCGGAGCGCCTTCTTCCTGGGACGCTGTGAAAAGCTCGACGCGACTGGAAGATTTCTGGCAGCTCCACTACTCGGACGAAGGAGGCGCGGCGCACAACGCCGCCGATCCATTCATCGCCAATCTAGCCGGTCCCGATACGGGTAACTATCTGAAGGTGACCGCGTGGCCGGACGGAGATTTCGAAGTCTTCAATTCGCGGACCAAGCAGACAAAACGCTACGCTCGAGCGCATTAAACGAAACAAACTCGTTTGGGTAATTTTGATCAAACCAAACCCAAAGACCCGCGAGTTTTACCCCAGCTAAACCACCGCTTTAACTTTTCCAGATTGACATGGCCCTTTCCCCCTCCTAGTGTCCGACCCAACTGGTCTATGCAAAAGACCGATAGCGATGATCGAGCGAAATAATCGCTCAGAATTGTTGTAGTGTCCTTCACTCCGTTGAATGCGGAAAATGCCGTCATGTGGTCGAGGGTAATCGTTGCCTGGA
>Ga0137378_10000527_pt1 | contig 29452 bp, 24 predicted proteins | sample SagtaG_21_FD_104813 | JGI IMG/M metagenome (GOLD analysis project Ga0137378, IMG submission 104813) | Vadose zone soil microbial communities from Sagehorn Ranch, Mendocino, California, USA - Sage2_L_60_16 metaG | ecosystem: Environmental > Terrestrial > Soil > Vadose zone | place: USA... | reverse complement strand
TACCGGTCACGCCCGGATTCGCGGCATTCAGGTTGGGGTGATCGTAAATAATCGCGGGATGATTCGCGCGCCCGGCGGTGGTCCACCACGGTTCGGCGGCATCGTCTACACTGAATCTGCTGAAAAAGTTGCTTACTTCATCGAAACTTGTAGCCGGCATCAAACGCCTTTGCTATTCATTCAGGATGTTTCGGGTTTTATGGTGGGATCGGAAGCAGAACACTCAGGAATCATTCGTGCGGGCGCGCGATTCGTCGAAGCGATGGCCACTGCCGTTGTGCCCAAGATCGTTTTGACTGTGAATCACGCGTCCGGAGCAGGCTATTACGCTATGGCCGGGCAGGGTTTCGATCCAGACTTCATTTACTGTTGGCCCACGGGACGCATGGGCGTGATGGAAGGTGACTCGGCTGTGCAAGCAGTGTTCGGCACTGAGCTGGAGAAATTGAAAAGCAAGGGTCAGAAGCCACGTGACGAGATGGAGTCGGAAATGGAAAGCGTGCGCGAGAGTTACGAACGCGAGCTGGATGCCAAGTACGCCGCGGCGCGTGGTTTTGTTGACGCCGTGATCGCGCCCGAAGAGACGCGTGATGTGCTCGAGTTGTCACTGCGTACCGCGCTCAATTACGGAGGACCGCACTTGGGACAGTTTGTGCTGCCGCCATCGTTGACGTAGCTCTTGGGCCTGAAAGGGCCGAAAGAAAGTAGCCAGGGGTAAGCGAAGCGTCACCCCTGGACTGGGATTGAAAGCAGTAACGGCACCCTGAAAGGGTGCAGGAGCCTTTGAACACCAGCCAAAGGGATTTTCTCGCACCCCTTCAGGGTGCAGATCATAAAGGCTCGCTTCCCAGGGGTGGCGCGCTGACGCGCTTACCCCTGGCTAATTTCTGTTACCCTTCGGGGTATAGCAGCAAGATGAGAGAAAAGGTCCGCATCGCCAGCGGTCAGGGATTCTGGGGAGATCTTCCTGATGCGCCTGTGCGCCAGGTTGAAGGTGGACCGATCGACTATTTGATGCTCGACTATCTGGCCGAGGTCACGATGTCGATCATGCAGAAGCAACGCTCGCGCGATCCGAACGCCGGATACGCCAAAGACTTCGTGCCGCTAATGAAGCAAATTCTTCCGGCTTGTGTCGAGAGAAACATCAAGGTCACGGCTAATGCCGGCGGAGTCAATGTCGAAGGGTGCGCCGACGCGGTGCGCGAGGTCGCGCGCGGGCTCAGTCTCGCCGGCAAGGTGCGGATCGGAATCGTGACCGGCGACGACATGATGGCGCGCTTAGATGATCTCTTATCGCGAGGCATCGAGTTACGTAATATGGATACCGGCGCGCCGCTTTCTACAGTTCGTGATCGCATTCAGAGTGCGAATGCTTACCTCGGCGCCTGGCCCATGGTCGAGGCTCTCAATCGCGGGGCTCAGATCGTCATCACGGGGCGCGCGACTGACACGGGACTGACGCTCGCGCCGATGATCCACGAATTTGGCTGGGCCAACGACGACTGGAACCGGCTCGCTGCGGGGACAATCGCGGGGCACATCATCGAATGCGGCGCGCAAGCTTCGGGTGGCAACTGCCAATTTGAGTGGCGCAGTATTCCTGATCTGGCAAACGTTGGCTTTCCGATTGTAGAAGCTTCGCCTGATGGCACGTTCGTCGTTACGAAGCACGAAAACACGGGTGGCCGAGTCGATACTCCCGCGGTCAAAGAGCAACTGGTCTACGAAATGGGCGATCCGCATGAGTACATTACTCCTGATTGTGTCGCCGATTTCGCAACCGTTCAGTTGTGCGACGATGGCGCAGATCGCGTTCGCGTGTTTGGCATTGAAGGCCGGCCGGCCACTGACTCACTCAAGGTCTCGATAAGTTATTCCGCCGGTTACAAGGCCGTCGGCACGCTCGTCTATGCGTGGCCCGATGCTTACGAAAAGGCGCAGGCCGCTGACAAGATTCTAAGGGCGCGGCTCGAGCGACTCAGTTTGCATTTCGATCAAGTCCTGACGGAATTTGTCGGCGCGAATGCGACGCACGGATCACTAGCGGGTGAGCCTGCGCGCGATCTCGCGGAAGTGCAGTTGCGAGTGGGCGTGCGCGGCGACGATAGAAACGCCGTCGAGAGATTCACGAAAGAGATCGCTCCCCTGATCCTGACCGGTCCACCCGCAGTGACCGGTTTCGCCGGCGGCCGGCCCAAGGTCGAAGAGATCGTCGCCTACTGGCCGGCGTTGATTCCGAAGAGCGAGATCAAACCGCACGTCGAGGTGATCGCAGCGTGAGCAGGGAAGCGGAAGCGGTCGCCGCATGGAACGTTGTCAGTTCTGACTACGTTGCAGACTGTCGTGTGTTTCAGGTCAGACATGATCGCAGCGTCGATCCGCGCAGCGGAAGCGAGCACGACTTCTTTGTTATCGAAACGCCCGATTGGATCAATATCATTCCGCTGACGACTGATAACCAGGTTGTGATGATTGAGCAGTACCGTCATGGCACAAACAAAGTGACGCTGGAGATTCCGGGCGGCATGGTTGACGAAGGCGAGTCGGCAATCAATGCCGCCGCGCGCGAGTTGCTCGAGGAAACCGGCTACCAGGCGAGTGAAATCGAGCGACTGGGAAAGACACGTCCGAATCCGGCGATTCAGAACAACTGGCTGCACAGCTTTCTCGCGCGCGACGTGACCTTTGTCAAAGAGCCAAAGTTTGACGGGACGGAACACACAACCGTGCGCTTGGTTCCACTCGCTGACGTACCGGCGTTGATTGCAAACGGAACCATCGATCACGCGCTGGTGGTCGTCGCGTTTCATCGACTGTCGCTTCTCCAGATGGTTTGAGGTTTAGAGGCGGGCGTCGTCCGCCGACTCAAGACAATCCATGCGCATTCCGCTGACCCAACTCGCGCACGCGCGCTCCGGCGACAAAGGCGACACCGCGAACGTCGGTCTCATTGCGTTGCGAAATGATTATTATCCGATTTTGCTTCGCGAGGTCTCGGCGGCGCGCGTCAAGCAACACTTCAAAGGAATTTGCCAGGGCGCAGTCGAACGCTTCGAGCTGCCGAATATCCATGCGCTCAACTTTCTCTTGCACGAGAGCCTCGGGGGCGGCGGCACGCTATCGCTGATGACCGACGCGCAAGGCAAGACCTTTTCGACCGCGCTCTTGAGAATGGAGATCGATATCTCTGATGATGAGGCGCGCGTACTTGGGTTAAGTTCATGATCGTAGGGGTGGACCTGCGTGTCCGCCCTTCTTGGTCAATGATGACAATGGGAAGGGCGGACACACAGGTCCGCCCCTACTGGGATTTATGAAGGCTGAACGAGACTTAATTATCCAGCACGGTTACGCGCAAGTTGGCGATGTGCGTTTGCACTATGCCGAGTGTGGCAGCGGCGATGAGCTGATTGTTTTGCTGCATGGATTTCCTGAATTCTGGTACTCGTGGCGTCATCAATTGCCGGTGCTGGGAAAGCGCTATCACGTCGTCGCGCCAGATATGCGCGGCTTCAACCTCAGCGACAAACCGCCGCGAGTCGAAGATTACCTGATCGAATTGCTCGTCGCCGACGTTGTTGGTCTGATTCGCTATTTTGGCAAAGAGCGGGCGGCCATAGTAGGTCACGATTGGGGCGCGGCCGTAGCCTGGGGCGTGGCGCAGAGACATCCTGAAACTGTTTCGAAGCTGGCGACATTGCAGGTGCCGCCTCCTGCCGCGTGGCGCGCGAACTTCACACTTCGTCAGTTGCGGCGGAGTTGGTACATGTTTTTCTTTCAACTACCGCGCTTGCCGGAATGGTGGGCGCGTGCGAATGATTTCGCCAGAGTCGAACGGATGTATAAGACTACAACCGTACAGTCCGATGCGTTTTCCGATGCCGACATTGCGATGTACAAAGAAGCGCTCCGCCAACCGGGAGCGTTGACGGCGTCGATCAATTACTATCGTGCGAACGTCTTTCGTTCGCTGATCCGCGGGCGTGGCGGAGACGAGAAGAGGAAACTTGATGGCCGGATTCGGGTGCCGACACTTTTCATTTACGGCGAACACGACTTCGCCGTCCTACCGGAAACGGTGCGGGACCTGGGCCGGTTCATAAACGCACCGTATCGGGAAGTGCGAATTCCCGACAGCGCTCACTGGGTACAGAACGAGGCAATCAATGAGGTGAATGCGGCCTTGCTGGAATTCCTGGCCGACGACTCGCTGAAAGCAACATCTGCGAATACAAGAGCCTGAGATGACAGACGAAAAAAAGAGTGTGCTTTATTCTGTTAACGGTGCGATAGCTCGCCTGACTCTCAATCGTCCTGAGAAGCGAAACGCGCTGAATGAAACTGTCATCGATGACCTCAAACAAGGGCTGCGACAGGCAGACAGTGACAAGACAATGCATGTCGTCGTTATCTCGGGCGCCGGCCCTGACTTTTGTTCAGGAGCAGACCTTACTGCGCTGCGAAAGATCTCTGGCGCTTCAGTAGAGGAGAACGTTGACGATGCGCGCTCTTTGATGGAACTGTTCGTGATGATGCGAAACATGCGCTTGCCAATCATCGCCGCCGTGCGGGGCAGGGCGCTGGCTGGCGGATGCGGGCTCGCGACGGCCTGCGACATTGTGCTTGCCTCGAGTTCCGCTCGTTTCGGTTATCCGGAAGTAAAGATCGGATTCGTACCGGCGATGGTTATGGCAATCTTGCGTCGCAACGTTTCAGAGAAACGCGCGTTTGAATTGATCTCAAGAGGTGCGGAGATCAATGCCGCCGCGGCAGAACGAATCGGTTTGATCAATCACGTATTCAGCGACGAAACGTTTGACAGCGAAGTGGAAGCTTACGCCCGCGCGTTCGAGAAAGTCAGCGCGTCGGCCGTGGCCCTTGCAAAGAAACTCCTCTATCAGATGGACGGGATGGCGTTTGTCGAAGCGGTGCAGGCTGGCGTCGATGTCAACGCCATCGCCCGCATGAACGAAGATTGCCGGGAGGGAATCGCGCGGTTTCTGAAGAGGCAGTAACTGGCATCGGCCAAACTCAAAATAAGATTAGCCTGCTACTGACTGTCCGTGTAAGAGCTAACGTTCAGGCCCTCGCGCAACTGATAAGAAGCCCGTTCAGAACGCCTAAATTCAATAATCGCAATTGGAAAATTCAATAATTCGGATTTTTCCTGGGCGTTGACTCCTGATCCCGAAAGAGATTCCGACAGTTTTCGGCCTAATAGCAAGCTTTTTGGAAGAAGCCATCCTCGCGGAATATTCCTTGCGAGGGTGGAATTCATCCCCAGAAAGTTCGGTCCCCCAGATGTTTGTGCGGCACTTTGAGATCTTAGTCAGGATCCATGGTGGGTATTGAGGGGGTGGGTTTTGAGCCTAGTTCGTAGAGTACTTTCGTATCTTTTCAAGACGCCCATCGTCAAGGCAGAAGGACTTTTCTTTTGCCGCCTCATCGCCAAACAAGTCAACCCAGATTTGAACCGGCTGGCAACAGCCTCATAGTCTGACAAGGAGGAAAATCTTATGACCAGAAGAATTCTTTCTCTGTTTGCTCTAATTAGTTTGTTGTTCGTCGCGTCAGTGGTCTGCCACGCGCAGACCGCATCAACCGCGACAATTCGTGGTACCGCTTATGATCCCAAAGCAGCCGTTATACCAGATGCTAACGTCGTGGCAAGGAATGTTGAAACCGGTATCGAGCGAACCACAAAAACGTCTTCGGGGGGCTCATATAGGTTCGACAACTTGCCTCCTGGCAATTATGACATAAAGGTTGAAGCGCAGGGCTTCGCCCCAGCTGAAGCCAAAGCGGTAAAGTTGCAGGTGGGCGAGCAAAGGGATGTCAACTTTAACCTCGTCATTTCGGGCGCAACCGGAAGTGTGACGATTACCTCCGAGTTGCCGTTAGTTGAGACGGCGAAGACCGATGTCTCAAGGGTTGTCTCCGACAAAGAGGTGGCCACCTTGCCCACCACCACGAGTTTCAATGGCATCGGTGGCGTCGCCAACGACTACGCGGCTTTGGCGCAGACAGCGCCTGGCGTTAGGTACGATACTTCCGGCGTTTCCAGCGATTTGTTGGCGCCGGGAGCGGTCAACGATCGTGGGATTCAATACAATATCGATGGCGGTAACATCGCCGACCAGGTGGTTTCAGCACGTACCCAGTTGGGAGCATCTGTTGAGGAGGTCAAAGAGTTTCAGGTGCTCACGAACAATTACAACGCCGAGTATGGTCAGTCTGGCGGCCTCATCCTCAACGTGGTGACCAAGTCAGGCACCAATGGATTCCATGGCGACGGCCACTACTACACGCGCGGCCGTAATCTTACGGCGAACACTTTCTTTTACAACCAGAATCCGATCAACCAGGGCCACCGACCCCCTTTTCATAAATATGAGGGTGGAGGCACATTCGGTGGACCAATCATTAAGAACCGCACGTTCTTCTTTACCAGCTACGAGCAGGTTCGAGAGGGGGTACCGCTAACACTGACCCCAGGTGGCAGGTCGATCACCTTAACGCAGCCGACGAAGGAATTGTTGGTATCAGGAAAAATTGACCACCAGTTCACGAAGAGTAACCAATTCAGTGCGCGCTATAACGTGCAGCGAGATCTGCAGGATAATCTATTGGTCCAGATCGCTCCGATCGCAACACAAGACTCGCTGGTCTCTTCGGTTGTTCACGATGTCGGACTAAATCTGGCGGATACATGGACCATTAATCCTGCCACGATCAATGAGTTCCGATTTTTCTTTCATCGTTTCTTGAGTCAAACGCCGGTGAAGAGCGAGTTGCCGGGTCAACAAGGACCTGGCTTCTACCACGGCGCGGCGTTCTGCTGTCCGCAGGGTGCCTTAGATAAGCGGTATGAGTTCATTGACAACTTAACGATGACGCGCGGGACACACACCTTCAAGGTCGGGACCAGCATCTCTCACGCTCCCTACTTCTCACTCTTCACACAGTTCAACAAAGGGCTCTATACGTACCAGAAACCTGAAACTGGTCCAGGTAGCGCTCCGTTTGCCAGCCCAGGGAACCCTGCGAATAAGCTTACCATTGGGATCGGACCCGCGCAGGTGAATGCGAGAGATAATATATATGGGTTCTACGGTCAGGATTCGTGGAAGTTCAGGCCGAATGTCACGCTCAACCTTGGCCTTCGCTACGATGTCGAAGTCGGAGCGTTCGTTGGCGGCACGATCAAGCAAGGCAACGGGTGCTTCCAAGCTAACGGGATCATTCCCGCTTGCTCGTCGGATCATAACAACTTCCAACCAAGGGTAGGGCTTGCATGGAGCCCACGCTACAGCAGTGGTTTCTTGCACCGACTCTTTGGCGATCCAGATCGGACGGTGGTCCGGCTATCCTTCGCCGAAATCACCATGATGGCTTACGGCAATGTCTCCCTTGATTCGCTCAATTTCGATGGCGTGAACCTGTTTACTGTCACTGCTACGCCGAGTTCAAGAGCAGCCGGCGAAAATCCAGCGAACCCTCCGATCTTAGGGCCCGCAATACTGGCCTTTGCTCCGAACCGGCCGCCCGATAGTCTCCTTCAGCAACTGAAGCCAGCAAACTTCTTCGGCCGCCTGCGTCCAATTGCGCCTAATCTGAAGAACCCCGAGACGCGCAATGTCCATGCATCAATCAATCGTCAATTCGGCAAGGATTACGTGGTTGAACTAGGCTTCACCGGTGTGTATGGGTTCGGGCTCTTCGGAGAGCGCGACACAAACTTTCCAATCGTCGCGCCCGACCCAGCGCACCCGGGTTTCTTCTATCTTAAAGACGGTGGCCTGCCATCGCATAGACCCGACGGACGGTTCAACGCCATCCGCACCAACGAAAACACGCGCACCTCTAGCTACAATGGCGGCTATATCAGCGCCACGAAGCGACTTTCGAATCACTTCCAATTCAATGGAAGTTACACACTCTCGAAGCTGCTAACTTCAACCGAGGACTTCTTCGGCTTGTCCGAGCCAGGGGATCCGCGCAACATTCGCGCAGAGCGTGGTCCGGCATTCAACGACATTCGCCATTTGGTCAACTTCGGAACTGTTTATGACACTGAGAAGCTAACTCAACGGTCGTTCCTTAAACGCATCGTCAATAATTGGACGATTGGCGCTGTTGGATCACTGCAGTCCGGACGGCCTTACCCAGTGTCAACCGGCTCAGGGCCAGACGCGTTCTCGTTCTTCCCCGGCGCTGGCAATGAAACCCAGCAACGTCCGAATGTCTTGCCGGATGGCACGCTCATTTCAACCAACATCGCTTCGGCTGATGGAACTAACTTGTTGATCGGACCTGCTGGCCATGTAGTCTGTCCAGCATGTCCACAGACGACATTCAATGCGCCAGCGGACGCAAGCCCGCTTGGTCCGATAGACAGCCTCAGCCCTAACGGCGAGCTGGTTGATTTCCAGTTCCTCAATGGCAATCTAACTCGCGATGCTGGTCGGAGCCGTCCTTACTATCGGTTCGACATGTCCTTTATTAAGGCGTTTCCGATTCGTGAGAAAATGCGGTTGGAATTGAAGGTGGATATCTTCAACATTTTCAACCACACAAACTTCCTGCTCAACAACGGGAACGATACGCTCAACTCCCTGCCGATCTCGACCAACCCGAACTGCCGTTCGTGTCTCAACGCAATTACTGGCCGTTACATAGGAAGTGACGGTCGCGTACTGAACATTCGCGACCTCCAAAGCGGGCGGGTAAGTCAGGATCTTCAAAACCCGATCTTTAACCTGGTGGGCGATCCGTCATCAACCGACATAGCACGGACGATCCAGCTGTCGGTTCGGTTCAAGTTTTAGAGGAGGCCGAACCGGTAGTTTTCAGTAGACGAAAGGTGGGCTCGCTTATAGTGGTGCCCACTTTTTTTAGCACTCCGACGTCAGATCTTTCATCGCCCCGAGGCGTGCACTCATGCGCGCCTACTGACAGCAACGCCAATCAGTAGACATGAACAAGCTTGTCACCGAAGAAGAAAGGTTTTGAGTTTAGGCGCGCGAAAGATTTGTCAGAAGCGCGCCGGAAGGCTATAGTTGTGAAGAAGAAATGACGCTCAGCCAAATCTGAAAGGTTGACTATGAAACACCACGGTGCAAAGCCAGCCTTGAGCAGTGTAGTCAGTACAGTTGTAGCCTTAACTTTCGTGACGGCGTTTTCAACGCCAGTGCTAAGACAGCAACGTCGTTCCAACTCTAGTCTGCCCCCCAATGCAGAAACCAGAGCCCGCGCCGAGCACCAGGTCACGTTGGACCTCGAACGTGAAGCACTTCTCCGAGATTCCAGGTCGACCAACAAATCCATCGATCCAAAAAAGCTGCAAGCACTGACTGCGCAAATTAAGCAGGACTTCGAGCGTTTGTGGATTGTAAACGGCGAGTTGATGACTGGGGCTTCAACAACAAAGACCGGACCTGATTACCAGTACGTTCTAACAAGGCTTACAGAGGTAAAGAGCCGTGCCATTCGACTGCAAAACACTCTGTCGCTTCCCAAACCAGAGGTTGACGAGAAGGTTGAGAAGAATGAAGCAGCACGGGATCGCGAGGAACTGAGGACTATGTTCTCGCTGCTCAATAGTCGGATAGTAGGCTTTGTGACAAATCCTTATTTCAAGCATCCCAAGGTGGTTGATGCTGAGCTGGTAAACAGGGCGAGCCGCGACCTTGCAGGTATTATTGAATTGAGCCGCAGCATTCGAAAGAGTGCTGAACGGCTGAACAAAATTCTAGAAAAGTCACCTTAGTTCGACTGCGCTCATAAAGTTGTTAAGGGCGCTCAATCTGAACTAAACATACATTCGAATATAAGGACCGGAGAGTATGCGCCCGGTTTGCCAAATCTGGTTAGCCCTGGTTGTGTTTCTTCTCTTCCCAAGTGGAATTGAAAATGCGCTCGGTCAGACTGCTTATGATCTGCAAGGCGTGGTTTATGGCCCCGGGGGCAAGCCGGTGGCAAATATTCTCATGGTTTTAGAGAACCAAGCTCGAGCTCAGATTTCCCAGGATATAACCGATCATGACGGCCGTTATCGGTTTAGCAGCGTTGCGGCAGGTGTGTATTACGTCATTGCCAAACCGAATCAGTCGGAGTTTCAGGCGGTCACAGAGCGTCTTGAGCTAATCAATACCTCGCGTAGCGGCTCGATTAGCTCAACGGAGAAAATCGACTTCGTATTAAAGCCTGCGGCGCGTCGAGACGCAGACTCACTGAACTCAGGTTCCGTCTTCGCCCAAGACGTTCCCGCGGCTGCTGCGCAAGAGTATTCGCTCGCGATGAAGAGTCTGACTAAGGAAGATAAAGAAGGCGCCGCGAACCAACTGAGTAAGGCAATTGAAATTTTCCCCGATTACTTTCTGGCGCTGCAGCAACTCGGATTGGTCTTTCTTGAAGACAACAAGTTTCAGCAAGCCGTGCCTTTGTTGCAAAGAGCAATTCATGTCAATGCTCGGGCAGCAGTGTCTCATCTTGGTCTGGGCATTGCGTATGTCAATCTGAATCGCGCAAAAGAAGCGGTCGAAGAGTTGACGAGTGCGCGAACCCTGGACAGCAAATCGTTTCGCGTCCATCTGTACATGGGGATCGCATTGCTCAACCTTGGAGAACTAGACTCAGCCGAGCGGTCTTTATCAGAAGCACAGAAGACCGGCGGCTCAGGCGCTAAAGCGGCTCGTCTCTACTTGGCCTCGATCTACAGCACACAGAAACGATATCAAAAAGCAGTAGATCAACTGGAGGCTTACCTGCGAGACAATCCGAAAGCTGACAACGCCGCCAGTGTCAGACTGGCAATTCAGAAACTGAAAGCTAAACTGTAAATGACCGTGCTCATCACCTTAACGTCAAATCGGATTACCTGGATGCGCATGTTCTCGAAGGCTCACGGCCTAACGCAGCGCTCAAAAAAATGGATGAAGATCCAAAACTTTGAATGTCCCGGTCCCACAAAATTCCTCGGTGAGAAGACAACCACTGGATAATAGGCAGTTTGAAGACTGAAACGCCGAGCGCAAAAGTACGGCATCTCATTTGCCTACTTTTATTTACCTGACTTCTAAACAGCGGCGGCGTCGGTCCTCGACTTAGTGACTGCGTGGGCAGTTTCTAGCACTGACGGAACTCGTTTTGGGTTTAGCGCCAAGCTCTACACATTCTTTCAGAGAAGGAGATTCCAAAATGCGCCCTATAAAAGGAACAGGATTCGTGCTAGCTGGTGCTTTGGTGTTGTTCGGCGCGCTTGTTGTAAATGCGCAGCAGGTCACAGGTGTTATTAGCGGCAGGGTTACCGACGAGAAAGGAGCGTCGGTGCCCGGCGCAAAGGTGACGATCACTGCAAAGGCTACCGGACGCAACATTGATCTGGTAACAAACGATGAGGGTTTCTTTGAGGCCCGATCGCTTCCATCCGGTAACTACAACGTCAAGATAGAACAGCAAGGCTTTGCCGGCAGCTTGATTGAGAATCTTGTGGTCCAGACCGGCAAGGTGTCGGACGCAAGTGTTCAGCTCAAAGTGGGTAACATAAGCGAAACCGTCACAGTTCAGGGCACGGAAGCGCAATTGCAGGTCGATACAACGCGCCAAACCCTGGATGGCGTTATTACCGGCCAACAGATCGTTAAGGCGCCTCTTAACGGGCGTAACTTTCTCGACCTTGCGGCGTTCCAACCCGGCGTGCAGATCAGGGATGGTGGAGTGATCGACCCCACCAAGACCGGAACCTACAGAACCGTGGGTGTGAACGGCAGTTCCGGAACCGGTACGCGCATTCAGATAGATGGTATTGATGTTACCGACGAGACAGTAGGGACAACGGTGTCTAATGTTTCTACTGATGCGGTTCAGGAGTTTGGGTTGTCACGAGCATCCTTCGACATTTCAACTTCCTTATCTACAACCGGCGCCATCAATATCGTTACCCGCAGCGGCAATAACGAATGGCACGGCAGCGGTTTCTATGTCTTCCGCAATGAAAAACTCGGAGCGCGAATCAATTTTGAAAAGACTGGGCTGCCGTTTCACCGCAAGACCCCAGGGTTTCGCTTTGGCGGGCCAATTAAGAAGGACAAGGTATTCTTTTTTACCAACGCCGAGTGGAACTACGAAGGAACCCAAAGTATCGTTACATCCTCCAACTTCCCGCAGCTTAACGGTTCGGTAAGCTTCCCCACGCGCTTCCGTTACGCGCTCGAGAAGATCGACTTCAACCTCAGCAAGAGTGTCACAGGCTTCTATGAGCATAAATACGATGACAATCTCACTACTGGCGGGTCTGGCTCTTCGCCGTTTCAGAATATCGACTGGACCATCGTCCACACTATAGGGCTCAACATCACGCGCCCGCGATGGACCCACTCGATAAGACTGGGATACGTTAACTTCAACAACCGCATTGAAAGCCAGGAACTCAATCCGTTCAAGTTCCCGCTTACGCCGCAGGGCTTTCCGTATCTCCTCACGGTTGGCGCTGACTTCAACGAAGGCCCGAACGTGTTGGCCCCGCAACAAACCTACCAGGACAGTAAGCAGGTGAAGTACGACGGTAGTCACATCCGCGGCAACCACACCATCCGTTTCGGCGGCGAGTTCAACCGCATTATCCTCGGGGGATTTGCCAACTTCTCAGGTCCGATGCAAGCTGTTGGCCAGTTTAATGCGGCAATCCAGGCTGGTCTTCCTGCGGCACAACGAACCGATCCGCTAGCTTATCCGCTTCTAACCTTCAGTGTAGGCGTAAACTCAGGCTTTTTTACATTCGAGCCGGCGCATGGCTTGCCACACGGTGGTCACTTCAATACCCGCACAGCCTGGTATCTGAGTGACTCGTGGAAAGTCAGGCCGAATTTTACTCTCAACTTCGGAACTCGCTGGACCTATGATACCGGCTTCTACACTCCGCAGTACTACCCCGTGCTGCATGCGCTTGATGTCTATGGCGATCCCAAGCTCGGCCAGATTCCCAAACTGCCGAAGCATCTGTTCGGTCCGCAACTGGGCTTCGCTTGGGATCCCAAACACGACGGCAAGATGAGCGTTAGGGGAGGCGCCTACCTGACGTACGAAATGAACGTCTTCAACAATACGCTCTACGATGGGAATTTCCGCTTACCGCCAGGAATCGGCCCGGACGGCTATGTCGAAACAGGGGTGTTTGGTCCTACGGGCGCTCCAATTGTTGTCAACGGCATTCCCAATTGCCCTGCAAGTGAAGTCGCGCAAGGCGTCTACACATGCATGGTTGGCCAGCCCATCTCAACTATGGTGCAGTACATCGCGCAGATTAATCTTGCCCTGCAAGCCGCGTACACAGGACTTACCTTTGATCCTAACAAAGGGCAGTCCAGCTTTGACATAACCAAAGGGGTTACAGCGATTGGAGCGCTTACTCCGGGAGACGCCAAAGTTCCTTACGGAATGCAGTTCAACATTGGCATCCAACGTGAACTTAGGCCCAATCTCGTTTTCTCTATTGACTACGTGCGAAACAGGCAGGTGGGCCTGCCGCTAATCAGGGGCGAGGTCGAGAACCGTCGAGATGCGGCTTTCCTTGATGCAGTAGGGGCACGTGCCAAGGTCGCTTCTGTCGTCGGCGTGCCTGTGGCTCAACTCACATTGCAGTCAATTGACGCTTACATAGCAACCCACCCCATAGCTACTATCTCCGCCTTTGGTTTGGCGTCTGATACCTTCTTCACCGGCCGCACAACGACCCTCACACGCGCTCGCGTTCAGATGCCGGGCTTTGCGCTCTACAACGGACTGCAGATGCAGCTGAACGGAAGGTTCACCTCGGAACAGATGAATCGGTTTAGCCTCGGCGGGCACAAGCTCCTGCGCACCTTGCAGTACACGATGTCCTACGCCCTGGGTAGGGCCCAAGCCACTCAGGGTAATGGCCGCGTTGAATTCCTCGGCTCGGAAATTCTGGACAACCATTGCATGAACTGCGTGTTCGGCCCGACTTCTCTCGACCGCACGCACATCTTCGGAGCCGGCGTTAACATCGACTCGATCGGCGGATTTAGATTCAACACTGTGTGGTCTTTCCGCACTCCGACGCCTCAGAACTTGCTCGTGCCGGCCATTGACACACTCTCCTCTGCTAACCGCATGTTCACGACCGACATCAATGGCGACGGCGGATCCGGCACTTCTCCGCGCACTGACATTCTACCCGGTACCGTGGTTGGCGCTCTGGGACGAAATATAAGGAGCTTTGCCCAGCTTAATAGATACATTCGTGCGTTCAATCAAACCTATGCAGGCCAGGTTACACCAAACGGCGCTGCGTTGGTTCGAGCTGGGCTCTTCACGGCGGATCAACTGCGCCAACTCGGCGCCGTCATCCGGGCAATTCCCGAAGTGCCTTTGACCAACCCATGGCCATTCCAGAACCTGTTCAATCTGGACATGAAGATCGCCCGGCCGATAAAGATCAAAGAGCGGTACGAGATCGAGCCGAGTCTGGATATCTTCAATGTCTTCAACCACACGGCTCTGGGCCAGTACAGTGGGTTGAGCGGGGCTTGTGGTTCGCTCAATTACGATTATGTGGCGGATCCGAATGGAAAGGCGGACCCGAAACAACGGTGCGACGTATCTGTCCTCACCAGCAAAACGAGGAACCGTGCTCAATCCACGCGTCTGCTGCAACTGAGTATCCGCTTCACGTTCTAAGTTTCACAGGATTCGAGGACCCGCGAAGGGGTGGAGGCGAAAGCCTTCGCCCCTTTGTGTACGTTGGGGGCGAGTTCGAGCGCGGAGACAAAAGACGAGATCGACTATCTCAGCGACAATTAGCCATCTCAAAGCGCATCTTGCGCATTGAGACCGGATAGTCGTTAAAAGAACTCCAGTGCGCGCTCGAGCGAAATAAGCTTTACTAAAGCCGACTCTCTGGATAGATTTACCGCGATCAGTACGTGCTGCGTTGGTCGTATTGATTCGACATTTACTTCAAAATAGGATCGCAAAAACATCGTTGCTCGTTTTTCACTCGTGCGGCTTTATGTTTTGGCGGAGAAACTTAACGATCTCTTCGGTTGATGTCCCCGGAAGGAAGATCTCGGCAACGCCCTGTTGCTTCAAGCGCAGGATGTCCTCCTGTGGCACAATTCCACCGACAAGGACGAGACAATCATTCATTCCTTGTTCACGGAGCAGTTCAACTATGCGCGGGCACAGTGTATTGTGCGCGCCGCTGAGGATCGAAACGCCAACGGCGTCGACGTCTTCCTGAAGCGCGGCCGCCGCAATCATCTCGGGTGTTTGGCGGAGACCCGTGTAAATCACTTCCATTCCGGCATCGCGTAAGGCGCGCGCAATCACCTTTGCGCCACGATCGTGTCCGTCGAGGCCGGGCTTTGCAACGAGTACGCGGATCTTTTGTTCAGGCATAAAGGGATTGCAACGATGGTGTCCTGCGGCTTGACTTGTCCCGCTTGTGCGGCTACCGACGAGTCCTGCGTCTAAACATTAGGCCCTTTTCAAAACACAGGTTCCTCGTAGATTCCGTAAACGTCGCGCAGCGCAGCGCAAATCTCACCTAGCGTCGCGTACGCCCGAACCGCTTCGATCGTGGCGGGCATCGTATTCTGATCGTTCTTCGCGGCTTGGCGCAGCTTCTCAAGGGCGTTTGCTACGGCGTCTGCATCGCGCTGCTCGCGAGTCATCTGCAGTCTTTCGATCTGATGTTCACGCACCGACTCATCAATCACGAGAGTCTGGACTTCTGAGGGCTCGTCCTCCACTTCGTACCTGTTTACGCCGACTATCGTTTGCTCGCCACGCTCGACGGCTTTCTGATATCTGTACGCAGACTCCTGAAGCTCGCGCTGCGGAAATCCGTTTTCAATCGCCGCCACCATTCCTCCCATCGTGTCGATCTTCCGAAAGTAATCGAGCGCGCTCGCTTCCATCTTGTTTGTTAGAGCCTCGACAAAATATGAGCCACCCAACGGATCGATTGTGTTTGCTACTCCAGTCTCTTCGGCGATTATTTGCTGCGTGCGCAGAGCAATCAGCGCCGCGCGATCCGTTGGCAGCGCCAGCGCTTCGTCGTACGAGTCCGTGTGTAGGCTCTGTGTTCCGCCAAGGACGCCGGCGAGTGCTTGTATCGCAACGCGCACAATGTTGTTCAGTGGCTGCTGCACAGTTAGTGAAACACCCGCTGTTTGTGTGTGGAAACGCAACTTAAGAGTGCGGTCGTTAATGCTGCCGAAGCGATCATGCATCTCGCGCGCCCAAATGCGCCGAGCCGCGCGATACTTGGCAATCTCCTCAAAGAAATCGTTGTGCGCGTTGAAGAAAAAAGAGATCCGCGGCACAAATTGATCGATATCCAGACCGGCCTTTACGCCCCAGTCGACATATTCGATTCCGTCCCGCAGTGTGAAAGCGAGTTCTTGAATTGCGGTAGCTCCCGCTTCGCGAATGTGATAGCCGCTAACCGAAACCGGATTGTAACGAGGCACGTGTTTAGTGCAAAACTCAAAGGTGTCCGTCACGAGCTTCATCGCCGCACGGATCGGATAGATCCATTCCTTCTGCGCAATGTATTCTTTCAGAATGTCGTTCTGAAGTGTTCCGGAGATCTTTTTCCAATCGGCCCCCTGTTTTTCCGCCACCACGAGGTACATTGCCAGAAGCACCGAAGCGGGTGCATTGATTGTCTGCGATACGGTTACTTTTTCCAGCGGAATAGCGTCGAACAGCACTTCCATGTCGGCAAGCGACGAAACCGCAACGCCGCACTTGCCAACCTCGCCTTCTGACAAAGAAGAATCAGCGTCATAGCCCATCAGCGTAGGCAAATCGTAAGCGACCGAAAGGCCAGTCTGGCCCTCTGCCAGTAAGTATTTGAAACGAGTGTTGGTTTCTTCGGGAGTACCAAAACCGGCAAATTGCCGCATCGTCCAAACCTTGCCGCGGTAACCTGTCGGATGAATCCCGCGCGTGTAAGGAAACTCGCCAGGGAAGGAGATGTCACGCTCGAATTCGGTTTTTACGAGATCTGCAGGTGTGTAGAGCCGACTGACCTCTTGCAGGGAAACACTTTCAAAACACTTCTTCGCTTCGGGAGTTTTCTGAAGCGCCGGTAAGAGAGTTTCCCGTTCCCAACGTTCAACCTCGACTTGCTCCGGCGAGGTGATCTCTTTAGTTTCCGGCATAAACCTCTCGGTTGATACTCTCATTTTAAGGCAGAGGTCGATATTAGTTGACGGTCAATTGAGTGTCAACCGCGACTACCTCGCCCGTTGTTGTTGTTCAGCAAGGGGGGAGCGCGGCCATGACTCTCATCACAGCCGCGCCACAACGGCAGGACCCGGGAAGCGTGGACTACCAAGCAGGGGAACTTGCGGCAACGGGCGGAAGAAAACACGAAAGCCGGCTATCCTTCGAACGAGCCTCCCCTAGCGCTCATTCGACGGGCACAATAATCTCATTGGCACGCGCCATGTTCAGCGAACGAGCGGCCAACTCAATAGCTCGAGGGTCGCGCCGCACCCGCTCAATGTCATGCTCCAAGGCGGCATTGCCTCTGCGGAGTGCGTCTACGTCATGTTGAATTCTAAAGTATTGCTCCGAAGCCGTTCGCATCTGGCCGTGAGTGCGCAACGTAACCGTAATGCAAAGAGCGATTGTAGCAAGAATAATCATGCCCAAGATTACCCACGACGGTATTACACCGCCACGGCGACGAACGTCGGTGCGCGTGCCAATTAGATCGAGTGAGAGCTCCCTCACAGATGGAAGGGTTGAGGGCGTTCGCGGAAGCACGCGCTGCGAACTAATTCGCTCATCAACCCAGTAGGTATTTGCGACCCTGCTCAAGAAGCACCTCCAAGTCCTTTGCTGATTCAGATTCTGCGTAGATGCGAACGAGTGGTTCCGTGCCAGAAGGGCAACCAGGAACCCTCCGCGAAAATGAACTTGACACCGTCGATGCGGTTTGTGCGCTTGACGCGCCTCCCGCCAATGTCGCTCTGATCTCGGTCCAGCTTATTTTTGAGTGAGGTCAGTTGGGGCGTTATGCGAACGCTGATTCGAGCATCCCCGAGCCTTCCCATGCGTGCGCACAAGGCATCCAGCTGTTCAGTCAAACTCGCGCCGCGCGCCGCAACTGCCTCCGCTGCAAGCAAACACGCAAGGACGCCATCTTTCTCCGGATAGTGACCTTTGATTGAAAGTCCCGCCGACTCTTCACCACCGGGAATGATTTTGTCTTCATTAATGACTTCTCGGATGTAGTTGAAACCCGCTGGAGTTTCATAAACCGGCAGGCGCCATGCCTGGGCCACGCCGCGCCATCCTGAAGTACCGGATTGAATTGACATATCTAATAATTAAGGAGCTGCTTAATCACACCGACTACTGAAACCACAAGATAGTTGGTGTTTGCAACTAAGGGACCCAATATAGTGCGTCTTTCTATTGCCAATCCATTGCCAATCAACAGTTTAGGGCAAGGTCGCCGGAATGTAACATTCGTGTTTCGGCCTGTAAAGATTTTTCTTTGCAATGATTGAGCAAGCTAAATTCAACATGTACATGAAGTAAGCTCGCTTAATAGGCAAAAATGGCGAACAGCAGGCGAACGGAAATGATGATTAAGCGCAATTGTGTTAAATTCTGTTGACACCGGAGGAGTTCGGTTCTAGACTCGCCAGCGCTGGTTCAATTGTCCATCCCATTGGTCCCAGCCGGTAAATAACTTCCCAGGTTTGATTTGTCGGTCTTGTCCCCGCCAAACACGGAATATGCTGCCAAGCTCATTTCTTTTGCTCCCGCGCTGAACTCTAATGCTGACTTATCCGATCAATCCGAATGGCGCTCGCACCTGTGGCTCGCCGGACGCAGGATTAGCGAAGACACCGGTTGGAGATCAAACCAACCTGCCATTGAGTGCGCTCGTTCGTGCGGTTTGTAAAGCTGCAGACGCTGGTCCGGAAGTGCTGCACCAAGTGATGCTCAAATTGAGCCTCATGGTGGAAGCGGCGGCTCCAACCTATGGGCTGTCCATTTGGGTGCTAAAGAGCGGCGAATCTCCTCGAGTGAAATGGGCGGAGGGTCTCAGCGAGGAAGAAATTGACAATGGCGAAAAACTGGTCGTGACAACGCTCGCCGCAAAGAGCGCAGCTAAGGAGATCAACTCCGGCGATGTCGCAATCTGCCTGATACTGGCCGCTCCAGGTTTCAACCAAGAGGGCGCAGCTCTTTATGCGAGGTGCATACGTCCTCTGACCGACCAGCAGGCGAGGGATCTCAGAGCGCTTGTTGATGTGGCGCAGCTAGCACGGGATCATGCGTCCACGCGGGCAAGGCAGGTGTTGAGTGGCCGGGCTAAGGCCCAGAGCGACGTAGCGTGTTCAACTCTTCCCAGTATGGTCTTCACCAGTCGCGTGATGTCCGACGTTGCTCGAGCAGTGGAGCGGATCAAGGATTCGGAGTCGTCAGTTCTTATCACTGGCGAGTCCGGCACCGGTAAGGAGTTGATTGCGCGCGCGATTCATCGACTGAGCAGAAGGTCGGACGGGGAGTTTGTTCCCTTTAATTGCTCTGCCGCTCCGGCCGACTTAATCGAGAGTTTGTTATTCGGTCACCGTAAAGGAAGTTTTACTGGTGCCCTGTCAGAGAATGAGGGACTGATTCGTGCCGCCGAGAATGGGACACTCTTTCTCGATGAAGTTGGCGACTTGCCATTGCAGTTGCAACCCAAGCTACTTCGTTTTTTGCAAGAGGCTGAAGTACACACGCTTGGCGATCAGACTCCGCGAAAGGTCAATGTTCGGGTCATTGCAGCAACGCACAAGAATCTTGAAGTCTTAATTCGTCAGAGTGCGTTCCGACAGGATCTCTACTACAGGATCGCAACCCTTCAGATTGCCGTACCACCATTGCGAGAACGTCCCGAAGACACGGCGGCGCTGATCTCGCACTTCCTGTCCCATTACGCCCGACGGAATGACCGGGCGATTGCTGGGATAACTTGGGATGCAATTCGCGCCCTCGAAGCGTATGCGTGGCCGGGTAACGTTCGTGAGTTAGCAGCTGAAATAGAGCGGCTTGTCCTGTACGCGGAAGAGAACAGCTTCATAACGATAGAGCAAATCAGTCCTCGGATCCTTCCCGAAGATTCTCCGCTTCGAGCCAATACCGACCTCGCTGGTGGAAATTTAGACACGCTGCTTGAAGACTATGAACGGAGGGTCATCACCAAGGCGCTGAAAGAGCATGATTGCAACGTGGCGCGCGCGAGTGCTGCTTTGGGACTGGGTTCACGGCAGACCCTTTACAAGAAGCTCAAGCGGTTGGCGATCGACATTGGCGAGTTTTTGCAGGAAGACACAGAACCAGGGCTGCAGTTCCGGGCCGACCGCCAGTAGATTACCTATCCCAACGATTGAAGCAAGCATTCGAGAGAGATCTCGAGTGCTTTTCTTTTGCTTGAGGAGAAGTTGCCGGTGGTTGAAAAGGTGATGAGTGATGTCAACCAGTGGCTACAATCGAAAAAAGCATTGGAAGACCTGTCTAGCGACTTCGGTATTAGTTTAGGCCTGCTGATCCACTCAACTGGTTGACAACCCTGGGCGACAATTGAAGCGCGCTAAGAAGAAGACAAAGTCGATATTCATTGAGTTTCGGACGCTGGTTCCTTGTGGCACAAAGCTTGTTAAGGGGAATGTCGCGAGGCAGACAGTGTTTCGCATGAACCGTCGACTGAGACACGGCAAAGAATTCATGAAGAGCATAACCACCAAAGAGGTTGTATCGCTTGCAGGAATCGCGCTTCCAGTGCCGTTATTTGCATTAGCGGTACTGGTAAGCGCACGCGCCGCTGGAGTGGCAGGGAACGATCTGCTGCTACTCGCACTCGCCTTTGGTGGAGCCATCATTAGCGGACTCAACGGCTTTGGTCACCGCAGGGCCCAAGGCCGAGTTCGCGTGGACCGGCCAACGAGACTGGCACCCAAGCCACTCTTTCTTCATGAGCCCAGCCGTTAACTCTTCCGGACCTCCGACCGCGCGCGCCTGAGGCGGGCGGAAAAGGGACCGGCCATTACTTGAACGATAGCAAAAAGGAGCAAACGATCATGATTAAGAAGTTCTTTCGAGATGAAACTGGTCTTGAACTTTCGGAATATGCCGTCGCTGCTGCGCTGGTCGCGCTCGCTGCCGTCACCGCCTTCCAATTGCTGGGCACGAACATCGGCACCAAGATCAACGCGCTGGCCAACACCATCAAATAGTTCGTAGCAAGGAGTTCAAAGCGATGAAACAATTTCTTGGTGATGAAACGGGCCTTGAGTTATCTGAGTATGCGGTCGCCGCCGCGCTGGTCGCACTCGCCGCCGTCACCGCCTTCCAACTACTCGGAACAAACATCGGGGCCAAGATCAACGAACTGGCTACCAAGATTACCCCTTAATCGGTAGTCGCTTGAAAAGAGGAGGGCGCGCTCTCGCCACCGGACATGCGGGCAACGGCGCGCCTCCACTTTGCACCTCGAGCGGGGCACCCGAGCAGGGTCACCCTTGCATGAATAGCATCCAAAGTATTTCGGGCGGGAGTCGACAAAAAATGTTTAGCCCTTTCGTCATTGTTAGTTGCGCACTGCTAATTCCGCTGGCAGTTATTATCACTTATTACGACGTGCGCTATCGACGCATCCCGAATTCCTTTGTGGTTGCGACGCTCATTAGTGGCCTGGCGATGAACACAACTTTCGGCGGAATGAAAGGGGTCCTAAGCAGCGCAGGCGGATGCGTGCTCGCTTTCATTTTGATGTTTATGCTGCACGTGTTTGGCGCGATGGGCGCAGGCGACGTGAAGCTGTTCGCAGCAATAGGCTCAGTCACTGGCGCTAACTTGGTACTGCCGACGTTTCTAGTCGTTGTTCTGACCGGCGGCTTGCTCGCTTTAGTTTCGATTCTGCGATCGGGCGCGGTAAGAACGACGATGCAGCGCGTGCTGCAGATCCTGGTGGGCCTTTTGCCGGGATGGCAAGTGCCCAGGTTTGCTGTTCCTTCGGATCGCGCACATACGATCCCGTACGGGGTGGCAATCACGATCGGCAGCGTTATTTCAATGGCCATCTTCCGCGCTTGAGGAAAAGCGCGAATTAGATCGGTCTGATACCGATCAAAACCGGAGAGTGAATCATGCGTAACAAACGCTTCTTTTTTGTACTGGCGGGAGCGCTCCTGTTCGGACTGCTCGCGGCTGTTTCTGTTAGTCGATACCTATCGAGCGCACAAGCTTACACAAAAAATCTAAGCCGCGTTGCGGTTGCCAAGGTGGCGATTCCCGTGGGCACCAAGATAATTCCTGAACAGGTGATGGTGGTTCAGTTTCCGAAGGAATCGACACCAGATGGAACGTTCGATAGCGCGGAGAAGCTGGCTGGACGCGTAGCTATAGCCAATATCGCCCCGCGCGAGCCCATCACCGAGTCCCGGCTTGCTCCCGAGGGAACCGCGGGCGGTTTGTCTGCCGTGATTCCGGAGGGTTACCGCGCAATGACGGTTAAGGTCGATGACGTCGTGGGCATCTCGGGTTTTATCATGCCGGGTACGCTTGTCGACGTGGTCGTAGTGATCGATCCGGCCGATCATGCGGGCATGCAGGATCCCATTTCAAAGATCGTATTGCAGAACATCAAGGTCCTTGCGAACGGCCAGAATATTGACAAGCCAGATAACCAGCGGGAAGCGAACAGCGTCAAGGCGGTCACCCTCCTGGTGACACCCGAACAAGCGGAGAAACTCGCGCTCGCCTCCAGTGAAGGCAAACTGCAGCTCGTGATGCGCAACTCGGTGGACCAGGGAGACGAAAAAACTCCCGGCGTTAACAAACGAGGTCTGCTTGGCGGTGAGCGGGCAACACCTGCGCCAGAGCCGGGCTCACTAAAGAGCGAACAACCCAAGGCCAACAAACCTGCCCCGCGTCCGGCACACACAAAAGCAGAAGCGAAGCCGGCGGCTTCACCCACTCCTCAGGCGCCGCGCGCCTCCGTAGAAATGATTGAAGGCGCGAAGAAACGAAACGTTGATTTTCCATGAGTCTTAAACTTTGGGCCTGCTGGCCATTGATAACGACTTGATTGAACAGCAAAAAAGGAGCTACACATCATGCACAGCCGTTTGCCGATCACACGCCGAGGGAGTCTGATAGTGATGTCCCTGATTCTCGTGCTAGTCAATTCCGCGGCGCAGGCCCAGGAGATGTCATACAAGGCGTCTTTCAAACAGAACAAGGAAGCGATTGCCGTTAACGTGCTAGTCGGCCAGTCGCGAGTGATCAATTTCGACCGGCCCGTCGGGCGGTTCTCAGTTTCCAATCCGGAAATTGCCGAAGCGATACTCGTCACGCCTGATCAGGTGCTGGTCAACGGCAAGGCCTTTGGACAGGTCAACTTCATCGCCTGGGAGCAATCAGGCGGACAGTATCTAGTCTTCGACGTTTACGTGCGGACTAATCTGTCATTGATCGACTCGCAGATCCGCGCGCTTTTCCCCAAAGACGATATTCGCTTGAGCCAGGCAAACGGTTCTGTCGTTCTTTCGGGCAGCGTCAGCGATACCAAAACGGCTGCGCAGGTGCAAAGCGTCGTCGAAGCTGCGGGCTTCAAGACGGTGAACATGCTTGCATCACCCGTGAAGAACGCGTCCCAAGTGCAGCTGCAGGTTCGCGTGGCCGAAGTGAGCCGGAATCGATTGACGGGTTTGGGCACAGGTTACGCATACCAGTCGAGACCTGGGGTTGGCGGCTATGCGAATGGCGGAGGCAGTCCATGGACTCTTGGAAGCGTCGATAAAGGAAGCATCTTCGGTTCGGTCGCCAGCAGCGCGCTTAATCTCTTTGTGATGGGTGGCAACTCGTTTGAGTTCATTCGGGCTCTGAAGACCAACGGTGCTTTGCGCGAGCTTGCAGAGCCAAATCTGATTGCTATGGATGGCCAAGAGGCGAGCTTCCTCGCAGGTGGAGAGTTTCCCGTTCCCATCATCCAGAGCGGTGGTGGGGGAGGCAACGGAAATGGAACCGCAGTTACGATCGTGTTCAAAGAATACGGGGTACGATTGAACTTCAAACCGACCATCGTTGACGAAGACCACATCAGACTTGAATTGGAACCGGAAGTCTCGACGATAGATTTCGCCAACGGCGTCAAGTTTCAGGGTTTTGTGATTCCTGCGCTGAAGACACGTCGCGCCAAGACAGGTGTCGAGCTTCGTGACGGTCAGAGCTTCGCGCTGGCAGGCTTACTTGACAACAACGAAACGAGGTCCTTATCAAAGGTGCCGGTCGTAGGTGATATCCCCGTGCTCGGCGCGCTCTTCAAATCAAAAGACTTCCAGAAGAACGAGACGGAACTGATGTTCATCGTTACCGCCCAACTGGTGAAGCCGGTTAATCGGGATGATCTGCCACAGATGCGCGGCGTTGACGGGCTGAAGAATGGTTCGCCCCTGGGTATCGAGCCGAAAGGTGAAGGCATCAAGGGCAGAACTGGTTTTTCTACCGGCGAAAACAATGAAGCCACCCCAGCATCTGCTCCCAAAGCGTCTGAGACTGCTCCGGTCGCAGTCCCAAAGGGTTCTGATCCAAAAGCGAAGGTCACAACGGGAACGGGAACGATATCGGGCACCGGTGCCGAGCCCGTGGTAGAACCCGTCCGCGTGAACGCGCCGCTTCCGTTGGCGAGAGCCCTGCCTTCCGATTTTTACCTCGGGTGGATAAAGCCACAGTAACCGCCCCGCCGTCCTCGATAGGATTAGGGAGGGAGAGATGAACAAATACAACAGAAGAAATGAACGCGGATCCGTTTTAGCTGCGAGCACGCTTGGCATGCTGGCGTTTCTGTTGGCCACCGGTCTAGCCGTCGACATAAGCCGTTTCTACACGGCGCAGGCCGAGCTGCAAAACGCCGCTGACGCCTCAGCACTTGCTGGCGTGTCGGGTCTGAATTCGTCGGCTGCGGGCATTACGGAAGCGACGAACCGGGCCGTGCAGGCAATGAACAATTACGACTTCAATCACACAGGAGTGTCCTTTCCCCGAGCGAATGTTCTTTTCGCGGTAAATCTTGATGGTCCTTACATGAGTGAAGCTTCAGCTCAAACCTCGCCGCACGACATTCGTTTCGTTAAGGTCACGACTCCCGCATCGCCGGTCGGGGTTTCTTTTTCCGCATCCGTCCTGGGAAGCAGCAAGAATCTTTCCGCGACGGCCACCGCAGGCTATTCGGTATCGATTAACCTTTACTGCAACTGGCTTCCGGTTTCAGTGATTGACTACGGCGTGCCCTTAACACCCGGTAATACCTATACGTTCAGGGCCGACAACCAGCAACAGGTTTCGGCCGGCAATATGCAGATCCTGGCCGTGGCAGGGCCTGGCGGCAGTGACGTCCGGATTGGCCTGGGGAGCGGCGTTGACCTATGCGCGTCAGCAGGGGCCACCTACTCCGTTGATACAAAGCCAGGAGCCAATACTGGTCCTGTGAAGCAGGGAATCAACACCCGCTTCGATGATTATTCGAGTGGGCTTGATCCGCTGCAAGAACCCCCGGACACCAACGTCAAAGAGAACATCACTTACACGCAGTACCGCGCGGGTTCGCCTTCGCAGGCGCCATCACATACGGGTGTTGCTTACAGAAGAGTGGTGATCATTCCAATAGTCAAGCAAGCGGAATACAACCAGGGCCGCAACACCGTAAAATTTAACCGCTTCGGGGTCTTTTTCCTGCAAACAAGAGTCAACGGTAACGGTGACCTTACGGCGGAGTATATCAGCGACATCGTCGTTACCGGCAAAGGTCATTACGACCCCAACGGCGGACTGGCAAACAATCTGCTGGCAGTTCCCGTTCTTTACAAATAGGAGGCGGCGATGCATCCGCGAGTTACAAAAATACGCCGCCTGCGAAGATTATTCAGGTTAAGTGGTTTTCGCCGGGATGAGCGCGGGGTCCAACTAGTTGAACTAGCGATTGTGCTGCCGATTTTCATTCTTCTCTTCGGCGCAACGGCGGAGTTTGGACGGTATTTCTACGAATACACGACGCTCGCGAAGTCAGCCCGCGTGGGTGCCAGATATCTGGCGACGGCCGCGGTCAACAGCACGGAAGATACTAACGCAAAGAACATAGTCGTGTATGGCAATTCGGCCGGGACCGGCAATCCAATTCTCAGCGGTTTATCGACGACAAACGTCACCATCACACGCAGTGGCGGAGTTCCCGTTTTGCCGCAAACGGTGACGGTACAAATAACCGGCTTCAAGCACCAGCCAATTTTCGATCTGGGAGCGATTACTAATATGTCTACGCTCTCGATGAACATTGACGTGAAACCCAGCGTGACTATGCGCTACTTACTGACGCAGCCACCGATCTAGGAAATCGAGACTATGATTTGCACCAGTTCAATCAAAAGCAGCGAGCGTGGTTCCACTCTGCTGGAGTTTGCCATTGGCGCTACTGTCTTTCTAAGCGTCATGTTTGCGGTGCTCGAATTCGGCCGAGCACTCTGGGTACACAATGCGCTGACCGATGCCGCTCGTCGCGGTGCGCGTTACGCAGTGATCCACGCTGCCACTGATGCGGATTCAGTAAAGAACGTCGTCGTCTATGGAGACCCGAATCCAGCGAATGGCACGCAGCCGGTGGTCAACAACCTGACTACCGACAATGTCATTGTCACCTATTCAAATTTCGGACTGGAGGCCGGAACCGTTTCGGTGAGTATCACTAACTATCAATTTCAATTTGTTGTGCCGCTAATCGGCACAACGATTCAAATGCCTGCTTACACCACTACGTTGACTGGCGAAAGCGTCGGTCTCGTTCCGCCGAATCTATAGACACAAACTAAAGCCCCTTGGAAATATCAATGACGACTCCACTGACATTTGTAGTTCTGAGTACCGGTCTCGATAACTTCAAGGAGATACGAACGGCTCTGGCTGCCGACAGTCGCGCACGCTTGCTTGCTGGTGGTAACGATGCGGAGCAAGTTTACGAAGAGATTCTGCGTTTGAAGCCTTCGTCGGCGATCATCACGATTGGGGCCAACGCCGAGCAAGCTATCACATTGATCAAGCGGCTTGGTGTCGAATGCCCGTCAACGGCATTCATTTCGGCCGGTCACGATACTTCTCCGGATCTGATCCTGCGCAGCTTGCGCGCCGGTGCACGCGATTTTCTTCGACTTCCGATCAGCGTCGACGAGCTGAAGACCGTGCTGGATCGCACCGCGGAGTTTTGCGCCGTACAAGTTGCGGCCCCAAAGAAAAAAGGGCGCATGATTGCGGTCTTTTCCAGCAAGGGCGGTTGTGGCACATCGTTCATAGCAACCAATCTTGCTGCTACAACCTTTGCGCCAACGGTGCTAGTCGATCTGAATCTACAGGCCGGTGATCTGCCGCTTTTTCTGGGCGTCGATCCAAAGTATTCGATCGCCGACATGGCTGAGAACCGTTCGCGTTTGGACGCGCCCCTGATCAACAGTCTGGTTACACCCTATTCGTCGCATCTTTCGTTGCTTGCAGCTCCAAGAGAGGCTGACTCCGCGGACGACATCGAGCCTGAGCACGTCTTCGAGGTGCTCGATCGGCTACGCGAATCCTTTGATTACGTGGTGCTTGATCCGCAACACACATTTGACGCGATCACGTTACAGGCGCTGGATCAGTCTGATGAGATCGTGCTGGTGTTGACGCTAGATATTCCGGCAATTCGCAGCACGCAGCGAGCGCTAGAAATCTTTGACCGGCTGGGCTACCCGCGGAAGAAAATTCGGATCGTCGTTAATCGCTGGAGCAAGCAGATCGATCTCGATTTGCGCCAGGTAGAGAAGTTTCTCGGCGAGCCGGTTGCCGGCTTTATCTCGAGCGATTACCAGACAGCGGTAGAGTCGATAAATCTCGGACGGCCGTTGGTTCAGTCCGAGACGAATTCGAAGATTGCCCAGGAGATCAAACGAATAGCTCTTACGATCGCCTGCGGTAAGGTGACCGTCGAAGAAACAAAACCACGTCGCGCTTTTTGGGGTTCGTTCTTCCGGCGCGAGCCAGTTCAACCGCAATTCGATTTTCAAACCACAATGGAGAAAGTTTAGAAGATTGACAGCAACCAGCATTCATCATGGCACTACGTGAACGACTAATTAAAGAAACTATTCCTGGCTCGGGCAGTGGCGGCAACGGCGACGGAACCGGGCAGCCCACGTTTCAGGAGATGAAGTCGCGTCTTCATCGCACGCTCATCAACCGGATGGACTTGACCAAGCTGACCTCGCTCCAGCCTGACCAGGTTCACGCGGAAGTTTCGCGCCTGGCTGAAAGCGTGCTGGCTCAGGAGGCGATGCCGCTGTCGGCATCCGAGCGCGAACGGCTGGTCAACGATGTCCAGCATGAGTTGTTTGGGCTTGGACCCCTCGAGCCCTTGCTGAAAGACGGAACCATCTCGGACATCCTCGTCAACTCGCACGGTACGATCTATATCGAGCGTCGAGGCAAGCTTGAGTTGACCGATGTTGCTTTTAAAGACGACGAGCATCTGATGCGCGTAATCGAACGAATCGTCTCGTCTGTCGGCCGGCGCATCGACGAATCCTCGCCGATGGTTGATGCTCGTCTGCGCGATGGCTCCCGCGTCAACGCCATCATCCCGCCGCTTTCAATTGATGGACCAGTGCTCTCGATTCGCCGCTTCGGCACCGAGCCGCTGCGCATGGATGCGCTTGTCGAAAACAAAGCTCTAACAAAAGATATTGCCGAGATGTTGGAAATGTGCTGCAAAGCGCGGCTCAACGTCCTGATCTCGGGCGGCACCGGCGCCGGCAAAACTACATTGCTGAACGCGCTTTCCGCTTACATTCCTGAATACGAACGCATCGTGACGATTGAAGACTCAGCAGAACTGCAACTACAGCAACCGCATGTGGTCCGTTTGGAGACGCGTCCGCCGAACATCGAAGGCCGCGGCGAAGTGACTCAACGCGATCTGGTCAAAAACGCTCTGCGCATGCGTCCTGACCGCATCATTATCGGGGAGGTGCGCGGCGGCGAAGCGATCGACATGCTGCAGGCAATGAACACGGGTCACGATGGCAGTTTGACGACCGTTCACGCCAACACCACACGTGATGCACTCGTGCGACTGGAAACGATGATCCAGATGACCGCCATGCGACTCTCAGAACGCGCGATGCGCCAGCAAATCGCCTCTGCACTTGATCTGGTTTTGCAAGTCGCGCGTCTGTCGGACGGCTCGCGACGGGTTACTTCCATCTCCGAGATCACCGGAATGGAAGGAGAGACGATTACGATGCAGGAGATTTTCTTATACGAGCGAGCGGGCGTCGATTCGCAGGGCCAGGTTATTGGCCGCTTCCGGCCAACCGGTATTCGTCCGCGCTTT
>Ga0137378_10000524_pt1 | contig 29510 bp, 40 predicted proteins | sample SagtaG_21_FD_104813 | JGI IMG/M metagenome (GOLD analysis project Ga0137378, IMG submission 104813) | Vadose zone soil microbial communities from Sagehorn Ranch, Mendocino, California, USA - Sage2_L_60_16 metaG | ecosystem: Environmental > Terrestrial > Soil > Vadose zone | place: USA... | reverse complement strand
TCGTGCTCGGCATTACGGTCGAACCCGTAGCAGGCTTTGCCGAGATGCCAATCGGACGTGTGCAGCAACCTCATTTCTTGAGGCGTTCGAACGCGTCGGCCTGCTGCTTGGCCTTCACCTCCTTACTGACGCCGGTGTCTTCGGCGGTGCTTGTCGAAAACGCCGGGAAGGGAAACCGGATCGGAATTGGCGCGGGGATCAATGGTTGGTCGAGCACCATCAAGCCGGGCAAGAACCTGGTCGCCCGCTCCCGGAGTTCGGGTGATAGGAACTTGTAGCCCTCGGCCTCGCCTGCGGCCAAGCGGCCGACCACGCTGACCGCAGCGTTAGAGACGACCGTAGGTTCGACGGTGGATGCAGACTGCTGCGCCCCGACCAATATCACGCCAAGGCTGCGGCCTCGGGCTGCTACGTCCACCAGTAATTCCTTGATCGGGCTACGCCCTTCGCGCGGCGCGTACTTGTTGAGCTCGTCGAGCACGATGAAGCGCAGAGGCTCGCGGCCGTGACCCTGCTTCTCTTCGAAGATTCGCGAAACCAACGCACCCACGACAAAGCGCTGCGCGTCGTCGTGCAGCGAATGGATATCGACAACCGTGACAGGCTCATCGAGCTGGACTTCGGAAGCGCCGACCGCAACCAGGTGGCCGATTCGGGGCGCCTGGGCGTAAAGGCGGCGAAGGAAAGCCAGAGCCGTCCCCATCTGCACGCCGGCGGCCCAGTGATTGTCTAGCGCGCCATCCTCAGGAGCAAACAGTGGAGTGAGGAAGTCGATGAGATCGGAGAAGCTGCGGAAGGGGTGGCCCTCGTCAGCCTTGCGCGGCGGGCGCTTCTCTTGCAGTACTCGATCCATATTGAACGACGAGCCATCTGGGGGCGGAGCGAGAAGGACTGCACCGTCCTCGTTCTCCAGCGGGTAAGCCCAGCGTGCGAGCTGTACTCGTACCCTTTGCTCAACGAACGAGAGTTGGTTGCGTGGGTCGTCAGCTTCGGGTAGGCAGTAACGCAACAGACCCTGGCGGATGAACTGCTGCGGTGTCCAGGCGTACGCCACGACTTCGCCGGTGTCTCGAGAGTTGATGTCTGTGGCCAGGCTACCGGCAGTGCTCGACTGCGACCGCGGGGCGTAAAGGCGGACACGATCAAACGGACCCGGCTTGGCGACGCCGAGCGCGGCCCATTGTTCAGGCGCTCCAGCCTTGCTCTCGTAGCGCGCATTGGGTCGATCGATGTGGAGCAGGTCCTCGCCCTTGACGTTGAAGACGACGGCGCGTACCAGGGGACCCGACTTGCCGAGAAGCGCGCGCCCGGCCTCGGTCTCAAAGAGCATGTAGAGAAAGAAGAGCCCGAAGGACGTTTTCGTTGCCACACCGGAGATGCCAGAGATCGAGAGGTGGCCACCCTTCTCGCCATTGATAAATGAGAAGTCTGCGAACACCGGAAGGCCGCTCTGGTCGACCCCGATGGGCAGCGGTTGCTCCATCTGGTCCAGAAAGAGTGCGTTCTCGCGATGCGCTCCGGACGCGCGCTTGACCGCTGCTCCAGGCTTGGGCGGCAACCACAGTTCGGGAACGGTGCGCAGGACTGACACCTCGACGTTTGAGGACATCAGGCCAGGCATTGTCATGCCCTGGGTGATTCGCTCCGTGTCGCTGGCGAACTCTGCGCCTTCAATCGAGTTGCGGCCCTCAGTCACGATTCCGTAGTGGTGCAACTCCGTGCCATCGGGCAAGGTCTGGCTGGTGACCACCAGCTCATCGAGCTGGACGACCTGATTCTCGCCGAGGACGATGGCGAACTCTCTGGTCGTCGAGTCGACAGATCCGTCGATGACCCCGAGCACATCGGACTCGTCGGCCCCGTTGGGATGGATGGCCATCAGTGAACTCCTTGTGGTGCCGGCCCGCTGGAGACTGCTTGCCGAACGGCCCGGAATGCGAGTCCTGGATGGCCGAGCAGGTGACGTAGATGGGATTCCAGGGCGCCGATCGGTTGCAGGTTCTGGGGCGCGCGCGGGTCGCGGTGCGGGATGCCGGCGAAGCGAGGCAGAGTAGCGGTGAGCCTGTCACACAATTCGACCGCCGCCTTCAAACCGGCACTCTGCGGCACCTCGAGACGGACAATGCCGGCCCAGGGTCCGGATAGACCACTGGAGGGAACCAGCCTCAGATAGCAGCTGTAGCGATCGTTGCGAAGCCGGAACAATGATGTACGTTCGCCTGCCCCCAAACCGGGGATGCGCATGTGTTCCTCGGGACGCAAGAGCATGCGGTGGTGGGTCTTGATGTAGCCCGCAGCGGGATTGGCGAGATCGCGCGAACGAACGTAGTGCAACGGACCGTCGGCGATCGTCAGCCCGTACGTGTCCGCCATCCTCTCCGCGAGCATGCCCTCAGCTCTGCGCATGCGCTCCTGCAGCTCCATCAGGGGCGCATCCGGCTCCGTCGAGGCAATCGATTTCGAGTCCCAGGACCAGCCCCCCGGGACATCGGAGAGATCTCCGGTCAGGCCGGATCCCCAAATAACCAACCGTTGAACACGCATGTCCGCGAACTCGATCGATTTTTCGGTGGCGATCACCGCGCCGCAGGCGTGGCTGCCGGCCACCCCGCGAGCGACAATGCCCGTGTTCGAATCGAGTTGATAGAGCGCCGCTTCGCCTCGCCGAACTCCGTCGACGAAGACTATCGGGAAGGCGGGCTTGTTCTCCGGCCGGTGGGATTCCAGGCGCCCGCCGTCTTCGACAAGCTCCACCTGCTCAGCGCCTTGATCCTCTGGCCGGACCAGATAGGGAGCGCCGTATGCGGCCTGCCAATCCTCAACGTAAACAGTCACTACCCATCCTCCCGAGCGCCCGGCCCCAGGATAGATGGAGAACAGATGTTTGTGGGCAGTATGGGCCTATAGCCGAGAGCATGATCCATTGCTGAGTGGAGAAGAAGAATTTGCCTTTAACAAGCATCCCTCCCGAGGACCGACCCCGCGCGGTCCCGAAATATCTTGGGGTTTCGTTCGCCGACGAAACTGCTTGCGATCAGGCCACAAAGCGGTGTTGGTTATGCCAATCGAGAAACTGGGGATTCGGCCGGTCGGATGGCCGAGCAGGCGTGAGCAGCGGGTGGCCACTCATCTGGAGGTACTCCTTGCCGTTGTGGAACTCGTCCTCTAGTCGCTTGCTAACGACCACCTCCATCTCCGGCGTCACCGTGAGATAGCCTCGATCAAACAGTGTGTGGAGGTCCCGCCGCAGCAACAACCCATTGTCAATCCGATGTTCCCCGCCGTCCGAATAGGGCCTTATGTGCCCTGCCTCAAGAACCGGTAGAACCCGCTCGGCCGTGATTGCGCACCGTCGTGCATAAGCGTCGATGATGGCAGCCTGGAATGAGCCTTGGCCTAGACGCGGGAACGTGAAGACGGGTGGGCCGTACCGGGGGCCGATCGGTTCCGCGACCGAAATAACACCGGCGGCCGCCTGAGCAGCCAGTAGGAGTTGGACATAGCCCCAGAGTGACTGACCAGGCTCCTCATCCAGCCGGTACCCACGTCCCGATTGGATTGGCGCCTTCCAGTCGGGTGCGTCAATCCAATCCGACTCCTCAAAGAATGCAGGTTGCTCCAGCAAGATGCAGCCGATCTCATAGTCCTCGGTCGGCGACGACACCTTGCGGTACTTCTCCACTCGGTTCCTCATCTCCAGCAGCGACGATGTCCCATTCTTAAGCCCGAAGGTCTCCCACGCGATGCTCACGGGCAGACTCACATGACGGGCAAAGAAGCCAACGCCAACGATGCGGCTCCGAGGGCTGTGCAGCTTGAATAGAAACGGCTCGCCCGGTACGAGGGCTCGGAATGCGTGTGGACTGGGCTGCCAGAAATTGACCTCATCGATGCCTTCGAGTTTGCGCAGCTGACTGAACCATTGCCAGTCCGTGATGCCGACATACGCCATGGCTGGCCGGTAGCCGCTGGCCATCTTTCGTTAGCCCACCTTGCGGAACCGCTCGTAGCGCTCAGCCAAAAAGTCGACGTTCGGTCGTAGAGCCCTTTGGCGCGGGACCGTGATGATCTGACCGTCGAACCCCTGCAACCCAACCTTCAGCATTGGGCCGTCAGCCTCGCGCAGCACGTCGTGCCGGACTTCGATTTTCAGGTCGGGTCGAACTCCCAGGATGTCGGCATCGAAGGCAGCGTGGTGGAGTTTGCACAGAGCCAGTCCGTTGGGCACGACTGGATCACCCAGCGGGTGCCTGTCCGGCAGGATATGCGCTGCATCCAGCAACTCCCAATGCCGTAGCCGGCATACGGCGCAAGTCTCTGCATAAGCGTCCAGCACGCGGACTCTGAACAGCGACTGGTGAAGACGCTTGCTCATCATCACGGCGAGATACGCACGTCTGGGGGCGTCACCCAATGTGGTAGCCGTTGCCTCAATGTCCGACGTGTCTTCGGTCAGGATCGTGAAGGTGAGTTTGGCGGGATCGTCGCCGACCACGTAGACAGGCCATTCGGCGTGATAGAGGCCAGGTCGGTGTCCGTGGAAGTAGATCAGAGGTACGTGCTCAACCATGGCTCGGCGAAGACCGGCATTGTCTGAGTGGCGGGGATCGGTCCCCCTGTACCTGTAATGGACACCCTCGTAGGTAGGCTCGTCCTCATATGGCCGTTCCTTGCCTGGCACCTCCGGCACGGTGGTGATGCTGAGCGGGAGCTCACAGATAGCTGGCTTGAAGATGCCTTGAGGTCCAAGTAGCGGAACGCGCCGCCCATCAAACTCAAATCCTCGTGCCAGCACCGACCTCGGGAGCACCGAGCCTCCGTGCAGAGCGGTCTGCTCCCTCAGGAAGTTGAAGGCTGCCACCCTGACGGCACTGTCGAGGTCGGCTCCCACTGGGCCGGAATGTTATCTGCGACACGCCGCTCCGGACGGCCCCTTAATGGGCTGGGTTGGCGCCGCTCATCCGTCCGGCGTAGGTTCCGCGGATGGACCGTGTCGCGGACGACCGTCAGCTGCTCGAAGGCCTGATCGGTCGATCCGCATCGCGCCCGTTGCAGCGGGACCTCTCCCAGCTGCTGGAGGCTAGCGAAACCGAGTTGGCCTCTCTGGGTTTGCCTCGACCGGCCAGGCGTCGACTTCTCGCGTGTGCGGAGGTAGCGCGTCGGTACCAGCCGAAGGCTCCCGTCCCCGAGCCCATCACGACACCAGCTCAGGCTCTCGCCCACCTGGGTCGGCTGCGTTCTGGCGGCCGGGAAACTCTGGCGGTCCTCTTACTGGACATCCGACTCAGCCTGCTCGCTGTGGAGGTAGTTGCGACCGGAACCGTCGCCCATGTCTCGGTCGAGCCTCGTGAGGTCTTCGCGCCCGCTGTTACGGCTGGCGCGAGCTCTGTTGTACTGGCACATAACCATCCGTCCGGAGATCCCCAGCCCAGCGCTAAGGACATCGAATTCACGCGCGCGATCGTGGAGGCCGGGCGGATCCTTTGCATCGACGTACTCGACCACCTAATCGTGTCTGCGAGGAGTTACTACAGCTTCCAACGCGCCGGGCGCCTCTGAGGCTCAGACGCGATCGGCAATTTGTAGCCGACCACAGATCTAATCAGCTCCCTGGACTCATGCGCTGCGGCTCATGTGCGGCCATGACCCTAGCTGACGGGCGTGTCGTCGGGTAGATGCCAGCCTTCCAAGACGCGGTCGCGGTCCATCCCAGGCTCGTGAAGGTTCGCTCGGCCCCGACCTAGATTGGCTAAACGGGCACTGCGCCCCAGCTGGGCCACCTCGCACGATCCCCAGAGTGCGGAGCTTGCCGGGCTCCGGCTGGACGACCTCGCCTGAACACGGAGTCGTTCGGAAGTCGCGCGGAAGTCGTCTTGTCCTGACCGGTTGGACGCCATATGCCGGGAGTCGCACTCCGCCGCGGCTCAACGGAGCTGGCTAGACGCCAGCTAGACGCCAGCTGGGCCGCCGCACAACGCCCGCCGCGAATACGGAAGTCGCACGGAAGTCGTTCGGAAGTCGTTTTGCCGCGGCCGATTTTGACCACCTCGATATGGATTGTTTAGGTATGAAGCGCAGCTGGCTGCACAGCCCATTGGCGTACCACCTTTCGCGGCCACTGCGATCAAGAAGGTGGAACCCGGAGCACGGGAAGGTGGGCGGAAGGTGTTTCGCGTCCGCTAGCCGGCGACCGCCTGGAGGCGGCTTCGCGAATACGGAAGGCGGACGGAAGGCGGACGGAAGGCGTTGGCGACGCACGGAAGGTGACCGGAAGGTGTTTGCCGCCGGCGAGCCGCCATCGCGAATTCAGAGCACCCGGCGACAAACGCCTCAAACCGACCTCAGAAGGCGTCCCGAAGGCGGTTGGAAGGTGGGCGGCTGGTACAGAAGGCGGTGCGAAGGCGCCCGCCTGCGACGGTAAAGCCAATTTCATTGAGGGGGTAATGGCGTGATGAATTTCAATCGGACACTTCGGGACCTCTCGGCGACCTTGGCGCTGCTCGCGGTGCCTCGGCTCAAGGTGGGCGGCCCCACTCCGCAGCCTGGCGCGCAGCAAGCGGAGCAGCTTCAGCGACTCGTCGACGCAATCAACAGCGCTCTCGACGGACTGGTGTTCGTAGTGGCTCACGCAGCCGTAGTGGCAGCCCATGTGGTGGTGGTCGCGGCCCCGGCGATGGCGCTCCTGTGGGTGCTCGCCAAGGTTGGTGCGCGGCCCGTACATCGGTCGTTCCGGCAGACCCGCCTCGTCGCGGTCCGGATCATCCCGCCCGCCGAAGGGGTCTTCGAGCCGGCGCGCTGGGTGGGCGCATTCAGGATGCTGTACGCGATCGCTCTGCCTTGGTGGAAGAGGGCATTCGTCGGCCAGCCCTGGCTCACGTTCGAGCTGGAAGCCGTGGAGGGCCAGCTGACGACCCGCTGTACGTTCCCGAAAGACCTACAGACGTTGGTGATCAGCGCCCTCCACAGCGCACTTGCGGACGCTGACATCGTGCCCACTGAAGTCACATCTCGCGTTGCCGGCGGAAGCGCCGCCCGAGTCCGCCTCCGCCTGTGGCGCGAGGACATCTACGCGCTCAGCCCGTCCAGGACGGACTCGCTGGCGTCGGCCGCCCAGGCGCTTGCCGAGGCGGGCGATGGCCTGATCCAGATTGCCATGGCGCCGGACACGGGATGGGAGAAGCGCGCCACGAGGCGCCTTGATCAGCTGAGCGGCTTCGACGCGCACGAAAGCCTCGTCTCGAGGCTCATCCGGCTGCCCATGGACCTCTTCTACGACTTCTGGTTCAGCTATCCCAAGTCGACCACGCCCACCCCGCCGGCTCGGCGCCATGATCAGCCCCTCCCGACTGGAAACAAGACCGCCCAGGCTTGCTGGCGGGTTGAGGTTCGTCTTTCCTGTTGGGCGCCCACGACCAAGGCTGCCATCGCCGGGTTGAAGCCCATCGTCGCGGCCTTTTACGCCGCCGAAGGCGAGAACCGTCTTCGTCCCGAAATGGTGTGGTGGTCACCGGCCTTCGACAAGGCAGTCAACAAGCGCCTCGGTCCAGGGCGATCGTCGATGGTGCTGTCTCCGGAGGAGCTGGCGCTGCTCTTCCATCTCCCGCTAACCGAGGTCCCGATGGAAGCGGCGGGCGTCCGAGTCATGCCGCGGCATCGATCGGTAAGCGACGTTGGCAGCTCGCTGTCGCGCCTGGACGACATCACCAAAGTGCGGGTGAAGATCAGCCAGGTAGACCGGCGCGAGCACGTTCACATTCTTGGCCCGACCGGAGTCGGCAAGAGCACGCTGCTTCTGAACCTGGCGCTGCAGGACATCGACGACGGCAGCATCGGCGTTGGCGTCATCGATCCCAAGGGGGATCTCGTCCGCGAGTTGCTTGAGCGCATTCCCCCGCGGCACGCGGACCGTATCGCGCTGATCGATCCGTCGATTCGGGAGAGACCGGTCGGACTGAACATCCTCGAGTGCGATGATCCGGCTCAGCGCGAGCTCGTCACCGACGGCGTGGTCGCGATCTTCCGCAAGAGCTTCGAGCGATTCTGGGGACCGCGAACCGATGACGTACTCCGCGCTGCGCTGCTCACCCTTCTCCGCCACCCCGAAACCACGCTCACCGAGGTCCCACTCCTTCTTCTCGACAGACGTGTGCGCTCAAGGCTGACCAAGAACCTCGGTGACCCGGTCGGCCTGAAGCCCTTTTGGCAGGAGTACGACGCCCAATCTGACGGCCAGCGACTTCAGATGGTCGGCCCGGTCCTCAACAAGCTGCGGACCTTCCTCCTCCGGCCGACTGTAAGAAACGTCCTTGGCCAGAGCAGATCGACCATTGACCTGCATGAAGTGATTGACCGGCAGGGCATTCTGCTGGTCAACCTCGCCAAGGGCGAGCTAGGTGAAGAGACGAGCCGCTTGCTGGGCGCCTTTGTTATGTCGCGGATCTGGCAGGCGGCGACGGCGCGTTCAAGGCGCCCCGAAAATTGGCGCCCGGACTTCAACCTCTACCTCGATGAGTTCCACGACTACCTGTACCTGCCGCAGTCGATCGACGAGATACTGGCGCAGGCGCGTGCCTACCGCCTCAACCTGACTCTTGCCAATCAGCATCTCGCGCAGCTGCACGAGTCGACGCGGCAGGCACTGACGGCAAATGCGCGGACGCGGATCGCTTTCCAACTGGGACCCGATGACGCACGCGTGGTGGCGCGCGACTTCGAGCCGATGACGGTCCATCAGCTTCAATCACTTGCCCGTTTCCAGATCGCCGTTCGACTGAACGTCGATGGCCACACCCTGCCTCCTTTCACCGGCACGACTCTGCCGATGCCGGCCGGATTGGGTGAAGGCCATGCCGCCGAGCTGAAGTTCAAGAGCGTGCAGCGCTACGGCCGGCCGGTTGCCGAGGTTGAGGCCGAGATCGTCGCCCGTCTCAACCGATTTGGAGCCGGCGGGCCCTTCAAGGAGATCGCATGAACGCTGCGCGCAACCCTTCGCGCCACCAACTCAGAGGGGCTTCGCGGATCCCTTCGCGCCGTGGCGCGAATGGCACCAGCAATTCAAATTCGGCAATTTCCTCCCCGGGACTGTCTCCCCACTCAACTTCGTCACAGAGGATCTTCCGAACTCTCGAACTTCGACTGGGCGATGAACCCCGCTCGTCACCTGGCGACTACTCCCCCACTCCGCGAGACATGGCCATCCTCATGGCACTGGATGCGTACCGCTACCTTGACCGCAGCCAGATCCAGACGCTCTTCTTCGCAGGTCCACGTAGCTGCCAGTACCGGCTTCGATGGCTCGCCCACCACGGTCTAGTGCGCACCTGGCAAGTGGTCATGCGACCTGGACGCGTCTGCCGCGCCTCGATCTTTCTTCTGTCGCGGCGGGGCGCAGCAGCCGTTGCGGAGTGGCTCGATGTGGAGCCGGCCCCTTTCGTCCGCCGCGCAGAGCACGCGCTCGAGCGGCGCTTCCATCTGGTGCACCAGCTCGAGGCGAACCAATTCTTCATCGATCTCGCCGCGGCAACCCGTGACCTAGAGGACATCGGCCTCTATCACTGGGTCGGCGAGCACGGCGTGGAGGGCGCCTATGCCGAAGGCGATGAGCGACCACCGATCCCGGATGGATGGGGCCGCCTCCTCACGCCCGATTGCGAAGTGCTGATCCACCTCGAGTGGGATCGCGGCACGGAGCAGCCGCGTCGCCTTCGAGCAAAGCTCGCCACCTACGCCGGCTACTTCAACGATCGGCCCGGCGCCGGCGCCAACCAGGTGCTCTTCGTGGCGCCGACTCAAGAACGAGAGCGGCAGATCCTCGGCCTTCTCACCGATTACCTCGACGGCGATCGGGAGAGCTGCAGCTTCTGGACGACGACAACCGCCTTCATCGTGACTTCGGGCGCGCTCGGCGCGCTGTGGGATGCAAGCGGATCCCGCCGAGTCGGCTTGAAGGAGATGGCGGGACTGCCTCGGTCGGAACGGGCAACCGAAGCGTGTGTCGGAAAGCCGGGATGGTGGCTGCGAAGGCCAGGAGGAGGTGCAGGTGCCTGAATTTGCAAGGGATCAGCGTTTGACCCCCGAATTTCAAAGGAGTGTTGAAGCATGAGTAGTCCAGCCGCGGTCAGAAATGGGCGCGCGGGTTTGGTTGTGGTTCTGTCGCCTGGCGCGGTTCGTATCGCCTGCGCGGAGAGAGGTTGGAGCCTGTCTGAGCTCGCTCGCCGTGCCCGAATTTCGCGCCCGACATTGGCAGCCGCCTTGCGAGGTCAACCGGTGCGAGCTCGGACCGCGTGGAAGCTCGCGCACGCGCTGGAGGAAAAGCCTTCGACGCAACTGTCTCAGCTGTTGGGAGCCGCGTAGAGAGTGAGCGACGACCTGGCCATGTCCGCGCTCGAGCTCGTGAAAGCGGTCTTCAGGCTCGCCTTCTGCGACTACGTGGGTAAGGCGTACGGCCACGACGAGCCCTATGACGACAAATACACGCGGATCAACCCCGAGCTCCAAGCAGAGGCGGCGAATTTTCTGATGAGCCCGTGGGCAACCCACCTCGGAGAGCTCGCTGGCTTCCCGGCACAGAGGGTCTGGAAGCAAGCGCAGCGGGATCACCTTCGCCGCGCCGCATCGCCGTCGTCGGCGCACGCAGGTAGACCTAGGCGGCAATTAGGTGGAGGCCAGCGATGGCTTCTCGAGCCGGCCGATACAGTTGCCGCGTGAGCCGCCTTCGAAATCGCGGGGGGCCAGAGTCCGGCCCCACTCTGTACGGGTCGAGCCCTCAACCGCTATTCGGATCTGATCCCGAGCATGAAGTGCTGATCGACGAATGGGTTGCGCTGTTCAGTCGCAAATACGGACGACCGGTCTCAAGAGAGGAGGCTCGTGAGATGACTGACCGCCTGGTCGCCTTCTTCGAATTGCTCATTGAGTGGCAGAATCGCGCACAGAGCCCTGACAAAACCTAAACCGACACAACGATGCGCTCGACTGTCTCTGCAGTTGCCTCTGCGCGTTCGAATCCAAACACGAGGCGCATGCCGCCGGCCTCTATCACGCGAGCCAAGGTCGCGAGGCTGGGAACATACCATCCGCCTTCGAGGCGTGAGACTGTCGATGGCGATGTATTCATCAGCTGTGCGAGCTGCTCCTGCGTCACGTTCAGGTGCATGCGGAAAAGGATCAGCACTCGGGCGACCGCCTCGGCCACTGATAGTCGAGCCAGCTGCGTGCGGTACTCCTCATCGGCGAGTGCCCGCCGCCGGGCATCGGCAACCGTAGTCCCGATCGGACTCAAACCAGGCTTTTGCATGACCGAATCTTATGTCTGGCCGAAGCATCTCCAAACCCCTCGGTTACTGCCTAAGATCAAAATGAGCAACGGTTTATAAACCGATATCCGCTGTCGTGCATGTGATCAAGGAGCGGTGGCACTCTTTGGTCTTACATGACCAACACGACTGACGAGAGACACGCTTCGGCGCCATCGAGAACCGCAGATTTGACCTCCGTCCTCCCACGCCTGTGGATCACCGCAGACCATCACTTTGGCCACGCGAACATCGTGGTCTATGCGAGTCGACAGTTCTCAGCCGATCAGCAGGATGCTGAGATGGCGAGGCGGTGGCAGACGACGGTGCCTTCCGACGAGGCCGTCTTGCACCTAGGCGACCTCGTTGTTGGTGGGAACGCTCCAGGGATCTGGGAACTCGTCTCCACGCTACCTGGGAACCCCAAGTGGCTTGTGCTGGGCAACCATGACCGGCCCAACCGTGTTGGGCTGATTCGGGCTGCCGGGTTCATCATCATCGAGCCGCCGGAACTGACTTACGGAAGCTGGCTGGTTCGATTCGCGCATCGACCGCTACCAGCCGCAGAGCTTGGATCGCACCAACTCAACGTTCACGGACATACCCATTCCAAGGTCGCATCGACGGACTTGCGTTGGGTCAACGTTTCCGTCGAGGCGACCGACTATCGGCCGGTTCGAATGCGCGAGCTATTGGACAAACGAATCGATGAATTGAGGAGAGTCGATTACCCATGAACGATGACCCGCTCCGTCCCGTGATCGGTCGTGGAGGCCTTGTCGTCGTCATCAAGGGGGACCAGGTGCTGGCCGCCTGCGCCGCCCGCGGAATGAGTCTGGAGGAACTGCGCCTGGCTGCACGCCTGTCACGTCCGACGCTCCAGGCGGCGCTCCGGGGGCAAGCGAGTGCGCCCGAGCACCCTGCTCAAGCTTGCTCAGGCATTGAAACGCAATCCAGTGCTCGAGGAGGCGACCGAACTGTGGCCGGCCGCGAGATCGCCTTCTGAATGGGTTCGGCCGAAGACCTCAAGGCCGAACTCGGACGCGCCGAGAGGCCCTTGGTGGCGTGGCGTCAGACTGGCCACATCCCTCCGCAGTCGGCGCTTGAGCCTAAACCGGGCGTTGTTGGGCTAGAACCGCCGAAAGCGAGGCCCTAGGATGCCTGTAGAGCCTCGATACGACCGGGCCGAGACCAATGAGACCTGGGTCGACGAAGGCGATTGGCCACCTAGTGCCCAGACATTGATTTTGGCCGGCGACAGCTACATTCTTTTGCCGTGAGCTCCGCGAAGATCACTGTTCGGGAGCGGATAGCGCCCGAGATAACCGCCTCCCTCTTCGCTAATTACCGCAGCTCCAGTGATGCCGTTATGGAGCTGATCGACAATGCCGTCGACTCTCGCATTCCAAAGTCCCCTCTGACGGTTGAGATCACGGTCCATCCGCAGTCGCTGGTGGTGACTGCAGCTGGTGGCGAGGGCATGGGAATTCGGGAAATCGAACGCAACTATCTCAGGTGGGGCGGTTCGCCGAAACGTGGCCGGCAGCTGCTTGGGCAGTACGGGCAAGGCGGCAAAGCGGCGATCGGGCATCTCGGAAAGCGATTCACCGTTGAGGCAAGCCGTCCTGGCGACCTTCTGGCGTGGCGGTTTACCGACGAGGACTATCGGGATCGATCGCGGCTGAAGACCTATGAACTTCTCGAAACGACGAAGCGAACGCCGATCGCGGTTGGTTACGTGCGTATCCGCATCGACGGGATCGACAAGCGGATCGATGTCCGTCGGCTCGCCCAACGCCTGGCCGAGACGTATCGTCCGTTGCTCGAGCGGCAGGAGCTGCAGCTGACCCTTGACCGGTTGGAGATCAGCCCCGCTCCCCTTTTGCTGACGGACAGACGCGCGTTCGCGATCAACACGGGAGGCGCTCGCCTTCGCGGCTGGGTGGGACTATCGGATCCACAGCAGCCCACTGGCGGTTGGGTTCCTGGGATTCGCTGCTACAGGCTGGGGCGCCTCATCGCCGACGGCGAGTTCTTTGGACATCCTGGACCCGCGACCCTGCCCGCGATGGTCCGGTTGATGGGCGAGGTCGATGTGCCGAACGTGGCGCTGATGATGAACAAGACCGACTTTGACCGCGACGGGCAGGCGTGGGTTGCCGTCGAAGCCCGCATGCACAAGCTTCTGGCCTCCTGGGTGCGACGCCTCGCGCGCGACGTGGAGGTTCCGCCGCCGAGCAGCGCGATCAAGGTTGCAGAGCAGGTACGGCGGCTGCTGAGCCAGGCCCTGCGTCTGAGCGATCGCCAAGACCTCTTCGCCGGATTCGCAGCCGCGCGGCCTTCCTCGAAGCCACGCGACGCCCCTGAGCTACCGTTCGAAACTCCGCGCACAGAAATGGCTAACCAGGAACTGGTTGGACCGGTGCCATCGCCTTCGACGCCCGACACGCCGCTGGAGGCTCGGAAGCGGGGCTTCGGGATCATCGCCATTCGGCAGCTGGACCCGCGGGTCCGAAGCATGACCGTGCTCGAGAATTGAGTCCGCACGGTTGTGATCAACTCCCGGTATCCGCTGTTTCTCGAACGCCGCGGCGATGTCTGGTATCAGCTGGAAACTGCGGCCCGGGAAATCTGCAAGGCTGCGGACGCTGCCAACGTTGCTGAATACGAGAAGAGAGTGAACGACATCGTACTCACCGCTCTCCAGCTGCGCGCCAGTCGGCGCCGCCGGCCAGCGGGTCGCCAACTGCGCCTGGTCCAGGGCTGAACCTAAACCAGCGAGCGGCCGCCGTCCGGATCCGGCAGCTCTGTCTGGAATCGACTTACCACGCGAGCTTCATGATGTATGGACGAGACTGTCACGAGCTCAGCGGGATTTGCCGATCCTGCCTCGCCGCCCAGTCTTCGCTCGGGCAGCATTCTCAACAGCTGTCTTCAGCTGATGCGCCTTTTCCGGCAACAGCTGCAGATTCTTGAGCGTGTTGCTACCACCATCTGCAATCGGCTTCACATGATCAACATGAATTGCAGACGGCAACTTGCCTGCAATCTTCTCCACCTTTCGCCTGACGTTTTTGCCGCGCGATGCCACGATAGCGACATCATACCCCTGGCCTAACTGCACGCCGCCAGATGGCCTGAAGGCGCCGCTATAAGCCGTTGATGCTGAGAAGCAGAGCGCGCTTGACGTTCCGGGCTGTCGGATGCTGCGCAACTGCGACCCATGCCAAAGCGACGGCCGCCACAATGAGAACAGCGGCAGCGCCCAGGAGGGCGTTCTCAAGTTGCTCGATCTTCATCCTTCCACCTCCTTGTTCAGATTCTTCGACTGGCAGCCACCAGACCTATCAGGAGACCAATCGCTGCAAGTGCGATCAATGCGTCGGTCGAATTGAGGCCCGACGCTTTGACTGCTCCTTCAAGCACGGGAGTCAGCGCGTGCCCCTTCGGACAGCGTCGGCGTACGACCAGGTCAACCGCGTTGAACGAGGCCCCACATCCAGCGACGCTGCATTGCCCAATGGAAGCTGCCTCGAGCTGCTCAGCCAGATCGCGCATGCTCTTCTCCCGGGCATCGGCCGCCGCCACGCTGGCTGCTGCTCCCTTTACTTGCTCATCGCGCTCGGCGAGCGTCGTCTTAGCGTCGGCCAGCGACTGTTCCAGTGCTCGGATCGACTGCTCCGCCCCAGCCCCTTCGAGCCCCCGAGTCAGAAGGTCCGCGACCGCCGTGCCGAGGCTCATGCCCTTCTCTCCGGCATGCGTATCTAGAGCTTCCCGGAGCTCATGGGGAATCCGAACAAAGAGAGCTTCGCTGGCCACGTCAATATGCTATCAGATTTGATAGCTCTCGATATCAATCCCCAAAGAAACTTGCATAAATCGCAAGTTCAAGGGATTATAACTCCATCAAAGTTGGTAGAACTGCAAGTGATGGAGGTAATGAATATGGCGAGGTATCGTGAACCGGTCGCCCTCGGGGCTGAAATTGGCCGCCTAATGAAGGCGGCTGGCTTCGAACAGAAGGATCTAGCCGAGCACCTGGGTATCCACGAGTCATCGGTTAGCCGTCTGCTCAAGGGCCAGCGTGGCCTAGGGGTAGATGAGCTATACGGTTTGGCCGAGATGTTCGGGGTCAGGCCAGACACGATCGTGATGGAGGAGGAACCTGAGCCGGCGCTTCTTCGGGCCGCTGCCGCCGATGACGAGGAGATCAAGCGGTGCTTGGATGCGTTCGAGGCTGCTATCCAGGACTACTTCTCTGCGAAGGCCTTAGTTCGGTTCGTGTGAGCACCGCTGTGGAAAGGGCGCTAGAGGAACGGGCAAGGCTTGGCCTCAGTTCAAAAGCGCCCACTCCTGACTTGCTCGGCCTCATTGAGAACGTCGCGAAAGTTCCTGTCATCGTCCAGCAGCTAGGGCCTACCGGCATTGCCGGCGCCTATGCACTGCGACGAGGACTCCCATTCATATTTGTCAACGGATCCATGCCTACGGTGCGAGCGAGATTCACACTCGCTCACGAGTACGGTCACCACGTCCTGCAGCACGGAATGTCAATCGACAAGGTGATCAACATCTCAGGCAAACAACCAGCGAAGGAGGTAGAAGCCAACTCCTTCGCGGCCGAGTTCCTCTTGCCGCTCGAAGCGTTGGATGCGTGGCTTCGGGATCGCGACTATCCCGATGCGGACCTGAATGTCGTTGTGGAGCTTGCGCGCGATTTCTGGGTCAGTGCCCTCGTTGCGTGTTATCGGCTCCTGTCAGCTCACCGACTGAGTTCGAAGAAAGCGACAGAGATTGAGCATGCGATTGAACAAGGACAGCATCTGCAGGTACGGCTTCCCGACACTAGATTGCTGCCAGAGTCACTGGTAGACGCCAAAGGGCGAGTACGGAGGCTGCCGGCGGAAGCCGAGTACGCGCTCCTCCGAGCTCTTGACCAGGGGCTGCTTTCCGAAGAGGACGTCGAAGCAAAGCTGCAAGTGCCACGGGACGAGCTGCAAGCATTTCAACACCGACTGGCTGTGAATCGAGCCGACGAGATCTAACGGAGCTTGGCAAGACCCAATATCGCGCGATTCCGAGGAGCGCTCGTTGTTCTGTCAGATTCGACCGCTCCGATGGCGTTCTGCGGGGTAGGTGCCGGCCAGGCGCTTCTTGACTACCTGCAAGCAAGACTGATCGTTACTCGAGAAGTCCTCGGCGAGCTAAATCGCAATGTAGCCGCAATGCCCTCGCTCCAAGTGGCCATCGCTTGGCTCGAAGAGGACGAAGACCACAGGGTGCACGACCTCACATCTGAACATGCACTTGAAGTGACGGACTTTCTGCATAACTACCGTACTGCACTCGAACACCTCGATGAGCACCTGGGCGAGGTTGCCACGGTGTATGGAGCTCTCGAGCTCGTCGACGAAGGTCGCCGACCGCTGGTGTGCATGGACGACCAGCTCGGAAAGGCACTCTGCCGAGCGAAGAATCTCGATCAGGCCGACACGCCCGCTCTTCTGATTGAAATGGTATGCGCCAAGGTGATCGACCTTCGACTCGGCCAACGCATTTGGCAAAACTTGTTCACCGACCGTCGGCTCTGGAAGGCGTATAGGGAGCGGGTTGGGGATGCTTGCCCGGACGCGCTGTCTTGACGTACCCGGACCGGTCGTATCGGATGGGACCGGCTTCCTGATCGCCTAGAAACACCACACCAGAATCCGCTCCGGAATCTCAGTCGAGACCGCGTGGAACTTACTGCAAGGGTAGAGCAACCGCCAAGACTCGAGGTATTTCTCGATCGCCTTCGCTTCTTGGATACCAACCAGCTTCAATTCGAAAAGATGGTCGGTCGGCGCCGGGAAGGGTGCCAGCTGCTGAGACTATCGACCGCTTGAGCAGCGCTTGCTGGTACGCGCTGTTCTCGGGCACGGACTTAAATCGCGGCACGTATCCGCGAATGCCGTTCAGAGTTCCGTAGCGAACGCGCAGCTTGGGTTCGACTTTGAGTCCTTGTCGAATGGCGCGAGCATCTGCTGGCTTGTGGCCGACTTCCAAGACCAGGAAGGCCGCTGGGCGCCCTGAAATGCCAACGAGGCGATTGCCAGCGGCCTCTAGGCTTACCTGCGCATCGTTCGCTAGTTGCTCAATCGTCTTCAAGCCTTTCTCAAGGCGATAGCGGTCCTTGATTAGCTCGGCCGGCATTAGAAGCAGAGAAGCTCCGAAGTCGCATAGGTACTCTTCCTCGGAGCGGCCCGGGAGGTTGTGGCCAACGCTTACGTCGACCCGATAACGAGCTTCGCGGGTGAATCCAGGGAATGCGGTGTGAACAATCTCGTGGCCACAGGTGAATCGTTGGCGAGCCTTGTTATCGTCCGAGTTGAGGTCCATCACCAGTTGGCCCGAGGGTTCCGAGTAGATCCGACCGGCAAATGGAAAGGACCCGCTACGGCAACTAATCCCGAGGAATGACGCGACGGCAGCCACACGAATAGGAAGGCTTTCTTGTCCAGCCTCGGCCAGAATGCCGCTTACGAACTTTTCTATGGCCTCCTCGCCGTTCTCCGCTCGGAAACGCGCCTTCAGGCGGCCAACCAATGGTTCCGTGGATCCGGCTCTACTTGCGATCATCCAACTGCTTACTCATCCTGAGCGAATTGAGAACATAACGCCAGCGCTCAGGCGTTTGGGGCTCTTCACCCTTTCGCCACCGGATGCTGGCAAGCATCTGCAGATCCCTGCTGGAGAGTCCTGCCTCATCGGCAAAAGCCCGTAGTGATGAAGGAATCTGAAGTTCGTTCGGTTCGATTCGGACCGGTGCACGGCCAAGAAGATCGGCGACCGTCGTATCGAGTGCCTCAGCGATGCGGTGAAGCACCTCAAGAGACGGATTACTGCCGGCATCGGTTTCAAGTCTGACCAAATAGCTCTTCGATAATCCAGTCATGTCCGCGAGTTTCGCCAGTGAGGCACCGGAACGCTCGCGTTCCGCGCGGATTCTTTCTCCCACTCGGAGTTCGTTAGGCATCAGTTTGCCTGCGCGTGGCGCCGGCTCTGTCCGGCCTTAGCGGGGCAACTGAAGTGGGCCGTGGTCCCAGCGATCAGCGTACCGCTCAACGTAGTCGGAATCCTCGCAAATGCAGCGAGGACTCCGTGAGCGAGGTCTGGCCATGATTTGGTTCGGTTCTCCAAGTACGTCATATCGTGCCTCCGTTGGTTCAGGACGTTGAGAAATCAAGTGCGGCGATGACGCGATCAAGAACTCCGTTGCAAGCATGATGCCAGCTAGAGCTGACTGATGGGCCAGGGGAACCTCCATCACTCTGGTATTTCCGTCGATCTGGCTGAGAATGAGAGCGCCTCCGCAAACGCCTTCGCGGTATAGGTAATCGATCGACTTGTCGGCCCACCGCTCAAGCTCCGCGGCCTGAAAGCCGTTTGCGCTTCCAATGTCAGCCAGGAGTGAAGTGTTCAGCCACATCTGCCAGTCCAGCGGCTTTTCAAGTCCCGGCACATCTCCTACCTGCCTAAGCGGGGTCCCTACAGGTTGGCCGGAAGCCAGGTAACCGAGGACCCGGAGAGGATTTTGTCCAAGAGAGCTGGCGATCTCTTCGTGTCGATTTGATCGAGGAGTGTCCGGCCAGTAGAGACATGCCAGGCATGGATCCACTCCGAAGTGTTCGTGTCGTGACCAACCCAAATCGACGCGACCCGTGAAGGCGTTGTAGATTCGCGACGGCAGTGCCGCTTGAATCGCAATGCGTGTGACTGCGCTGTCTACCGCGACAAGCACTGTCTTGACTGCATTTGGGTGCGCCGCAGGATGAGTTCCCCATTTTGCCGAAACGGAATTCACCGTGAGCTGCCTCCCTTCCAAAGCTCGGTCGATTACTGTGGTCTTGAGTTTGCCTTCATCCCGATCCCCTGCAAGGACATAGCGCTGAAGATTCGCTTCGGTCACATGCTCGTCGTCGACAACCGTGATGTGACCTCGCACGCTGACTCGTCGCAAGACTTCGGCGGCGCCCTCTCCAACTGCGCCAGCACCCACCAGGTGGAAGTCTCCTAGCTCTAGGTCGTCCTCCAGCCCTTGCAGGTTAGAGGACCATTTCGCGAGGGTCACCAAGTTGAACCCGCCTGCGGTGGGCTTTGCACGAGCTCGGGCGCCTAGAAGTGGACCGAACGCTGTACGAAACAACTCGCTAGCTCCAAGTGCTCCAGCCGCCAGGGAAGCTGGGATCTGGGCCGGCTCCTGCTCTCTCGGCAGGTTATCGATGACTGAGTTCCAACCGGAGGCAGTCACAAAGACCCCCGGACTTTCCGGCTGTTTTCGGAAGGACAACCTCGGGCTGGGTTCAATATCCGCCTTAAGGTCACATCTCGGGTTCACCCATCGAATCATCTCTGCCGCGTTATCTGTCAGCGCCGACGGCCCAACCAATCCGATCGTGGGATAGACGCGCGCGCACAGATTGACCGCCAACAGGAACCCCAGAGGCAGGTTCGGATCGTCGCTCTCAGCGGGTGCCTCTAACGTGACGGCTGTGGCTGCTACCTTTTCGGCGAAGTCATCTCGGCGGACCCCATTCATGACGGGCAGCGCTGAGTCCGCGACTCGGTCAAAGAAACGTGGTAGTCCCATCAGAAGACTTCGACCCTGGTTCCCTCACTCAGGGGTTCCCAAGCTCCATAGCCGCGAAGTCGAAACCAAGCCCAGTTCGTGATGTCCTCCCAGCCGTTGGCTCCGAAATCAGGCACCACGACGCTAAGGCCGCCCAGGATCGTGATGCAGGGCAATAAATCGTCCAGGCTGGAGTGAAAGGCGTCGGTCGGATGGCTGTGCACCTGACCCGCCATGATCTCGGCTCGGTTGTAGAAGAACTCATTCGCCAAATGGAGGGCATCGCCACTGATCGTCACCATCAGGCCATCTTCCGTGTTAACCGAAGTCTGCTCGGGAAACATCGCCGAATTGAATCGGAACACTGATGGATCGCCCTCGAATTGACCACCCCACAACACGAACGCCTCGAGCTTGCGCTGGCCGGCCTCGCGCAGACAACGCAAGGTGTAGTCGATGAGCGGCGATTCGATTCGAAAGCGGCTGACTCCTGCCAATCCCCTCCGCTCCGAATCGAGCGGAGCCTTCAAGCAGCTCCTTGGGCACCGGATGTTGATGCTCCCATCGGCACCGAAGCCAGCTCATCAAAGTTGTAGATTAGGATCGGCTGGACCTGTACCCCCAGAATCGGGTGGCTGATGGCGTTGAAACCAAGACCTCCAACCCGCCTTGTGGAGTACTTCCAAATCGCATCACAAATAGTTATGAGGGTTCCGTGGCCGGTGCCGCGATACAGCAGCCAATCGTCGCCCGAATGCTGTGGATGGCTGTGGTACTCGCGAATGCCGCGCAGGCAAAGGAAAGGAAGTCTGGAGATTGGATGATCGGTGAGGAGCACGTTCACCGGTTGGCCGTTGCTGATCTGTTGGATCGGGATCGGCGGAATACTTGGCGTCCGGGAGAGGAACTCAACCATGGTCACGGATGGCGCCCACAGATCGTAGTTGGCAAAGTCGATTTCAGCATTGACCAGCACCAGCGGAATCGCTTGTAAGCCAGGTTGCATAACAACCCGTGCGGCGAAGCCGACCGTGACGCGGAGATCTTCCCGGTGAGTGATGAAATACCCACGCCGATCCCATTCTTCGCGCTCTGTATCCCAATACTGAAGCTGACGAGCTAGCTTGGCGCGACTTACCTCGGGATCGACCAGGACCGGAGCCGGATCAGCCACCCGAGCCCGTCTTGGGACTCAGAAACACCGTGGTCTGTGCGGAGAGCCCTGCCTGGCTGACCGAAATCGTCAACGAAAGCAGGTTGCCGTTGAGGCGCAGCTCCCAGTCCGAGGGATTCTGCCCAACGTTTCCACTCTTCTGAAGCGCTTCGTGGACGACCTGCGAGAGCAGCTGATTCTCGCTTACGCGAATCCGCAACCCCTGACCTGACACGACAACTGGAAGATCGAAACTGGCTGGCATCGGGTTTCTCCCACCCTCCTCAGATTGGTGCTGGCCAGTGTAACATGAGGTGAACTAGAGCGGTACGGCCCTCTCGAGGCCCCGCCGCGGGGGTAGGGTCACCGCCGCTTTGAAAGCTGAACTTCGTTTGGGGGTGATCAGATTGGCGGTTTATGTAACCAGAGTGCGAAAGGAGTCGGCCGGATCGGGCGAGAACCGGCACAGCCACATCGTCGGCGTATGCGTCGCTGACGGCGCCTTCTACTCGAACACCCAGGTTGTCGCTTCGATCAATGGCGGCCAGGAGTGGAGGACCCTGGCTTCAGACAGCTCAAGTGCGGTCATCGAGCCGCTCAGGTTCTGCCCGCACTCCGCTTGTACCCACAGCCCGTACCTGACTACCAAGGCGGACAAGTCACGCCCGGACAACCTGGACAACCTTCCGCCCTGCTGAACCGAACGATCCAGTCGAACCTCAAAAAGGGGAACGCTGGTCGAAGTCTCGGCCCAGGTCGTTCTTGTCCAGATGCACGTAGCGCATGACCATCGAGTAGGTGGTGTGGCCGAGAATTCGGCGAAGGCGTTCCATCTCGCCTCCTCGGCGCAGGTACTCGGTCGCGAAGGTGTGCCTGAACTTGTGGGCATGGAGTGGGAAGCCGAGTCGTCGTCGCAAGCGCTGCAGCAGGTCACAGGCCGCCAGGATCGAGACAGGCCGGCCTGACACGAGCAGTAGCAGGTTGGGTGCCTCGCTGTCCGGCCGGTTCTTGTTGATGTAGCGGATGATCTCGCGCCGCAGCCGCTGGGAGACGGGCACCCGACGGAACTTCGCCCCCTTGCCGCGCTTGATCTTCAGGAACATCATCGCGTCATCGTCGTCCTCGACATCCTCGAGCAGCAGGTTGCAGAGCTCGCCCACGCGGATCCCGGTGCCCAGCAGGATCTTGACCGCCAGCTGCGGCCAGCCGACCTTGGCGGTGTCGAAGATCGCCTGCACCTGCTCCGCTGTGTAGGTCGACATCTCCTTCAGCGCCACCTTGGGCGGGCGCATCCGGAGCACGCTCGGATCGACCGGGTACTCCTCGCGCGAGCACCAGTTGGCAAAGCTCTTGATCACCTGGAAGAAGCCATGGATCGTGTTGTCGGAGAGCCCCCGATCCTGCTGCTCGGCCAGGAAGCGTTTGAGCTCGAAGGCGTTGAGCTCTTCCAGGTTCTCGACCCCGCCCGTGCGCCGGTACCAGTCCATCTTCTGCTGGTACCAGTCGATGGTCCGCTGGCTGCGCCCCATCACCTTCAGCTCGAGCAGCCACTCGCGGAGCAGCGCTCGCACCGGGTGCAGGCCACGCAGGGGTTGGACTCGGACCCCCACCTCCACTCGAACGGGAGCCGTAGCACCACCTACCCGCAAGGGCGCGACCTTCGGTGGCCGGCCCGGACTACGTCTAAACCCCGCAAGCGGACCATTTACGGTTTGCGATTTCCATAACGGTTTCTGGGTGTTTTCCACAGATTTCGCCCTCTCTGGTCCCGGGCCTCATAGGGCCCCATAGACGCAGAAAACCGGCCCTCAGGGCCGGCTTCCTGAATTCAATCTACGAGGAGGGTCCCCTCTCAGAAAGACTGGCGGAGAGGGAGAGATTCGAACTCTCGATGGGCCAGTGACCCATAACGGTTTTCGAGACCGCCGCCTTCAACCACTCGGCCACCTCTCCGGAGCGGGATCCGGAATGGCGGTCCCGACCGGATTCGAACCGGCGTTCTCGGCCTTGACAGGGCCGCGTGTTTGGCCAGGCTACACCACGGGACCGACGGCGGCTAAGTCTACCAGCGGCCCGATCCCGGCCAAACTCGCCTGAGGCCGGCCGGGATGCCATAACACCACTTCTATAATTCCTACGGCGTGAGCGACTCTCATCAATTCGGCGGGGGGGCACCCCCCGACGAGCTTCGGAAGCGTTTCCAGATCCTGGAGCGCGTGGCGATCTTCTTCACCCTGCCCGACAACGTCCTCCATGCCCTCGCCCGGCGTCTGGCTCCCGCCTCCGCCGCCAAGGGGTCGGTGATCGTCCACCAGGGCGACCCCGGTGACACCATGTTCGTGGTCGAGTCGGGGCGGTGCGAGGTGTACGTCGAAGAGTCTCCAGGGCACACGATCACGATCGCGCTCATGGGCCCTGACGACTTCTTCGGCGAGATGGCGCTGATCTCCGAGGAAACCCGCACCGCCAGCGTGCGGGCGCTCGAGGACTGCAAGCTCCTAACGCTCGACCGCAAGACCCTCTACGAGACGCTTCCCCCTGACTCGGACGCCATCATCGAGCTGACCAAGCTCGTCGAGCAGCGCAAGGACACCCTGCCGAACCTCATCGCCCGCGCGCGCATGGTCGCGCCCGAGCAGGCGGCCTCGACGGTCGCCGTCTACTCGCCCAAGGGCGGATCGGGCCGCACGACCATGGCCGTCAACCTGGCCGCGGCTCTCGGCAAGCGCTTCCCCGGCGAGGTGCTCCTGGTCGACCTCGCCCTCCCGTACAACCACGCGGCGCTCATCTCGTACCTCACCCCGACGGGGTGCCTGGCTGCAGCCAGCCAGGTACCCCCATCCAACTTCGAGGAGGCGGTGCTGGGAGCGATCCTCCACCACCCCGGCGGCATGATGCTGCTGCCCGGCGTGCTCCGCGCCGAGCAGGCCGACCTGATCACGGTCGACCTGGTTAACCGGGCGATGGGCATCCTCGTCAACGCCTTCCGGTACATCGTCTTCGACCTCGGCGTCGCCTTCACCGACATCGTGATCAGCGTCCTGGACCACTCCCAGCGCGTGCTCGTGATCGTGACGCCCGAGCTGTCGTCCCTCAAGGACGTCGGGGAGCTGCTGAACATCTTCACCAACGTGCTGAACATCGTCCCCGGGCGCGTCATCCTCGCCCTCAACAACAAGGTGCCCAAGTCGGTGGTGAGCAAGGAGGACGTGGTCCGCACGCTCAAGCAGGAGCTCGCCGTCGAGATCGACTTCGACGGCACCAAGCCGGACGAGGCCGCGGTCAAGGGCGAGATCCTGGTCCTCACCGACCCCAAGAGCGCCATCTCCCGCGGCGCCGAGACGCTTGCACAGCTCATCGCCGGATCGACCAGCGCCGAGGGGAAACAGGCCAAGAAGGGGTTCAAGCTGGGCCGGGGCTGAGCACCTTGCACGGGGCGTTTACTTGCTCCGGCGGAATCGCGGCAGTAGGATGAACAGGCCGGCGGCCACCAAGAACAAGGTGATGCCGGAGACGATCAACACGATCGGGAAGCCGACCGACTGCGCGAAGTGCCGGAAGCCGACTTCATTCACAACCGCGAATAGGGCCAGTCCACCGGCAATCGCATAACCGGCACCGGCCCGCCACAGCGCCAGCCCGAAGGCCGCGACAGCCAGGAGCGCCGCAGAGCCCTCGAGACTGTCACCGCCGGTCATGTTCGAGAAGACAAGAGCAGCCAACGTTGGGCCGAGCACGGTGGAGAATCGGAGCACCTCGCGCGCCCAGCGGCGATCATGGCCGAGCGTAAGCACCTCCGATGCAGCAGCCAGGGCTGCCGCCGCCGCCAGCCACGACGACTCGTTCTCCCAGGCAGACGCCGCGGCCTGGTTGTAGAGATCGAATGCGCCCGCGGTCAAATATGCGAGGACCGATGTCACGAATGCCACCAGGCCTGCGCCGGCCCGCCAGAGAAAGCCCAGGGCAATCGCGCAGCCGATGCCTGCCGCGAGCATGATCGCCCCACTGGTGTCGTCCGGCGCGCCAGGATATGGGTATGCGGGCCGTGTGAGGATGTGGCCGTCGACGAAAGCCTGTGCGAACCAGGCTGCGACGGCCAACGCGGCGACGGACCAACCGGCAGAGCGCGCTCGCAGCGCAGCCCCTGTCCTCCCGATCAATCGCACCAGCTCGCCGGCGGCCAGCCCTGCCAGAACCACCAGGCCGATCACCGCGAGACGGCCGGCGGTGCCGAGCGCGGCGTATTCGGTGCCATAGAGGAAACCGACCCCGACGAGCAAGACGATCGACCCGATGTACGCAACGACTTCGGCCACGTTGATGCCGGTCGAGCCTCGGTCCACCGGCCGGCGCGTGCCCTCGAATGCCTCGATTCGGGCCGCCGTGGCGGCGTCGATGATGCCGGCCGCTTGCCACGCGGTCAAAGAGTCCTCGAGCGCCATCGGCGAAGGCTTGTTTGCTGCGCTCGGGGGGTCTGTGGCGCCCTCGGGCGCGCTTCCGGCGTCGTTCATGGCGCCAAATGATCCACTTCAGACCCTCAAAATGCTCGCCCTGTGGCGAACGGGGAGGTGCGTGGTACCATCGATGCCGTGATCGAACAAGCTGTCGTCTCCCTAACCACCGACGCGCGCACCCGCCTCAAGGAGCTCCTCGAGAAGGAGGGCAACCCCCAGCTGGCGCTCCGGATCTTCGTCAGCGGCGGCGGCTGCTCCGGCATGCAGTACGGCATGGCCTTCGACGACATGCGGCGCCCCGAGGACATCACCATCGACCAGGACGGCGTGCAGATCGTCGTCGACGACTTCAGCGCCCCCTACATTCGCGGCAGCGAGATCGACTACGTCGACAGCCTGATGGGCGCCGGCTTCACGGTCCACAACCCGAACGCCGTGCACTCGTGCTCATGCGGGCACTCGTTCGACACCGGCGACGACGCCGGCGGCGCTCAAGCCTGCGGCTGCGGCCACTAAGCAGCGTTCTCGCCGGCTTCGTGAGCTCGTACTGCTGACACTGGGCGTCATCACGCCCGTCGGCATCCTGGCCGTCAACGCGTCCGCCTTCGTGATGCTGCACCTGAACGCCTTCCGCATCGTCATCGCCGCCTGCGCCCTGCTGAGCGGCCTGGTGCTCAACGGGCTGACCGCCTGGTGGCTGCTCCGGCTCGCCAACCTCCACGCCCCACCGCTGTTTCGCGAGTACAGGACCTGGCTGATCGGGGCGGCGGTAATCATCGTCGCGCTGACCGCTGCCGGCGGCGGCTACCTCACCTACCTCGGCCTCCGCGACCCGCGCCGCCTGCCCGACACCCTCTCGATGATCGTGGCCGCGTTCATGCTCCTGCTGCCGTTCGCCGTCACCTTCGCGGGCAGGCGCATAGCGGGAATCGGCGGGATCATCCCGGTCGACGAGCCGGCGGGACAAGAAAAGAGCCCCTCGCACCGGCAAGGGGCCCCTCTGAGCCGTCGAACATAGCGGGGTCACCCCCACCCGGAACCCGTAAGCGGGTTCCGACCTCCCCACTGCGTGGGGAGGCATCTTTCCTGGTTACATCATGTCGCCCATGCCGCCACCGGGCATGCCGCCGCCACGGTTCTTTTCCTCGGGGACCTCGGTCACCATCGCCTCGGTGGTGAGCACCATCGCGGCGATCGACGCGGCGTTCTGGAGCGCCGAGCGCGTGACCTTGGCCGGGTCGACGATTCCGGCTTCGAACATGTCGACGTACTTGTCGTTCAGGGCGTCGTAGCCGTGGCCCGGCTTTGCCTTGCGGACTTCTTCGACGATGACGGAGCCTTCCTTGCCGGCGTTCATCGCGATCTGCTTCAGCGGCTCCTCGAGCGCCTTGCGGACGATGTTGACGCCGGTCCTCTGGTCATCCTTCAGTCCCAGCCCGCCGTCGAGCTGCTTCTGCGCGTTCAGCAGCACGGTGCCGCCGCCCGCGACGATGCCCTCTTCCACCGCGGCCTTGGTCGCGCTGAGCGCGTCCTCGATGCGGTGCTTCTTCTCCTTCTGCTCCACCTCGGTGGCAGCTCCGACCTTGATCACGGCGACGCCGCCGGCGAGCTTGGCGAGCCGCTCCTGCAGCTTCTCCTTGTCGAAGTCGGATGTCGTCTCCTCGATCTGCGCCTTGATCGCCTTGATGCGTCCCTGGATTGCCGCCAGGCGCTTGGGGTCGTTCTCGGCGTCGACCACGATGGTGGTGTCGTCCTTGGTCACAGTGACCTTGCGGGCCTTGCCCAGCTGCTCGATCTTGGTCTGGTCCAGCTTCAGGCCGAGGTCTTCCGAGATGACCTGGCCGCCGGTCAGGATCGCCATGTCCTCGAGCATCGCCTTGCGGCGGTCACCGAAGCCGGGCGCCTTGACGGCGACCGCGGTGAACGTGCCGCGCAGCTTGTTGACGATGAGCGTCGCGAGCGCCTCGCCCTCGACGTCCTCGGCCACGATCAGGAGGGGCTTGCCCATCTGCACCACCTTCTCCAGAACCGGGAGCAGGTCTGAGATCGCCGAGATCTTGCGGTCGCTGATGAGCACGAACGGCTCGTCGAGCACGGCTTCCATGCGGTCCGGGTTGGTGACCATGTAGGCCGCGACGTAGCCGCGGTCGAACTGCATGCCTTCGACCACCTCGAGCTCGGTCGCGATGGCCTGGTTGTCCTCGACGGTGATGACACCGTCCTTGCCGACCTTGTCCATGGCGTCGGCGATGAGTGAGCCGATCTGGTCGTCCTGGCTCGAGATCGCCGCCACGTGGGCGACGTCCTCATGGCCCTTTACGGGCACGGACAGCTTCTTGATCTCATCCACCACGGCGTCGACCGCCTTCTGGATGCCGATCTTGAGCTGCATGGGGTTGGCGCCCGCGGTGACGTTGCGGAAGCCTTCGCTGATCATGGTCTGAGCGAGAAGAGTCGCGGTGGTGGTGCCGTCACCGGCCACGTCGTTGGTCTTCGTCGCCACCTCGCGCAGCAGCTGCGCGCCGGTGTTCTCCATGGGGTCCTTGAGCTCGATCTCACGCACGATCGTCACGCCGTCGTTGGTGACGGTCGGGGCGCCGAACTTCTTCTCGAGGACCACGTTGCGGCCCTTGGGCCCGAGCGTGATCCGCACGGACTGGGCCACCGTGTCGATGCCCTTTTTGAGGGCCTGTCTCGCGTCTACGTCGAATGTGACTGTTTTTGCCATATACCTTTCCCTCTTTGCCTTTTTGTTACTTCTTGGCCTTGCCGTTGGCGCCGACGACCGCGAGAACGTCCTTCTCGGAGACGATCAGGTACTCGATCTCGTCGATCTTGAATTCGTTGCCGGCGTACTTCGCGTAAAGAACCTTGTCGCCGACCTTGAGCTCCATCGGCACCTTGGTGCCATTGTCCAGGATCCTTCCGGTGCCCACGGCCTCGACGATGCCCTCCTGGGGCTTCTCCTTGGCGGTGTCCGGAAGCACGATCCCGCTCTTGGTCTTCTCTTCCTTCTCCACGGGCTTGACCACCACCCGGTCGCCCAGCGGTCTCAGATTCATGTGCACCCCTCCATAGCTGAAATCGATCTTGTTGGCACTCCCCAGGCCCAAGCGCTTAGCACTCGGGGGGATCGAGTGCTAATTGTACTACCCGGCGGGCGGCGGCCGTTAAACCTGGTTCGGCTCGCCGGCTCGGCCCTGGTCGATGAGGTTCCTGGCCCGGGCGGCCTGGGCATCGGGGACCATGATCCGGGCCTCGGTGAAGTTCATGGCCGCCGAGTAGGCATGATCGCCGAAGACCTCGACCCGGATGCCGTTGGCCTCGAGGACCGCCGCCAGCAGGTCGGCTTGCAGTCGCTCCCCGCGGAAGACCTCTTCCCATCCCTTGACGCCCATCAGTTCCAGCCCAGGGAGGGGTCCGTGTGGATTGGTGAGTGCGACCCCCCACCCGCGCTTCGCGCGACCTCGCCACGCGGTGGGGAGGCGAGATATCCCGCGGCCGCGATCATCGCGGCGTTGTCGGTGCACAGGTCCGGCGGCGGCATGGTCAGGCGCGCCCGGCCGGACACCACCTCGGCCGCCCGACGGCGCAGCAGCGTGTTGGCGGCCACGCCTCCCGCCACGACCACCTCGGAGACCGGTTCTGCGGACAGAGCCTGGTCCAGCTTCTCCAACAGCGACTCGACGACGGACTGCTCGAAGGCCGCCGCCAGGTCAGCCCTGTCCTGGTCGGTGACGTCCTCACCGAGGTCGCGAAGGCGGTACAGCAGGGCGGTCTTGAGGCCGCTGAAGCTGTACTCCAGGCCTGTGAGCGATGGCCTCGGCAGGCGCCGGCGGTTGGGGTCGCCAGAACGCGCGAGGCGGTCGAGCGCCGGGCCGCCCGGGTAGCCCAGCCCGAGCATGCGGGCGGCCTTGTCGAAAGCCTCGCCCGCGGCGTCATCGCGGGTGCGCCCGATGACCTCGAAGCGGCCGTGCTCCGGCATTCGCACCAGGTCCGAG
>Ga0137378_10000523_pt1 | contig 29547 bp, 22 predicted proteins | sample SagtaG_21_FD_104813 | JGI IMG/M metagenome (GOLD analysis project Ga0137378, IMG submission 104813) | Vadose zone soil microbial communities from Sagehorn Ranch, Mendocino, California, USA - Sage2_L_60_16 metaG | ecosystem: Environmental > Terrestrial > Soil > Vadose zone | place: USA... | reverse complement strand
CGGGGCAGTGGCTCGGCGGTCTGGCAGGGGAATGGGGCCTGGCCGGGGTGGCCGTGGATCGGCCCGCTCTGCTCGGCGTGCTCGAGGGGCGGGATCCCCGGACCGGTGAGCAGGTGGTGCGGGTCTGGCGGGCCGACCGGGTCGCCGCCCACGACCTGGTCTTCAGCGCCCCGTCGTCGGTCACCGCGGTCTGGGCGCTGGCCACCGACGAGCTGCGCGCAGCCATCCAGCAGGCACAGGACCAGGCGGTGGCGGAGGCCTTCGCCTACATCGAGCGGGAGTTCGCCCTGGTCCGCCGCCGCGACCCCAGCCGCAGGCCAGCTGGCAGACCCGCGCCCATCATCAGCGAGCCGGCAGCCGCCCTCCTGGGCGCCACCTTCCAGCATCACACCGCGCGGCAGACGGCGGCGCAGGCCAAGGCCGGCGTGCCCCCGGACCCCCAGCTCCACACCCATGTGCTGGTGCCGGGGATGGCCAGGCGTCGCGACGGCCAGCTCGTCGCCATCAACTCCCTGGTCCTCCACCAGCGCCGGGCCGAGGCCGGAGCGGTGTACCGCGCTGCCCTGGCTGGCCGGCTCGGCGAGCTGGGCTTCGCCATCGAGCGGCAGACCGGCAAGGGCGGCCACTACTTCGAGCTCAGCGGCATCCCGGTGGAGCTGCGGGAGGTGTGGAGCAGCCGGCACCAGGAGATTGAAGGCGCGGCCGTGCAGTGGCGGCGGGAATTCCATGCCAGTGCCGGACGGGAGCCCACTATCGCCGAGGAGCGGGACTGGGCCGCCAAGAGCAGGGCATCGAAGGGCCGCTTCTATCGCGGTGACTTGTTCACCTTTTGGCGCGATGTGGCGGCCTGCTACGGCATCACCCCGGAGACGGTGGAGGGGCTGCGCCATATTGGGAAGTCCCTGCCGCCGACGACGCGGGGCCGCGCCCATCTGGTCACGGAGCTGCTGGGAAGTAAGGGGGTGACCCGAGAGCACGCGACGTTCGACATGGTTGTCCTGCGCCGGGAGGCGTATGAGCGCGCTCCAGGCCTGGTGGCGGCTCCCAGGGAGATCGAGGAGGCGCTCGGCGAGCTGGTCCGAAACAAGGACGTGATCGAGCTCGCCCCTGGGGTGTGGACCACCCGGGAGATCCTCGGCCTGGAGAAGCAGGTGCTCGCCTGGAGAGACGCCCGCGCCTGCTCACGTGTCGATGAGGCGGTGACCGCATGGCAGCGGGGAACACACGCGCCCCCCCAGGGGGCGGGGAAAGGGAGCCCGGCGCAGCGGTCGACGTCGACGCCGCCAGCGCCCAACCCGAGGGCGGTCGAGGAGGCCCTGCTGCGCTGCCCGGTCCGGCTCTCCGAGGAACAGCGCCATGCCCTGGATCAGCTTCTGGCCGGCCCCTGGACCGCTCTGACCGGCGAGGCGGGCACCGGCAAGGGGGTGGTGCTGCGGGTGGCCGCCGACGTCTGGCGCAGCCAGAAGCGCCGCATCTTCGCCGTCGCGGTGGGCGGGTCCCAGGCGCAGCGGCTGGCCGCCGACCTGGGACGTGGGGTCGAGGCGTTGACCCTCGACGCCTTCACCTGGCGGGTCGAGCACGATCGTCTCCGGCTCACGCCCAACGACGTCGTCGCCCTCGACGAGGCGGGCCAGGTGGACACCCGCCGCTGGGCGGCGTTCACCCGGGCCGTCGGGGAGGGGCCCACGGTGGTGGCCCTCGGTGACCACGCCCAGCTGTCGCCGATCGGAGCCGGGGGGCTGTGGCCGCTGCTCGCCCGGGGCGGGCCCAGGCTGACCGAGGTGCGCCGGACCACGCTGCCGTGGGAGCGGGAGGCCTGGGCCCATCTCCGCCGCGGAGAGAGCGGCAAGGCTCTGGAGCTGTACGCCCGGCACCGGAGCCTCGATATCTCCGCCACCCGGAGCGATGCCCTCGCTGCGGCGGTGGCAGCGTGGGACCACGACGGCAGGGACGGCCTGATCGTCGTGGTCGCGTCTAACCACGAGCGCCACCGGGCCAACCAAGCCGCTCAGAACCTGCGGCGGGCCCGGGGCGAGCTGGGCGCCGACGGCGTCAGCGCCATGACGGCCCAAGGAGAGGTCACGTTCCATGCCGGCGACCCGGTGCTGTTCGTGGGCCGGTACCAGCGGCCGGGGATGGAGCGGCGGGTCGAGAACGGCACCACCGCCGAGGTGATCGCCGTGGATCCCAGCGCCCAGCAGGTCAGGGTGCGGACCCACGAGGCCAGCCCGCGCGAGCTGGAGGTGGCAGTGGGGGAGACCAAGGCGACGGCAGCCGGTCCCACCCCTCCCTGCGGTCTCGACCTGTACTACGCCAGCCACGTGGTCAAGAGCCAAGGTGCCACGGTGCGGCGGAGCTACGTCCTGGCCGGCGGCTGGCAGACCGACCGCGAGGGCCTGTACGTCGCCGTTTCCCGGTCGCGAGAGGGCACGCGACTGTTCGTGGACCGGGAGTCGCTGGGCTACGACGTCGACGTCGACGCCCTCGCCGAGCTGGTGCGCCGTGGGGGCCAGAGCCGGGCCAAGACCGCCGCGGTCAGGAAGCTGCTGCCGCGTCCCCACCGGGCACGGGTGCGCCAGGTGAGGCAGCAGCAGCGTCTGCAGGGCACCGTGCGGCGGCCGCGCCACCGGCACGCGGAGCTGAGCTGGCATGTCCAAGGCCAGCTCAATGGGGTGGCCGCGTCCCTGCATCGGGAGCTGGCCGGGGCATCGGTGGGCAGCGGATGGCCGCCGCCATCACCAGGAGGGAGAGGAGAAGTGGCACTTGGCGGCTGACAAGGAGCCCGGAGCCCTGGGCCTGGTGCGTCGGCGGCAACTCCCCGAGGCTGTGCAGGCGGCCTGGTGGGAGAATCTGGCCCGCTGGGCCGAGGAGCTCAGGGACAGCTACCCCCATCTCTGGCCCGACCGGCCGCCGGAGGGCACTGCCGACTTCTACGCCCGCACCCGCAAACGTCCCTGGCCGTTGTGCTGGCGCCGGCACGATGGCCTGGTCGAGGACCTGGTGGCTCTCAAGGTATGGCAGGAGGGCCTGCTCGACGGCGCCGAGTGGGCCGGAGGCCCGCGGGGATGGTGCGAGTGGCGACGCTTTCTCGACAGCTTCGCTCAGGACGTTCAGCTCGTGACGCAGGGCTGTTCCTTCGGACACAAGGGCAAGCTGCATGCAGGCCGGGCAGCGTCACCCCAGACCGTGTCCGAGGTGGCGGGAGCCAATGGTGTGCCGACCGGGGCAGGACATCAGCGAGAGATCGCGGGAACGGGGTAGCCGAGGGTGAGTGACAACTGCCCGCTCCAATTGGGCTCTTCTACCGCCGAGGAGCGTGTCCAGCAGATCCGGGCTGCACTCGACAACGGGGACCGCTCCACTGCTGAACACCACTTCGCCACGCTCTTCCAGGACTCGAGGGAGAGCACCGAGCGCTGGTTGCGCCGCCTCATCGCGATGACACCCGGGCTCCACAATGCCTCCGCCTACGCTGTATGCGAAGAGTTACGACAAGAGCTGGCGGCTCATCTGTGGGAGCGTATTGCTGATCCAACTCGGCGTGATATGGCGTGGGAGCACACCTACTGGCGCGCGTTCGCCTATGCCCAGCAGCATGTGGCGACCAGCTACATGCGCCAGGCGGGCTACTGGGTTGGTCGCACGGTGAAGCAGTCAGAGCGAGGCGTGGCCGTATCGTTGTTCGATGAATACCTGATGGACATGGTGGATGCACACGATGCGCTCCTGATTGCCGAGCAAGAGGCCGACGTGCGCACGCTGGTCAGGCGGCTGCCGCCCAAGGAGCGGGCAGCGGTGGTCCTCCGCTACTGGCAAAACCTGCGGGAGCGGGACATCGCCGGTGCGTTGGGCTGTACGGAGAGAAACGTTCGGTTGCTGTTGCACCGGGCCCAACAGCGACTCGGTACCTGGTACGAGGGCCCAGTAGACGCGCTAGCGGCTGCTCAAGGGCGAGTGCCAACACCAACCGGCCGTCATCGTGAGCTTCAGTAGGGCCGAGCAATTCAACCAATGCTTAAGAAGCGACCAGGCCAAATTGCGCTAGTTGCATCCGGACCGGCACAGCAGCCGATTCGCCTCTACTATGCAGAGCCGAAAGGGGGCGGTGCCTGACCCACCCAGGAGGTCCGCCATCTGATGCTGCCCCGCCGCCTCTCCGCTGGTCTGAGCAGCCTGATCTCCTTGTCCATCGCCGCCCGGGCCGCCGACTGACCGAGGTTGCCCTAAATGTGCCTTCGGATCTTTCAGGCCAAGGGAAGGAGGACCGTCGCGGGCCTTCTGCTTCCGTCGTGTCTGCTCGGCGTCATGGCGACCGTGATCACAACTGCCGTCGTTCCGCCTGTGGTGGTGCACGCCTCCGGCCCCTCGAGGCTCACGGAGTTCTCCATACCGACGACTGGCAGTGGATCTCTCGGCATGACCGCGTCGACAGTCGGCGGCGACGGGAATCTCTGGTACGTGGGCAATCTGGCGAACACCGTCGGCAAGATCACGCCCGCGGGCAGGGTCACCGAGTATGCACTGGCGGCTGGCTCGAGCCCCTATGCAATCACCTGGGGTCCCGATGGCAACGTCTGGTTTGTTGACGAGGGCAGCGCCAAGGTGGGGAGGATCACCCCCTCGGGTACGATCACTACCTACAGCACTCCGACTGCCAGTTCCAGGCCCGCTGGCATAACTGTCGGTCCGGATGGCAACCTCTGGTTCACCGAGTACGGCGTGAGCAACGTGGGGAAGATCACCACGGCGGGGACGATCACCGAGTACCCAATCGGCAGTACGTCGAACCCGGTGGGCATCGCCACCGGAGCGGACGGCAACCTCTGGTTCGCCGAGGAGAGTGGCAACCACGTCGGCAGGATGACCACGTCGGGAACCGTCACCCAATACGCGGTGACTGCCAGCAGCACGCCCTACGCAATCACAGCCGGGCCCGATGGCAACCTCTGGTTCACCGAGGCCGACGGCAACAACATCGGAAAGGTCACGACCGGTGGAACGGTCACCGAGTATGCGATCCCTACAACCAATACCGACCCGAACGCGATCGTGGCTGGACCCGACGGTAACCTGTGGTTCACCGAGGGCCATAACACGACGGTCGGGAACGTCACGCCATCGGGATCGATCACCGAGATCAGCCCAGGCATCAGCTCAACTCCTGCGGGCATCGCCCTCGGCGCTGATGGCAATATCTGGTTCACGGAGTGGACCGCTAACAAGATCGGCCGCTATGCGGTTCCCAACATCGGCGGTGCGCTGACTCCGGCGCAGGCACCCACGGGTAAGCCATTCTGCCTCGCCTGCGCCGCTGCGGCTGCGGTCGGCACCACGACCCACTCTCCGGTCAACACGGAGAGTGGCAACTTCTTCCATGCCTTCTCGGACATCTCCATCCCGGGGAGAAGCTACTCGCTGGCGCTGGCACGCACGTACAACTCGCAGAACGCTAGCACGAACTCGCCATTCGGATATGGCTGGCAGTTCAACGCGGCCATGGCTCTCACCGTGACCGGAACCTCACCAAACAGGGTCGCCACCATCACCCAGGAGGACAGCAGCCAGGCAACCTTCAACGAACCTGCCACCGGGAACACCTGGGCGCCTTCAGCGCCGCGGTTCATCGCAACCCTGACCTACAACAGCGGCAGCTCGACCTGGACTTTGGTCCGACAGGGGCGGGATACCTACACGTTCAACTCGTCCGGTCAGCTCACAATCGCCGCTGACCTCAACGGGTACACCACTTCCTACGCCTACACCAGCGGGAATCTCACGACGATCACAGATCCTGCCGGCAGGACTATCACCCTTGGCTGGACCGGAGGCCACATCACAAGCCTGACGGACGCCAACATCTCTCCCAGCCGCAGCGTGGACTACAGCTATGACGGGAGCGGGAACCTTCAGGACGTGACCGACGTCGCCGGGGGTGACACCCACTTCGGATATGACGGCAGCCACCGCGTGACAACCATGAAGGACCCGGTCTGTCAGGCCATCGGCGCGGGGTGCCCCGGAGTCCAGAACCACTACGACGGCAGCGGCCGGGTCGACTGGCAGAAGGATCAGTTGAATCGCCAGACGGCCTTTGCCTACGCCGGCGATCCCGCGACCGCGGACGGCGGCACAACCACGGTCACCGACCCGGCGGGCAACGCCACGGTCGATACCTATGAGTACGGCCTCCGGGTGCAGACGACCCGGGGATATGGCACCGCGATCGCCGTGACCACCAAGCTCACCTACGACCCGAGGACGCTTGTACCCACCGCAGTGGTCGATCCGAGAGGCAACGCCACATCGCTTGGATATGACAGTCACGGCAACTTGCTCACCACCACTGACCCGCTGGGCAACATGACGACCTCGACGTACAACTCGCTCAACGAACCGCTGACGTCGAAGGACGGCAACGGGGTGACCACGACCTACACCTATGACGCCAGGGGAAACCGGCTCTCCCAGTCGCGGCCGCTGGTGGGCCCCGGCCAGACCCAGCTGACGACCAACCGCTACCAGGACCCGAGCCATCCCGGGGATGTGACCTCGATGGTCGATCCCGACGGCAAGGTCTGGAACTACGTCTACGACCAGTACGGCGACCGCACCCAGACGATCGACCCCCTGGGCAACCAGTCCACCGCCGTCTACAACAGCATCGGCTGGATGACGTCGAGCTACACCCCCAAGGGTGCGGCGGTGCCGACGGCAGTGGCGTCAGGCGGGCTCGCCACCACCAAGGGCTGGTCGATGGCGCAGCGGAGTGACGGGTCGGTGTGGGGCTGGGGATACAACGTCGACTCCGAGTCGGGAAATGGCAACGTCACCTCACCGGTGTTGGCTCCCAGCGAGGTGTGCGCCGCCGGGCAGGTCAGCCCGTGCTCGCAATTCCTCTCGGGCGTGACCTCGATCGCAGCCGGAGGGCAGCATGGCATCGCCGCCAAGTCCGACGGCACCGCCTGGGACTGGGGCAAGAACACCGTGGGACAGTTGGGGACGGGTAATCTCACCAACTCCAAGGTCCCGATCCAGCCCAACGGCCTTACCGGTATCCCCGTCACCTCGGTAGCGGCCGGCAACGAGCACAGCCTGGCGCTGACCGGCGCCGGCAACGTCTATTCGTGGGGCGTCAACACCCACGGGGAGCTGGGCGACGGGACCCTGGTCAACCGGCATGCGCCGGTCGAGGTCTGCGCCCCCGGTCAGAGCTCCCCCTGCACCCAGTTCCTCTCCAACGTCACGGCGGTCGCCAGCCACCGCAGCTTCAGCGTGGCCGTCAGGTCAGACGGCAGCGTGGTGGCATGGGGGCTCAACGACCACGGCCAGCTCGGCGACGGCACCACCACCACCCGCTCCATCCCAGTGCAGGTGTGTGCGGTGGGCCAGGTATCGCCCTGCAGCCAGTTCCTGGGCGGGATCGTCGCCGTTGCCACGGGGGACTCCTTCTCGGTGGCGCTGAAGTCCGACGGCACCGTCTATGCCTGGGGAGCCAACGATGACGGCCAGCTGGCAAGCGGCACCTATGACACCAGCTCCCATACCATTCCGGCAGCGGTCCCGGGGCTTCCCTCGATCACCCAGGTGGCGGCGGGCAAGCAGCACGTCCTGGCGATCGCCGCGGACGGCACGGTGAGATCGTGGGGTGCCAACTCCGCGGCCGAGCTGGGTATCAACACGGTCGACAGCACCGGCTGCGCCTGCCGGACGACGGTGCAGACCGTGCCCGGGCTGTTCCAGGCGGTGAGCGTGGCAGCCGGCCAGGAGTCGTCCCTAGCGGTTACCGTCGACGGGAGATCATGGAGCTGGGGCGGGAACAGCCAGGGAGAGCTGGGCAACGGCAGCAGCGGGACCAACGTGCTGGTGCCCACCAGCTTCTCCGGGGTCCTGGGAGTCCCCAGCGCCACCTACCAGACCCAGTACGGCCACGACAACTTCGGCAACGTCACCACCGTGACCGATCCCCTGGGCCACGTCACCCAGCGCCACTACGACGCCGACCAGAACGTCGACTGGGCCCAGGATGGCAACCAGTCGGGATCGACCAAGACGCAGTACACATACGACCTCGCCAACCAGAAGACGGTGGTCACTCGCGCCGACGGCACCACGCTGACGACCGACTACAATCTCGACGGCACCGTCCTCGACCAGAAGGACGGCAAATCCAACGCCATCCAGACGTACGGATACGACGCCCTTGCCAGGGTGATCACGGCCACCGACGCCTTGGGCAACGTCACCACCTACTCGTATGACGGCGCCGGCAACCGCCTGACCCAGCAGGACCCCGGCGGCAACTGCTCGGCGGTGCCGGCGACCGGCTGCACCACCACCACCTATGACGCTGCCAACCAGCGCACCGCCACCAGCTACAGCGACGGGGTCACCCCCAACGTGACCAACCTCACCTATGACGGTGACGGTCAGCGGACGGGGATGACCGACGGGACGGGGGCGTCCTCGTGGGTCTGGGACAGCCTCCACCGGCTCAGCAGCTACACCAACGGCAACGGCGCCCAGGTGCAGTACGCCTACAACCTGCGCGACCTGCCGACCACGATCACGTATCCCGGCAGCAACAACGTCACCCGCGGTTACGACGCAGCCGGCCGCTGGACCTCGGTCCAAGACTGGCTGGGCAACACCACCAGCTTCGGTTACGACCCCAACTCCAATCTGACCACCCAGGCCCTCCCGACTGGGACAGCGATGGCGGACAGCTCTACCTACGACGCCGCCGACCGGCTGATGGCGACCGCGGACGTCAGGGGTGGCTCGACCACGCTTTTCTCGGCGTCCTACACTCGCGACAATGCCAATCAACTGGTGTCGGACAACTCAGCCACCGCAAGTCAAGGGTCGTACCGGTACACCCCACTCAACCAGGTCTGCTATGCCGGGTCGGCCAACACCAGCGCCTGCGCATCGCCACCGAGCGGAGCCCAGCCGCTCGGCTACGACGCGGCCGACAACCTGACCCAGATGGGAAGCACCCAGCAGGCCTTCAACGCCGCTGACGAGCTCTGCTGGACCGCTGCCACCACGTCGTCCTGCGCGACCCCGCCCACGGGAGCGACGACCTACTCATATGACACCCGGGGCAACCGGGCCCAGGTGGTTCCCCCCGCCGGTGGCTCCACTACCCTGGCCTATGACCAGGCTAACCGGCTGACCAGCCACACGGCCGCTGCCACCACCACCTACGGCTACAACGGCGACGGCCTGCGGATGAGCAAGAGTGCCGGGACCACCACGCAGTACCTCTGGGACGGGGCGTCATTGATCAAGGATGGATCGACCGCGTACGTCTATGGCCCGGGTGGCGTGCCCCTGGAGCAGGTCAGCGGGACCACCGTCCTGTGGCTGCACCACGACCAGCTGGGCTCGACCCGGCTGATCACTGACAGCACGGGGACCACCCAGGCCACCTACACATTCGACCCCTACGGCAATCTCGCCGCCTCCACCGGCACGGTGACCAATCCCTTCCGGTTCACCGGGCAGTACCAGGACCCCGAGTCCGGCCTCTACTACCTCCGGGCCAGGTACTACGACCCCGCGACGGCGCAGTTCATCTCGCGCGATCCGGCGGTTGCGCTGACACGCAGTCCATATGCCTACGTCGCGGGGAATCCGCTGAATGCGATTGACCCGACTGGGCTCGCCTGGGACGCGCCGGGCGGCTTCTGCATAAAGCTTCCCTTCCAGGACAACAGTCACTGCGGAACGGTACTGAGCCCGGTGCAAGGCGCGGTGGGGGTCGGCGTAGCAGCGGGCGCTGCGGCATGTATTGCGGGGGGATGCGAAGCAGCGGCCGCGGCGATCGCGGCGACGCGCGTCGGGCAAGCGTGTATCGCAGCGGCCGGTGCCGTCGCGGGATTCTTCTCTCGTCACCCAGAGGATGACGCGACGGTAGCCACTGGGGCCGAAGATGTCCTCATGCCTGGTGGGCAAGCAATAGGTCAGGCGGGCGCACCAGAAGTGCGAGTCGTCCAAGGAGGGCCGCAAGCCATCCAGTCCCTTTGGCAGCGACTGACAGCAGGTGCCACGGCTGGAGGACCGACCGGGTATCCCGGCTCCGGCATGAACCTGCCAGGCGGTGGGTGGGCGGGTCTCAGGAACAGCTCTGGCTACGGACCGACCATTGACGTGAACGTGCCGGGCGTGCCGTACGACAAGATCCACTTCGCACCATGAGCCTAGTGGATGAGCTGGTCCAAGGCTGGGCGGAAGAGGTCGCGGGAGATCACATTGCTCCGTGGCACATTGCCAAGGCCCTCCGCCGTCGGATGCCTGGAGCAACCGACGACGAGATCCGAAGTGAGGCACTGCTCGTAGCTCGCGGCCTCCTGCATGATCCTTCGATAGAGATCAGCACCTTTGACGCAACTGATCCGCGCTACGGCGGCCCGTGGCAAGGCTCTCGCGATGAGGTCGTTGATCGCCTCGAACGTGAATGGCGGAGTCTGGGCCGCGATCCGGAGCCGGGGGAGATTGGGTACATCCACCAATCACCATAGCAACCGCAACCAACAGGTCGAACGCATATGGCTACGTGGCGGGGAATCCGCTGAATGCGATTGACCCGACTGGGCTCGCCTGGGACGTGCCGGGCGGCTTGTGTATAAAGCTTCCCTTCCAGGACAACAGTCACTGCAGCACGGTACTGAGCCCGGTGCAAGGGGCGGTTGGAGTCGCGGCGGCAGGCGGGGTCGCTGTATGCATTGCGGGAGGATGCGAAGCAGCAGGCGCCGCCATTGCTGCAACTCGTGTTGGACAAGCATGCATAGCAGGCGGGTCGGCAGTTGGAGGATTCCTCAGCCGGCTGTTCAGTGATGGCGGCAACAGCGCCGCGCAAGAAGCGTTGCAGGCATTCCAAGACGAAACCCCCTCTGATCTGTCCGAGCAGTTAGCGCTTGATGCGGCTAGAGGCGGTGTAGGGGAACGCATCATGGGTCAGATGAACGACCCTCGCCTCGCCGAGGTCGCCTCAGGAACCTGGGTGAAAATGCAATATGTTCTTCGTGGGTCGGACGGCACAGCTCAAGCAGTGGTCCATTGGTTCCGAAATCTTGATAACGGCATGAACATCGGCTTCAAGTTCAAATGATGCCTGCGCTGGAGCTACGCTCAGCTCTCGACAAACTAGTGCTAGGGCGCTTAGACACTGAATCTCTGTCTCAGGCCGCGACACAAGCGCTGCGCGATGGGGTGGAGACACCAGCCGTCAGGCAGTTGGCAGGGGACACAGGCGGGGACCCGCGATACACGACCGACTTGTTTCAGCAGGCTATCGAACAACTAGGATGGGGGCTTCCAGCGCGGCACATAGCACTCCGCAGGGTAGTGGCCGCTGCGGCTGCGGGCATTGTGGAAGGGGACATCGACCCGGTATCAGGGGCAGTGGAGATCATGCACCTTTGCAGGCAAGCCCCGGACTATCCCGATATTGATCCAGACCTCAACTACATGCCCCCCGTTTACGAAATGGATGACTGGGCGGACCGTGTGCAAAGGCGACAGTCTGCGACTTCCGCTGAAGCCGCTGAGGGCATCAAGCGGAACGCCGAGGAGCTGCTGAAGCGGCTGTTCTTGGTTCATCAAGGTGATGCAGACTGACTTACAGCCCCATGTAGGCAGCGGCACACTCCTGCCAGATCGTCCCATGGCGGACGTAGCGATCGACCATCGCCCGGCTGCTCCAGCGGCCCTGGCGCATGATGGCGCGCTCTGGTGCGCCGCCGGCCGCGGCCGCGGTCGCCATGCCGGAGCGCAGAGAGTGGCCGGAGTAGCGGGCGGGATCCAGCCCAGCGAGCGCGCAGGTGCGCTTGATAATCCGCCCGATCGAGTCGGCGTGGAGCCGACCGGCGCTGAGGATGCCGTGGCGGTCGACCTCGCGCCAGAGCGGACCATCGGCGATCCCCGACAGGGTCAACCAGGCGCGGAGCGAGCGCACCGGGCAGGTGTGCGGATGGGAGCCGTAGGGGACGGCGACCACGGCGCCGGCGGCCTCCTGGTCGGTCTTGCTCCGGCGCAGGGTGAGCTCGAGGCCGTCCTTGGTCTCGGCGATGTCGGCGACGTCGAGGGCGACGAGCTCGGAGCGGCGGAAGCCGCCGTTGCAGCCGATCAGGAGCAGAGCCCGGTTCCGCGCCGCCATCAACGGCGACTGCTGCCCGCAGGCGGCGACCAGGCGGGCCAGCTCGGCGGTGACCAGCGGTGTCTTCTGTGCCTGTGCCGTCCCCAGGGTGCGGCGGATGCCCTGCATGGAGGTGGTCACCAGGCCCGACCGGGCAGGGTTGGCATGCTCGTAACCCCGCATCTGGTGGGCCACGGAGATCGAGGAGAGCCGGCGCTTGATGGTGGCGACCCTGGCCCCGACGTCGGCGAGGCCTTCGAGGTACTCGACGACGGTCTCCGGGGTCGCCGGCATCGGCGATCGGCCGTGGAGGTCGCACCACAGGAGGAAGTCGTCCCAGTCGACGCGGTAGGCCTTCCTGGTGTTCTCTGCTTTAGCGTTGTGGGCGTAGCGGCTGACCCGGGTGGACGGGAGTGTCGGCGTCTCTGGCACGGAGGCCAGCGCGGTTGAAGGTTGGTTCATGGTCCCTCCTGGGGTCTGATAACTGTCACTTATCAGACTATAGGATACCACGGATTTGTGTAGGCTTCATGGAAGACGACCCCGGGCTGGTTCCCGTTTTGACAGCGCGCGAGATCGTCCCTTTCCGGGCAACTCTCGGCTCGGTGTATACGCTGAAGGATGGATCGTCCTCGCGGCTCGTCCAGGCGGCGGTGGAACGGCTGCCTCGTGCTGCTGCTCCCTCTATCTGCCTGGCTGATCGCGTCCTGGCTGGTCGGGCTGCGTGCGGGTGCGGTTACGCCAGTACGGCAGTGGACCAGAGAACATCACCGTCCGTCGCCGGCCACCCTCTGGGCCGCGGCCGCGGTCGTGGTCGCGGTTCTAGCGTGGCGCTTTCCCGTCACTCCGCCGCCAACTCCGGCAGCGAGCGTGCAGGTGAGAGTGATCGTGATCCCAGCACCCGCCCAGGTGTGCCTCTCGGTGCCGAGCCACGTGGGCGGTCCCCCGACAATTCCTCCCCCGCCGAAATAGACCGGGTATGGCGTTGGAGGTGGCTGTCGAGTGTATTTGGCAACGGCCTGCTCGAAGGCGCGCTGCCGGAAGCCGTCTGTAGCACCCGTTACAGACGTGGTCTGCAGCAGGCCACAACATCCCCGCATCTACGCGGCCGCCTGGGCCGCTGTTCGGCCCGGTGCTCAAGAGCGGGGTGATCATCCACCGGCGCATGTCCGCCGCCGCCGTCTCGCTCAAACCGGCGACGCCGCACGATATGCGCCGAACGTTCACCAGCGACTGTGGCCGGGTTGGCGTGAGACCGCAGCCTACGACCGCCGGTGGAGAGGAGGCGAAGCGCAAGGCCGCCTCGCTACTCCACTTCCCCTATCAGAGTCCGATCCATCGAGAGGGGGAGCCTTGACCGTAGGAGGGTCAGGGCACGCGTCGCCTATGCACTCAGACGCAATGCGCTGGGCGTAATGTCGATGTGGAACTCCATGTCCAGCAGGTGAGCGAGCCGTGACAACGTGGTAAGCGTGGGCTCATGTTCCCCCGCCTCGAGTCTGGCGATGTGAGGCTGGCGCATGCCGAGTGTCTGCGCGAGCTCCGTCTGGCTGAGCTTGTGCTCTACCCGGTAGGCGATGACACGCATAGCCACCTCGTGCGCGAGACGAGTCCGCTCCCATTCCGCCCGGTACTCCGGACGGGTGAGGTCGGCGGCTTGTACCTCCTCGGCGGTCTTGAGGTCACTCGTCTTCATATGTCAGCTCCTCCAAGCGTTGTGTCGCCAGCTTGATCATGCGTCTGAACCCTTGTGGGTTGGCCTGCGTTTCCGGTCCCACGGCCGCAACCACGAACACGTCTCCAGCACGGCGGTAGAGGGCTCGCCAGGCGCTTCGTCCCCCGCGTGGTCGCAGTTCGCGGAGGTCTTCACCTCCCTGTACGTTGCTTTGGTGAGGGAAGGGCAGACCCGGTCCGAATAACTCGAGCTTGGCTGTTGCACGATCGAGGGCCACTTGCTCACGGTCTGGCATCGTGCCGCGCTCCTCTGCTGCCTGATCGAGGTATCGGACCGTCCACACCTCCGTAACTATACCACGGATGGTATGGTTACGGAGGACTATGGGTTACGAGCAGCTGATCCCGATTGCCGATCGGCTCTACGACGAGCACCTGGCGACGTTGAAACAGGAGGAAGAACTGTCATGAGCGGGCACAAGCCTTTCAAGAACCTGAGCGACGAGCTCCGCTCCACACCAGAAGGTCGGGCAGCCGTGGAGCAGGAAAAGCAGATCCTTCGAGATATCCTCGCGCTTCACAAGCTGCGCGAGGCGCGCGGTGTGACCCAGGTGGAGCTCGCCAAGGCGTGGGACACGAGCCAAACGAACGTGTCACGGGTGGAGCACGAGCGCGATATCTACCTCTCTACGTTGCGCGGGTACATCGAGGCTCTCGGCGGTCACCTCGAGATCGTCGCCGTCTTTCCCGACCAAGAGCTCCGCCTCGGGCCCGACGTCCCGGCCGGGCCCGGCCAGCGGGTCGCCTGACGTCGACGCCGGCGAAACCTGGCCTCGTCGGCTATGGATCGCCCGGACGTTCCGCTCGACGTTTGCCGCGTGTGCATTTCGGACAGAAACGCACTGTCTTGTGCTTGCCGTAATAGGGGGATGCGCGTCGGAACCGCTCCGCGGTCGTTGCAGGGCATCACGGGAGCAATCCGGCCCGTGGCAGCCGTCGCGTCTCAGCATGCCGCGGGGGTCGGACCGACATTGATATCGTCATCCCAGAACTGGACAGTCAGCGACGTGGCGAGCATTACGGCCACGAGCGCATGGCGCCGATGGAACAGCCCAGGATAACCAACTGCGTGAGCAGTTGCGTGCCGCGCGAAGTGGTCCGGCGGACGAGCATCCTGATCGGGCCACCAAGGCGCAAAGGCTCGATACAACGGCCTAAGAGTGAGACTCTCACTCGCTACCCGCAACGGGACGTCATCGAAGGGCTCTCCCGCCCACGCCCTCGCTCGGTCGCGGCCGTTCTTTCCAAGCAGTCGAAGAACGATGCTGTCGATGATGTTGGCCGCGTGTGACTGCGCGGGGCCGTCGAAGCCCGCGCGAAGCGCGGAGATCGCCGCAACGCATTCCCTGGCCCATTCATGCGGGATGTGCACGAGCAGGGCCTCGCAGTCATCTAAGATATCCGTCAACCTCTCATCGAGGATGAACGCACGCTCCTGAGGCGTATCGGAGGCCAGGAGTGCATCGACGATCGCGCTACGCGGCACCCACGCCAAGGGAAGCCCCTCATCGAGTGACAGCTGCGCGGCCGCAGCCAGATCACGGACATCGCGAAGATTCAGCGGCATCCATCGATTGAGGTGCTCGCGTAGCTGCTGCCAGTCGACGATCCCGCGCCAGGTACCGCGAAGTGCCTCTAGCAGCGGCGAGAGGTCGACCTGGAATCTGAGTGCGGCTGCCGCTGCCTGCTGCGCGTGCCCGAGGGCTGTCAGGTCGACGCTAGCAAGCGCCGCTGCGTATGCCTTGTGGAGTGCAGAAACGTCGATCGACTTATTGAGTGAATCTGCCCATGCCCGAACCATGTGATCGACGCGATTGATCTCGGCGCTATGCAGCAGTGCAGCGGAGGCCTGCAGAGTGGAGAAGTTGATCGACTGTGAAACGCTCTTCGTGATGGCGTGTTGGGCTGCCTGGATACCAGCCAAATCGATCGATTGCGAAGCCACTCGGGCAACGTGCTCCGCTGCCTGTAGAGCAGAGAAGTCGAACGTCGCCAGATGACGCTGAAGGAGTCGGAACTCCTCGATTCCTGTGTAGACGGGTGGCTCAGTGGAGAGCGCATCGTCGCGTTCAGTGTCACTCGGGCCGTCACTCCCCGCGCCCTGTTCGCGCGCCGGCGAGGCGTCATCGCGCGCCGGTATCACGTTGTCCTCTTGGCAAGCACGCGTCGATTACGCCTCGCGCATCGAGGCTCATTCACCAGTTCGTCAGTCGTGTAGGTTTTCATGACACTAGAGACGTATAGGCATTGGGAAAGTAACTGCCTTTGCAAGCTGTTCTGACAAAGCGCACTGAAGCCGCAGCTATTTCAGCGGAGGTGTTGCTGCGAGCTGCCGACTTCGAGCACCTTCATAACCTCATCGCCATAGTGGTTGATCACCTTCACGGCGATCCTTCCGGTCTCGGGCGTGGGAAAAGGCCGACTCGTAGTCCGGTAGAGGCTGCTCCACGCCTCCTCGTCGATATCAGCACGCAGTGCACGCTTCAGCGACTCGTACGGCTCATTGCCACCGCAGAAGTACGCGTGCCGTACGAAGAAGCTGTTGCCGTAGTAGCTCGTGTCGATGAACCCTTGGGAAGTCGCAGCGCAAACCCCATGAGGTGAAGCATGCTGGCCGTCATGCCGCCACCGCGGCAGCACGCACGTGGTCCAATACGGCCACCAACGCATCCACCTCATCCGAGGTGAACAGCCCGTCAGGACCGTGTGGGCTCAGGTCTGTAAAGGGCGACTCATACAGCAGGGCCGCGCTCATCACGCCGTGTTCCGTGAGGTGGTTGATGATCATATCGACGAAGTGGATCTGGTTGGCGCCAAGCGTCTTTCCTGCGAGGAAGTCAGCGAACGCCTCCTTGGCCGCCCCGCGGTCGAGCCCAACCAGTGAGCGGACGAACAGCCCAAGGCCCTGACTGTCCTCCGTTGCCTTCTGAATATTCGCGGGATCGCCTATCCCATTGCTCACAAGCATCCCCTCGAGCTCGGCAAGGTCGGACGACGTCAGCGCCTTGTTGGTGCGTAGGCGATGGATCGCGATGTGGTCCTCATGTGCACGGAGAAACGCCCGCGCCTTCGCGCGGAACTGCTCAAAGTTGTCCTGCGGCGCGTAGCCGAGCAGATCAATCTCGGCCTCGGCTCCCACCTCGTCTTCGAAGTCGGTGTAGATGATCTTTCGCTTCTGCTTTTCAATCAGGCGCACGAGCAGCCGAAGTCGCTTCCGCGCGTCCTCGAGCATGGCCGTGGTGACGTCCTGCCACCAGTCGTCGGATTGGATCTCTTCGATCAGGAGCAGCTGCTCCTGGATCATGGGGATGCTCGCTTGTTCTTCGAGCAGGCCGGCGATCGAGTGCACCTGATCCCTCAGCCGGTCGAACCCCGGCTCGTGACGCAGCAGAGCGAGTTGCAGTCGCAGCATCAGGAGGTCGAAGCGTTTGGCCTCCTCATCCTCGGCCGGTTGCTCTGTCGGCAGGCCGGCAACCTGGGTGGCCAGGGCGGTGACGTCTTCCTGACTCAGGTCCTTCCACGCGGTGGGAACCGAGAATCGCTCGACCAGCTTGCGCTGAGGTCGGACGACGAAGTTGTCGATGTTCATCGATGCCACTTCGTCGTGCAACACCGACGCCGTGGCGTCGCGGAGCGAGGCCTCCTCATCCGGCGCGCCTTGGGTTCCGGGAGCCGATCGGTCGAGTTCCGTGATTAGTTCGAGCCTGGTCGTGAACAGACGCTTTCCGAGCGAATCGACGAGACGAGCTTCGCTCGTCGGGGTGCCCTGGCTGAAGAATTCCAGGTTCTCGCAGTAGTCGAGGATGTCGAAGCCGGTCTTGTCCTGGCCCGGCCCGAAGATGTCGGGACACAGGCGGGTTCCGCGGCCCACCATCTGCCAGAACTTCGTCTTCGAGCGCACCTGCTTGATGAACACCAGGTTGACGACCTCGGGTATATCGATGCCGGTGTCGAGCATGTCGACAGAGACGGCGATGTGGGGTGGCTTCGCCGGGTTCGAGAAGTCGTCGATCAGGCTCTGGGCGTAGGGCACGTTGTGATAGATGGCACGCGCGAACGTGCCCTTGAGGTGGGGGTAGTTGACGTCGAAGCGCTCGATGATGAACTGGGCGTGGGCCTGGTTCTTCGCAAAGATGATCGTCTTGCCGAGCCGGTCGCCACCGGCCACACGTTGGCCGCGCGTCATCAGATGGGCGAGCGCCTTGTCGACAGTGTCCTCGTTGAACAGCCAGCTGTTCAGCGCCGAGGATTCGACTCTCGTCGGCGCGGTGGTAGTGCCGTCCTCATCCCACTCAATCGCATCCCACAGCTCCTTCTCCGCATCGGGGAGATCGTCGTAGGCGATGCCTTGCCGCGGGAACTTGATCGGCACGGTGCGAGAAAACGGGGGCACCAGGAACCTGTCCTTGATCGCGTCCTCGAGTGAGTAGGCGTCGGTGGGAACACCGCGCTCCAGGTCGAAGAGCGAGTAGGTGTTGATATCGATCTCGTCCTTGGGCGTGGCTGTCAGCCCGATAAGCAGCGAATCGAAGTAGTCGAAGATGGCACGGTACTTCTGGTACACCGAGCGATGCGCCTCGTCGATGACGATGAGGTCGAAGTGACCCACGCCAAACCGTCGCTGACTGTCCTTCAGTTCGTTGATCAGCCCCATCATTGACGGATAGGTCGACACAAAGACCCGGCCCTCGCCGGTCTTGTCGGTGATCAGGTTGACGGGCGAGGCGTCGGGCAGGTGCGTCTTGAATGCTCCCACCGCCTGGTTGACGAGCGCGACCCGATCGGCGAGGAACAGGATCCGCTTCGCCCAGTTGCATCGCATCAGCAGGTCGGCCAGAGCGATGACGGTTCGGGTCTTGCCGGCGCCGGTCGCCATAACCACAAGTGCCTTGCGGTCGCGGTCCTTCTCGAACGCCTCGCTGATCCGCCGGATCGCCCGCGTCTGGTAGTACCGCTCCACGATCGCGCTGTTGATCTCCGCGCTCGCCAGTGACTTGCGGCTGTTTCTGCGCTGGATCATCAGCTCGAGTTCGGCCTTCTTGAAGAAGCCCTGGACCGCGCGCGGTGGGTAGTTGACATCGTCCCACAGCCAGTGGTCGTAGCCATTGGTGTAGAAGATGATCGGTCGTTGCCCGAACTGGGTCTCGAGGCAGTTCGCGTACAGCTCTGCCTGGCGCTGCCCGATCTTGGCAGACTTCTTGGTCCGCTTCGCTTCGACGAGGCCGAGCGGCTTACCGTCGTCCCCCCACAGCACGTAGTCCACGAAGCCGTCGCCCTTGGCGTTCGGCATGCCGGTGACCGGGTACTCGCGATCCTCGTTCTGGTCGAGCGGCCACCCCACCTCATGGAGGAGCATGTCGATGAAGTAGTCCCGAGTCTCGGCTTCCGTGTAGTCATGGGTGTCGGCGTGCTGCTCGTTCGCCCTCTTGGCCGCGGCGACTTCGGCCCGCAGCCGCACCAGCTCCGCGTCGAGTGCCGACTTCCCGAGCAGGAGCTCGGTCAGCTGCTCGTCACGCTCCTGCAGGCTGGTCTCCAGCTCCTGGAGCTTCGCCACGGTTTGGGGCGATGCCTGGGCTGTCGTGGGGATGGCTGAGGCATCGAAGGTGAGCGTCGGACTCGGCTTGGGCCCGCGGCCGTACGTGTGGGCGAGCCAATAGCAGATGTGGAACAGCTCGCGGATCGCAGCGTCTGATGCCGCGACAGGCAGAGGCCGCGACTCGTGCACTGCGCGGTTGCCGATCGCGTTGACTAGCTTCGCTTTGTTGAAGACAGCCTCGCCGGCGGCCTGCTTGAATGTTGGCTCATGGATGAGCGCGCTGAGGTTGTCCTGGTAGGGGAGGTGGAGGGTCCCGTCTGCCTTGTAGACCCACCTGACCGCGCTCTCCAAAGCGCGGCGTGCGTAGAAGCATGCGGTGCGTGGGTCGGTCAGGGTCGCGGCCTCGGCCTTTGTTGCCGACTCGTGGACGTCGGGCCACTCCGGAGAGAGGAAATCAAAGTTGCTCACAGCTCACCTCGGAACGCTCGGTGTTGGAGGGAGGCGAACAGAGCGTCGAGTTGGGTGAGAGATGCCTCAAGCGCGGTCCTTGTCCCCTCCGTCTCACTCTCGAATCGGGCAAATCTCCGTTGGTCAGCAATCGGAGGCATAGGAACACGCAGTCCCGCGATCTCCTTGGTGTTCACATTGAACTGCACCGAGGACCGACGGGTGACCCTCAGGAACGCAGCTCGCCCCACGGGTGTTAGCAGCCACTGTCGGAAGAACTCTGGCATCAAGACTTCTGGGTTGAGCCTGATCCGCATGAGGTGGGAATCGAATGCCCATGCATTGCCGCCGGGCTGTGCAACAATGCATTTGCCTAGGTGAGACTGCGATGCAATGGCACGCGCCATGAGCAGGTCACCGTTGCGCACACTGTGGCGCGCACGAGCGCTGGTAGGAAGGGATATGTACTTCTTGTCGCGCAGGTCGAGGCGTGCGTCCTGAATGTTCCCTACGCGTAGCGTCAACCACGACCCGCGATCTGACGGCGGAATCATGCTGCCATAGGTCGGCGGTTCACGGAAGGCGGTTGAAAGTGGCTGGCGCTGAGCGCGATCGTCCGGCCCTAACCATTCGAGAAAGGTTGAAAGGACCAAGTTGTCGAGCTGAGCTAGCGCGGCCCGACGCTTGGCCCGCAATACCTCGGCGCTATCCAACACCTCCGCGATCCGCCGCTGCTCGGCTAACGGAGGGAGAGGAAGGCTCAAGCTCGTGAGAAAATGTGTCGGCACGCGTTTCTGGCCTGCGCTGCCGGTCATCGATTGTTCGCCGGCGATGCGGATGCTCTGTTGCCTTAGGTAGTGCAAGAGATATCGCGCATCAGCGTGGCTCGGTCGAGCGCGAACTACGTGAAACTCGGTCGATCCAAAACCTAGCAGACGAGGAAGCCCTGCATACGCGATCTTGCCATTTTCAAAGCACGGCGTAATTTTTGCGACGAGTACGTCACCATCGCGGAACGAAGTGAACCCCTTGCGTACGCTGCCATACGTCCGGTCCTCAGGTGAGACTTGGCCGGTCTCCGCGCTGAGGGCGGACATCCCCACAAAAGAGACGACGGTATTGTCGCGGAGTATCTCATCCAATCGGGGGTTGATGTCCGCAACATCCCCGAGGGCAACCACTGGCACTGACGTCATCGCAGCATTGCCTCGAGCTGTTTCATCCCGTCCCTAATCTCGGCCTCCAGCACGACCAGCTCGGCCAGGATCTCCAGCGGCGGTCGGTGCTCAACGTCCTCAAGGACGACCTCCTTGTAGCGGTTGATGGTGAGGTCATAGCCCTGCGCGACGATTTCGACCTTGGGGACGCAGAAGCTCTGGTCGGTCCGGGTGCGGGTAAGCTCCTCGCCTGCACGCGCTTCCCAGCGCGCAAGCACGTCAGGGAGGTTGTTCTTGGCGTGTTCGTTATCTGTCAGGGCTGTCGCAGGAACGGGGCCGAGCTTGTCCTCGGACACCAGCGGCGTCCGCTTGTCGTCGAGTGACCAGCCATCTGCCCGGACATCGTAGAACCAGACGTTGTCGGTGCCACCCGAGTTCGTCTTGGTGAAGAGCAGGATCGCCGTCGACACGCCGGCGTACGGCCTGAAGACGCCGCTGGGGAGCGAGATGACAGCGTCCAACTTCTGCTCCTCTACGAGGAGCTTGCGCAGCGTCTTGTGCGCGTTACTTGACCCGGACAGCACCCCATCGGGCACGATGACAGCCGCGCGCCCGCCAGGCTTGAGCAACCGGACGAACAATGCAAGGAACAGCAACTCGGTCTTTTTCGTCTTGACGATCTGCAGGAGGTCCTTCGCGGTGTTCTCGTAGTCCAGTGATCCCGCGAACGGCGGATTGGCAAGCACGAGGCTGTACCGCTCCTCCTCACCGGCGTGATCCTGCGCCAGCGAATCGCGGTAGCGGATAGCGGGGTTCTCCACGCCGTGCAGCAGCATGTTCATACTGCCGATCCGGAGCATGGTGTTGTCGAAGTCGAAGCCGTGGAAGGTGTCGTGGTGGAAGTGGGTCTTCTGCTTCTCATCGCGGAAGATTTCCGGGTGGTGGTGACGGAGGTGCTCGCCCGCTGCGATGAGGAACCCGGCCGTCCCGCATGCCGGGTCGCAGATCACATCCCCTGGCCTCGGCGCTGTCATCGCGACCATCAGATGGATGATGTGCCGCGGCGTCCGGAACTGCCCGTTCTGGCCCGCGCTGGCGATCTTGCTGAGCATGTACTCGTAGAGATCGCCCTTGGTGTCGCGGTCCTCCATCGGCACCTCGGCGATCAGGTCGACCACCTTGGCTAGCAGCGCCGGGGTGGGAATGGTGAAGCGCGCGTCCTTCATGTGATGCCCGTACGTCGACCCATTGCCACCAAGCGTGCGAAGAAAGGGGAAGACGTGCTCGTCGACGATCTTGTACATCTCCGCCGGTTCGAAGTTCTTGAAGTGCGACCACCTCAGGTCTTCGTACGACCTGCCGCGCGGGTCGGTCCCCTCCGGATATGCCCGATGCTCGACCGGCGTCCGGAGACGGCGTGCCCTGTTCTCGGCGTTGATTTGAAGGTCATCGAGCCGGCGCAGGAACAGCAGATATGTGATCTGCTCGATCACTTCGAGTGGGTTGGAGATGCCGCCCGACCAGAAAGCGTCCCACACCCTGTCGACCTGACTCTTGATAGTTCCGGTAATCACATCTCACCTCCACTGTGAGGCGGCGCGGGGATTGCGCGGCTCGTCCCGAGATCCATGTTCCCTCCACTTTTGTGTTTGACGTTCGTATTCTGGCTCAACACGCGTCACGTCCGAAATTCATCCTCGCTATTGAGACGCACGGGTAGGTCTGCGAGTAACGGCTCAGTTACGCTCGGCGTACGTATGGTCGTTCGCAACACACAGCCCTGCAGCACAGGCTGGAGAGTCAGGGAGGAGCCGACTCACCGGACAGCAGGGCGTCGACCTGGTCTTTGAGGGCGAGGTGACCCTGGCGTCCGAGGCGATCCAAGAGCTGACGCGCTCGTTGCTGCACGGGGGTGTCCTCGGAGCGCAGCCCGACAGCCAGAATCTGAGGAGCATGTTCTGCTACTGCGTAGGTCTGCCAATCACGAGGGTCGGCATTAGTCAGGACGTCCAGGACAGCGAGCGAGGCGATGGGATGGCGCGGAGCGATGGCGCTGAGACGTGCGGCCACCTGTACGGGAATCTCAAGCGGGCCATTCGCGCCGGCCGCTCGTACGAGGTGAGGCACCGACCACTCCTCAGAGAAGTGTGGCGACAGGAACCACCAGGAAAAGGCACCGAGTTCGCCGTCGTCGCCGGTCTCCTCCGCGCGCCGTTCGCGCCACTCCCACAGGGAGTGCAGCCGGTCCAACACTTCTGGGGGTGGCTGCTCTTCCGATCAAAGACGAGCCATCCCAGATGTGACAGGGCTTCACGCCGCAACACGATGTCGGCGGTGCTGAAGAACAGGGCAACGAGGCCATCGCCAGTATCGAGGCCGATCACGCCCTGGGCGTAAAGGAGGAAGACGTGCTCGGACAGACGGGCGTGCGGCGCATCCCTGGACCCAGAGCTGGGGACGGTGGACCGGGTGCCAATTCGGCCCACCCGGGCTCGATACTGATCTGCCAAGACCTCGAACACGGTTCGGCTCGGACCGTGCATGGAGACGAACGCCGCCCACGCGGCATCGCCGAGGGTGCGTTCCGTGTCGGTGGACGCCTCCGTGTCGGGGTGGTCGAAGATGCTCTCGCGTCGGCGCTGTACCCAGTCTGGTGCGAGGTGGAGCAAGAACGGGAGGTGCTCGCCGTAGACACTCCGGATCGCTGCACTTGGGTCGCGCTCCGGCTGAAGGTGAACCTCGAGCACGGCGAAGACCTCCGGTGCCGCCTCGACTGCGTCAACTCCGGGGCGTACCAGTCGGTGCGTTCCCAGCCATGACAGGTAGGCCATGGCGGCTCGCATGGCCTGGCCTCGGACCACGTTGAACGATGACCTGATCGGATCCATGGTGTCGCCGCGAGATTGAACCTCGTGCTCAATGGAGGGATCGGGGCTGTTGGTGAGCCGTTCGATGACAGCCCAAAGCCGTTCGCGAAGGTCGGCGGGCGGCAACATCTCGAGGCCGACGAGGAGCCCCTGCCGAAGCAGCGTCGCGCTTCCTTGGTGGGCCCATCGCCACGCTGGGTCGCGATCAAGCGCGGCAAGCGAGGGTGGGTCGCCCTCATCTGGCTGCACCGCGACGAATTCGAGCAGTTCCAGGATCGACGCCCACGGGATCCTGGCCCCGTCTCGCACGGCGAGCTCCCACCCTTGGATGGCGGCGCGGATATAGGTGGGATTGCCCCGTGCCAGCTCTGCCGCCCGCGCGCCGAGCGGCACCGGATCGGCGTGGATCATCTTGGTGAGCTCGCGGCCGAGGCCCTCGCGACTCGGTCCGAGCAGCTGCGTCGAATCCGGCGTCCACCTCCGAAGGTAGTCGAGCAGTTCGTCGACGCTCATCGCTGCGAGCTCGGGTCCGCGCACGGGGCTCACCGGTCCCCAGCCCGTCTCCATCCAGGATGGAAAGTCTGGATGCGGACGGACGCCGAATTCCGCTTCGAGGGCGGTGAGGCGGGCCTCCGCCTCTGGGGAGAGGGCACCGCGCACTGCAGCGAGGACGTCCCGTTGCCAGCTGCGGCGCCACTGATCGACCTCGTCGTGGCCGACGTGGTGTTCCTCAACCTCTCGGTGTCGGGCGATCTGCGCTCGGAGCTCCTCGTCGCTCATCGGGGGTCCCTGGGCGATCATTGCCTCCCACTTGGTGCGGGTTGCAGAGTCGAGATGTCCGAGCGCTGCGCGGGCCAGCTCGGCGTATTCGTGGCGTACGTCGGAGTCCAGAGCACTCGGCGCGTCGAGGCGCATGGCCCCCAGCGTAATCACCGCCGCCTCTGGTCCTGCCTCGCTGATGAGTCGGGCGAGCAGATGGAACCCGATGCGGCGCATGACGGGTTGGGGTGACTGGTCGAGGATGGCCAGCACATCCTGTGGTGGAGTGCCCTGCTGCATCAACGTCCAGGAGATGTTTCGGACGGCGTCGACAAGGGCATCGCCGATGCCCATCGGGTGGTTCTGTGCATGCGGCGCGATCGAGGGTCGCCAGATGTACGAGGAGTCGGAGGAGCCGTCCTCCGTGGCGTAGCCCGTTGCCCATTGCCAGGTCTCCAGCCAGTGCACGGTCATGCGAAGCGCACGAACCTTCAGTCCTTCAACAAGCGCTGGAACCACCTCGGCGAGCGTCACCGGGTACGAGTGTGCGTCCAGGCCCGCCGTGACGTCCGGCAGCACCGGTTTCTCTGTGGGTTGCTCGGCGCGCCGGGGCGCGTAGAGCGCCGCTGCCAGCTGCGAGGCCACATCCGTCGGTGCGCCACGGGCCAACTGGTGGAGGAGTCGCGCGAGGGCGTTGGGATCGATGAGGGTGCGGAACGGTTGATGCAGGTACCCGACCACCCTCGGGACCAGTCGCTTGGCGACACGAGTCGGCATGTGGCTCGCTGCGTCGACAACGTCGCTGTGCACCGCTGGGTTCCCGCCGTCATCCATTTGCTCGAAGGCTCGGGCCACGTCCTCGGGTGCCTCCGCAGCCATCCGAGCCAGGTAGTGCGACTGCGCCCACGGCGTCAGCGGCATCGAGCCATTAGGGTCAACCTGGATGGCGGGCGCGGTTCGGAACAGTCCAGCGTGCCGCAGCGGTTCGACCCACAGCGGGTTCGCGAGCTCCAGGAAGAAGGCGCGCCGGTGCTGTGGGTCGCCGATCCGCCGTACGGCCTCTCGTACGAGCCCCTCGCTCGGCCTGCTCCACTGTCGCTGATCACCACTGTCACCTGGACCCTCGGCCGTCTGCGGACGTCGCTCGTTGGCCCTCGTCACGAGGTCACGTACGTCGGCCTGGACCGCCCACCAGTCGCCGAGGCGAGCGTCAAGAACGTCTTCGAAATGACGTACCCGGTCCTGGATCTCCTCTTCGCGGGGTGGTGGACGGTCCTCCTCACCAGCGTGGGTGTGACCCATGAAGAAGCCCTTGGAACGCAGAAATGCCTGCACGCTCGGATCGGGGTTCGCGGCGGCACCCGCGAGATCGGGAGGGATCACGCCTTGCACGAGGAAGGAGCCCTTGGCGTAGTTCGCTCTATGGCCGAGCTCGTACTCCGCAACCACGGTCTCGATTGCGGCAGCAACTCCCCGCGGAACCGACACGTCGGGTGATTGGGTCGATTCCTCAGAGCCCACGATCTGGACACCCAGGCCAGCAGCCCGCCAGGCCTCCGCAAGCTGTTCAACAGCCAGGTTCTGCTTAGACGAGTCGGGTAACTCGGGGGTCAGGATGTTGGGCAGACGGTTGCCGATCTCCCGCATGCAATGGCCGAGAAGAAACATCCGCGCGGGCCTACCCGGATCGCCGAGCATGTCGATTGCAGCTTCGTACAACTCAGCGAGATCCCGCGAGGCCGCAGCAGCCAGCCGGGCTCGGCGGTCGCGGCGCGCTGGTGACCAAGCCGGGCCGTCCATAGGGGTGTGAACAACCGCTCGCTCACCCTGGAGCGATGTCCGCATCTCAGGCCCTGGTTCGGTCACAAGCGGCCTCCGCGTCGATATCTGTCGTCATCCTCTCCTCATCTGGCTGGCTGGTACCTATGGGACATGAATCGTTCTGCTCTCTGCTAATTGAGACGTACGAGAGGATTGCCGAGTAACTGGGCGGTTCTCCTAGGGCACGTGTGTTGTCGTCTCAGCAGATGGCCGTAAGGCGAAGAAGGAACAACTTGCGCAGGCGATGGCAGCCAACTCCGCCGACGTGGTCGCGGCCAGGAGCGCAAGCTGAGTCCGGGTCAGTCCCCTCGACTCGCGCGTGGCGCGCAGGCGGAGGATGCGGACATCAAAGGACGACGGGATCACGCCGCCGAGCGTAACAGTGCTGAACCGCCGTCGGCGAGGCGCCGCTCCCGTTCGGCGCTGACGTTCAGCAGTCGCCTGCGGGCGACAAGAGGCGCGTGGTCACTGCCTTGCGCTGCTCCATGTCGGCCGGACAGGGCAACACCTGGCCCAGTTCAGCAAGGGGTAGCGGGTCGTTGTCTTCGATGGCGGCATGGTCAAGCTCTAGAGGACGGGATCACGCCACCGAGTGGGCGTGCCCTGGACGTGGACTACACACGCCCCCGAGGGAGGGAGAAAGCGTGACACCGTGGGGCGTTGCTCAGTGGGCCTCGCTCTCCTCCGGGAGCTGGTCGAAGCCCAGCGCTTCCTCAGTGACTCCGAGCTGGCGTGCCAGCTTCCGCCGCATCCGCTTGCGGGGGATCGTGCTGCTCTCCCAGGCGCCGACCGTCGCCGGCTGGACCCCCAGCAGCGACCCGAGTTGCGTCTGGGTCAAGTGTCGAGATTGGCGCAAGTGGCGGACCTGGCTCATATGCAGGCAGCATAACACGGGTGGTTCCGAGTTGACAACCGGATACGGTAACTGCTAGACTCTACGGCATAAAGAAGCCCCCGCGCTGCGCAAACAGCCGGGGGCACGGCCAGCACCTTTAGGGAGGTACTGACATGGCGGAGTCTACGTCCGCTCACCCCATCCCCCTCGGCGTCGTCGGGCATCCGATGCTGTATCGGCGCGATGCCGGGGCGGAGCTCCCCGACCTGGCCTCCCAGTGGCAGCACGCCCGGCATGCCGTCACCACCACGGAGATGTTCGAGGCGTCCGCGTACGACGAGCTGCTGAGCGCGGCAGAGCACGTCGAGACCGACCCCGACCGCCTGTCCCGGGCGATCGAGCACCACACCGAGCTGGCGGGCCGGATCGCCGCCCACCGCTCCACCGAGGACGGCCTGCGCGCCCGGACGCGGATGGCCCTGCTCCGCACGCTCGAGCAGACCTACCTCCGTCTGGACGCGGAGGCACTGTTCGCCGATGCGGACGCTCACGAAGAGCAGATGACCCGCGCGATCGCCGACCGGATCGCCGTGGAGGGCCGGTGATGGCGATGAGCCCGCCCGTCACCCCGGCAACCGCAGCGCCTTCCAATAGCGGGGGGCCGGGACAGACGGTGCAGACTGTCCCGGCCCCCGAGGCCCCGGCGACGGTTCCCAACCTCTACCAGCGACTTATCGCGGTTCGGCTTGCCCTCGGCGGATCGATCCCCAAGGGAGGCACAGCCCCGCAGGTGATGGGCGGGTTCAAGTTCGTCGAATGGGACGACGTCGCCGAGAAGATCGGCACGCTCCTGGCCGAGAACGGGATCGTGATGCTCCCCTCGATGCCGTCATGCGAGGTGGCCCAGGCCGGCACGACAGCGAGCGGCAAGCCCATCTATCGCGCCACGGCGCCGCTGGTCTACGAGCTGGTAAACGCCGACGTGCCCGAGGATCGCGCCGTCATGACGTGGATCGGCAGCGGCGACGACAGCGGTGACAAGGCCATCCAGAAGGCCGGAACGAGCGGGACGAAGTACTTTCTCCTCAAGCTCTTCGTCCTGGGTGGCGTCGTCGGCAACGTGGCCGATCCCGACGCCAATGGCGAGGAATCGAAGGTCGATCGCCCTGCCGCTGCCACCGCGACCACCAAGCCACGGCCCGCCAATGGCTCGAAGCCGAAGGTTGTTTACAAGACGCTGACGGGCCACGGCTGCCCCGAGTGCGGCAAGGGCAACCTTGAGCACGTCCGCTGGGACAACGGCGGCGAGAAGATCGCCTGCACCAACTGGCGGGAGTGCAAGTACCGCGAGAGCGTCGTGCCCGTGGCTGTGGATGAGCAGCCATGACCGAGCTTCTCCATTCCATCGCTGAGCCACCCCTCGGCCCCGTCGAGGAAGTCGCCGCGTGGTACGCGCAGAACTTCTCCGCGCTCAAAGCGGTCGCCTCGGCGAAGTATCTGGTCGAGCGCCAGCTCCGTTCCTACTACCGCGACCACGGACCCATCGTCACCGCCTGTGGCACGGTGACAGAGCTTCCCGACGGCTACGACATCGACACCGTTGCCGTGGCCGCGCTCAACCCTGCGCTCATCTCGTCCGCCAAGGTGACGATGGAGGGAAGCGTCGAGGACATCCTTCGCGCGGTCTCCCTGGTCGAGGAGGAGTGCCCCCAGATCGAGCGCGACCCGATCGAGATGACGGTCGATCGTACGGAGGTCACCCGGCTGATCCGGGCGAAGGGAGAGATGGCGGCCCAGCTCGACGCCTGCAGGAAGCCCAGGGGGCGCCTCGGGGTCAAGGCGTGAGCCGCGCCCATCGCATCCCAACCAGCGACCAGGCAGAGGAGCAGCAGGCAACCATGACCACCGCAACGGAGACGACCGCTGACGTGACCGCGACGGCGGACCCCATCGTTTCACCCCTCTCGTGTATCCCAGCCTGCTGCTATGGCACCACAGATGTGGTATCCGGCAGGCAGCCATCAGCGAGGCAGCGAGCGATTTGTGTAATCTTCCAGACCCCCGCCTCCACACTGAGCGTGAACTGAAACGGTCGCTCATAGTCGTCGGTATAGCCGTAGGGTCCGATGGTCTTGAGCAACAGGAACCCGGTTGCCGACATATCGCTCACCTGATCCACGCGACAGTGGACAATCGTGATGCGAGTGGATGGCGGTGGCAGCGCTGTCCGCTCCTTTTGCAGTGCCTTTGCG
>Ga0137378_10000517_pt1 | contig 29661 bp, 25 predicted proteins | sample SagtaG_21_FD_104813 | JGI IMG/M metagenome (GOLD analysis project Ga0137378, IMG submission 104813) | Vadose zone soil microbial communities from Sagehorn Ranch, Mendocino, California, USA - Sage2_L_60_16 metaG | ecosystem: Environmental > Terrestrial > Soil > Vadose zone | place: USA... | reverse complement strand
TTCGTCGAGAGTCGATCGAAATGAGGCCACGAGATCATGCGGAAGGTTTCGAATAAAACCAACGGTGTCGGAGACGAGGATGCGAGGTTGGGTCTCCGGCTGCAGCGCCCGAACGGTCGTATCGAGCGTTGCAAAAAGTTGATCGGCGACAAGAACGTCGCTCGACGTGAGTGCTCGCATGAGAGAAGACTTACCCGCATTGGTGTAACCGACGATAGCAACTTTGGACAGACCTTCACGGTGACGACGACGCTCAACTTGTTCTGTGTGAACCACATCGAGTTCTTTTTGAAGTTCGCGGATACGGTCGCGCACTTGTCGGCGCTCGAGTTCGTGAAAGGATTCGCTGACCCCTCTGGCGCCTCGCCCGCCGCCTCTTCGCTCTTTGGCGCCGACAACGCGCTCACGAGGCGCGAGATATTTGAGACGTGCGAGTTCCACCTGAAGCTGCGCCTCTTTGGTTCGCGCATGTCGACGGAAAATTTCGAGAATGATCGCCGGCCGATCGTACACATCCACGCCCGTCGCTTCTCTAATGTTGCGAACTTGTGTCGTCGTGAGTTCGTGATCGAAAACGACGCTGTCGACTTCTGGAGGCGCTTTCACGAGTTCACTCAGTTCTTCAAGTTTTCCCGGCCCGATGAGTGAAGCCGCAGTAAGCGACGACATCTTCTGAGTGAGCGTCCCCGCAATTTTCCACCCCAGCGTTTCGATGAGCTGTCTAAGTTCCTCAAGCGAAGCATCGTGTTCGTCAGCGTCTGTTCTCTGGAGCTGAACATCGACGAGAATGGTTGTGGGCATAATCTGGGACTCGGAAGGATCGGTCATCTTTACAACGATACCAGAAAAACGAGGAGATCCATCCGGCAGTGTGATTGTCCGGCTTCTACGGTCACCCTCGATCGATCATCGCTCGTTTTGCGATAGACCGAAGATCGACGTCAGCCGATGTGTGAGAAGAATGATTCAGCCTTTCACCCTCTTGTAGAAAATCCTCTTAGCGATTTCCGCTGAAATAATGTAACCCATCACGATGATCCCGATAGGCAGAAGAAACGAAACGGACAACGGGCTAAATCCAAAAATGTCGCCGAGTGGAGTGAAGGGCAAAATCAGCGTCAGGACAACCGTGAAGAGAGTTGCGATTAACAAATATGTCGACGGTCTGCTTTTGAAGAAGGGTTTGCGGCTTCGAATGACCAGCACAATTAGTGACGCTGAACAAACGGACTCTAAGAACCATCCGGTTCGGAATTGATCCTGAGTCGCATGAAAAACCAGCAGAAGCGCACCAAAAGTCAGGTAGTCAAATACCGAACTGACGAGGCCGAAGGCCATCATAAACTTGCGAATCGCTTTGATGTCCCAGCGCCGAGGATAGTCGACCATTTCGTTGTCCACGTTGTCGGTGGCGATTGTCATCTCCGGAAAATCGGTTAGTAAATTGGTCAGCAAAATCTGCTTGGGCAGCAATGGAAGAAATGGGAGCAAGAGGGATACTCCGGCCATGCTGAACATGTTCCCGAAATTGGCGCTTGTGGCCATGAACACATACTTCAGTGTATTCGCAAACGTCGTCCGCCCTTCGCGCACACCTTGCACAAGAACACCCAGATCTTTTTCGAGTAAAACGATATCCGCCGCTTCCTTGGCAACATCGACGGCGCTCTCGACGGAAATGCCAACATCGGCGGCGTGGAGTGCCGAGGCATCGTTGATGCCGTCTCCCATGTACCCCACAACATTTCCAGCCTTGCGGAGGGCGAGAATAATGCGCTCTTTCTGATTAGGTTCGATTTCGGCGAAGACATCCACATCCAACACACGTTGGAGCAGCGCGTTATCGCTCAACTGCCCCAGGTCTGGACCTGTGATGATCTTTGTCTCCGACAATCCCATCTGCTGACTGACGTTCGCTGCCACCAGTTGGTTGTCTCCGGTGATGATCTTCAGTGAGACGCCGAGATGTTTCAGCTGGCCAATGATATCGATGATATTGGGCTTTGGTGGGTCAAAGAGAACCAGGAATCCCAGGAAGGTCATGCCCATTTCGTCGTCTTTAAGGATGGATGACCGAAACCCGATGTCCTTGTAAGCGACGCCCAGCGTGCGGCAGCCCTGTTTGCTGAACTGCTCGAAATGCTTGTGGATGGCGTCCTGCATGCCAGCGATATCGACAATGGATCCGTTTTCAGCTTCCACTCGTGAGCAGACGGCCAGCACATTCTTCAAAGCCCCTTTCGTCACCATCAGATGCGCATCTGCATGTGAAACCAGAATGCTCAATCGCTTCCGAAGAAAATCATAAGGGATTTCGTCCGCCTTCTCGTAGCCGGTCAAATCAAACTCGCGATGGCTGCGGATGGCTTCATCGATCGGGTTCGTAAAGCCGGTCTCGTAAAAAGCATTGAGATAAGCGTAGAGAAGGACTTTGTCCCTTGGAGTGCCTTTTGCATCGAGTGCGGATTGTAAGTGCACGATTCCCTCGGTCAGAGTGCCGGTTTTGTCGGAGCAGATCACGTTCATGCTGCCGAAGTTTTCGATTGAAGCGAGCCTTTTGACGATCACCTTGTTGTGCGCCATCCGTTTGGCGCCATGGGCAAGGTTGATGCTGATGATCGCCGGCAACAATTGCGGCGTCAGCCCCACGGCGAGCGCCACCGAAAAGAGAAAGGAATCCAGGACGGGACGTGCCAGATAAACGTTGATGGCAAAGATGGCTACCACCATCACGAGCGTGACCTCCATGAGGAAATAGCCAAATTGCCGTATGCCACGCTCAAAGTCCGTTTCCTGCGGCCTGAGTTTGAGCCTCTCGGACAGTTTGCCGCACTCGGTTTCCTTGCCTGTGTTGATGACGAATGCCTTTCCGCTGCCGCTCACCACGTGCGTGGCCATCCAAAGAGCGTTTGTCCGCTGACCCAACGGCGTCTCCTCCGGTAATACTGCAACCGCTTTTTCTACAGGAAAGGTTTCACCAGTCATCATGGCTTCATCGACGAAAAGGTCCTTGGACTCCTGGACCAGACAGTCTCCGGGGACGATATCGCCGGCATCCAGGATGACGATGTCTCCGGGAACAATCTCTTCGACCGGAATTTCTTTGACGCTTCGATCACGAAGCACGGCAGCCGTGATTCGCACGATGGAAAGCAACTTTTCCACGGCGTTGCTTGCACCGCGCTCCTGCCAAAACCCGAGGAGGCCGCTAACGAGGATAATTGCAAGAATAATAAAAGCATCAACAGGTTCACCTAAGAAGAACGACAATCCAGTGGCAAAGAAAAGAATGAGGATTAGCGGGCTCTTAAATTGAGCGATCAGGAGTGTGAATACATCCGACCGTTTTGGGGGCTTGAGGAGATTAGAACCATAGCGCGCGAGCCGTTCTGTGGCTTCGGCACTGGTTAACCCTTCCTTCGCCGTTTGAAGTTGCTGCAGGATCTCGGTAGTGGAAAGACTCCAGAAGGCCCGAGGTTTGTTCATTCCCGCGGTTCTTATCGTGGGCTTCTTTCGGTGGTTGGCGCGAGCCGGCCCGGTAGACGAACTGCCTGGCGAATGACGTGGATGATGCGCTCCAGATCCCCTTCCGACAATGCCGCATATACCGGAAGTTGAAGCGTATGTTCTGTCCCTTCAGCAACAGGGCATTTTGCTTCGTACCGAGCGAACAGACCCAGTCTGTTGCAGACGTCGACGTGCATGATTTCAACGTCGATTCCATGCCGGATGGCATGCTGCGCCAGTGTCGCAGGTTCCGAAGTGCGGATACAGTACTGGTAGTAAACCGGTGACGTACCCGAAAGGACGCCCGCCGGCTGAATGGATTCGATTCCCTTCAAACCTTCCGTCAATGTTTCGGCATGGGCGCGGTTGAGTGCATTAAGAGCATCGATTCTCTCAAGCATCTCGAGCCCGAGCAACGCCTGTGCGTTGCTGTATCGTTTGCGATAGGAATCCGGCAAGGTATCGAGGGGACGAATCTCCTCCCACAAATAGCGGCTTAAATCATAATTCCCAAAGAACGACGCGATGTAGAAGGCAGGGTACATCGTGAACGTGAAGCCATATGGACCGATCAGTTGGCGTTGAAGATTGCCGAAGAAAATCTTCTTGAACACATCCTTTGAGGCCGGCAACGGCTCACTTTGAGCTTCTGAACGAATTCGGGAGGCCAGGCCGGAGTTGCCGGTGATCGCCATGCCGCCTCCATACGTGTTCAGCGGCTTGAGCATCTGAAAGCTGAAAAAAGCAGCTTCTCCAAAAGTTCCTACCTTGCGTCCCTTGTATGTTGCGCCGAGCGCGTGGGCGCAATCCTCAATCACGGCGAGATGGTTCGCCCGCGCGATGCCCATGATCGCATCCATGTCGCACGGTTGGCCGTAAAGATGGGTCGGTACAACCGCGCGAGTGTTTGGAGTAATTGCGCGCTCCAGTTTTGCGGGGTCCATGTTGAAGGTTATTGGATCGATGTCCACAAAAACCGGGCGGAACCCGAGAACACGAGCCATTTCCGGGACTACCCAGAATGTCAATGCGGGGAAAATAATCTCTGAATCGAGAGGAAGCTCCAGTGCTCTCAGAATATAGCAAAACGCCATCCGCCCATACGACGTCGAGATGGCGTTCTGTACGCCATGGTATGCCGCGAAACGTTCCTCGAACTCGTGAATGGCGGGTCCGCGGACGCCCTGTCCGCGGACGATTGCCTTCACGGCGGCCGTCACCGAACCTGGAATATTCCGTGCGCCGTATCGCGCGATTGTTCGAAACATTGCTGCTCCGTCTTTGACACCCGTGAACTGAAAAACGCCGTTTCATTCTCAGAGTGCCGGCGGTGGGTGTAGGCTTCGAGGCGTTGCAGGAGATTCGAATGGGCTCCCGTGAATCCGAGATAGTTCAGGCCCCACGACGGGCGAAGATAAAACCTCGAGTATGCATGCGCCAACACGTACAGTAGCTCTTCATGGCTCATGTCAGGATGCCGGAAAGTAGGGGTATAGCCATCGAACTTCTCCGGATCCGTTTCTGTAATCAGCGGCTTCATCTGCTTATACAAAGGCGTACCCGGATAGGGAGTCAGCATCTTGAAGAGCGCCAGAGTGGTTCCCAGATCGATCGAATAATCGATGGTCGCGCGGATGCTATTTGGTGTATCGGTGAGAAACCCAAAGACATAGAAGCCTTCGGTCGAGATCCCCTTGCTCCGGCAGTGTCCCACGATCTCGCGCTGATGAGCCGGAGGTATGGGCCTTCGGCCAACGCGTTTGAGCGTCGCCGGATCCACAGACTCGACTCCAAAAGTGATCGTGCGCAGTCCGGCGCGATACAGGAGATCAATTAGCTCTTTGTCCAAATCGTCCAGCCGCGTTTCGCATTCGAACCGCACCGGAAGGTTTTTGCGAATGATGCCTTCCGCAATGGCGGTGTTGCGGCTTCGCTCCTGTGTGAAAAGAGGATCGCGAAAAACCAGATATGCCCGGCCGTAGCGTGCACAAATGTCTTCAATTTCGGCGACGACGCTCTCCGGCGAACGCGAGCGATACGGTGCCGTGATGCGATGCGGGCAGTACGTGCAAAACTCAGGACAGCTTCGACTCGACAGTATCGGAAATGCAGCATGAACCGGCTCGAGCGAGCGGCCAACGGCGTGACGCACCGTTTTCCGGTGAAACAGGTGCCACGCGGGAAAAGGCAGCGTATCCAAATCCGGAATAGCGGGACTATCGACGAAGCCTTTTGGTATTTCCCCGGCTGCCATACGCAAGGCCGCATACTCCGGCTCTCCTTTGATGATGAAATCAGCGTGACCTTCCAACAGTTCAGGCATATGTGTGGCGGGCGCTCCGAAAAATCCGACACGCATTCGGAATCTTTGCCGGGCCTCTTCGGCCCATTCCACCTCATGTCTGTAATCGACGAGGGAACTCAAAACAAGCGCGAGATCTCCTTCGAGAACGCTGTCCCGCGTAATTCTCACTTGATGGCCGGCCTGGGCAAAAATCGCGGCCAGATAGCCGGCATGGATACTCGGCACATTCTGATAGAGCTTGCGGGCTCGTTCGATCCACCGAGTTGTCCATGAAAATCCACGAAATCTGGATCCGTACCCTCCTACAACCGTATCTTTGTTAACAAAACCGCCGCGCCCCTTCAGGTCGGCGATGACAACGCGCATGCAACCCCCCATATGAGAACGTTAGTTCAAATGACTTCGAAAGGGACCTCAGATCCTTTCGTGGTACCAGCTATGTTTCAGAGCGTGAAGTGAGGCGGAGGACCTCTGGCGGGGACTTGCTGAAGGAAAGAATCGGAACGCAGTTGTTCGCGATTCCAAACCCGCAATAATTCGATGTTCAGGCCGATATCGAATTGCTGTGCAATTTTTTCCCCGTGGGCCAGGGGATCGGCCGAATTGTTTATGTCGGACTCCGGCGTACAAGCTGCCCGGCGGTTCAGTGCCGGTCCACGAAACTTATGCGGACCACCATAAGCCCACGAGCTGACTCTCTTGAACTTCGCCTTTCCGCTGTTCAGCCATACGGCCACAGGCCGGACCGAGGTGGCGCTGGTGATGACCAGGTCTTCGTTATGATCGTCATCAAGATCCTTTGTCTCGAAAGTAAGCCCGGTTTCGTCTTCTTGCTGGTAAACCATGAGGTGCAGCCGTGGCCGGCCGCTAGTAAAATGAATGCTGACTTTATAGACTCCTCCACATTGCCGAATCGTTGCGGTTTCAGGAATATGATCTCCGTCAAGATCATGGCCCAACGATATGCGATAGGAGATGCCCGCAGGCGAGGCTGCAACCCAGTTCGGGAGAAGAAAGACAAAAGTGACCGCGAACAGACGAGTCAAGACTACCTTGGTCCGGTGGAGCGTGAGCATTAACGGCAACACGTGAACTCCGTAGGTGGTGCTTTCGGTGGCTATAATAGCGCACTTTGGGCACTTCAACGAAACATTGGACGGTGGCCCCGTCGATTTTCCTCACGAAATGCCGGCGGGGCGGCGCTTGTGACTATCCACAGCCAAGTCCCTCTCCCAGAGGGAGAGGGACGCGCCCTCGGCATAGTTGCCCAAGATTCCCGTGAGAAATGCGGGCTGGCTGAGTGGCCGTTCGCGACTTTTTGTGCAAAGCCCAGACTGGGCCAAGAATCCCTACGGCGAATTTTTCCTCTATTTCACAAGCAGGCGCAGAAAGCGACGCTTGCCCACTTTGAAGAGGTACTCGCCGGGCTTGGAGATATCGGTTTTGGGATCCGTGATCCGCTCCTCGTTCATGTGAACGGCGCCGGATTCGATAAGGCGTTGGGCTTCGGCGTTTGACGTAGCAAGATTGAGCGATGCCAAGAGCCGGGTAACGCGCAAAGGACCCGATGCGATAGACACTTCCTTTGTCTCGATGTCGCCCGGAATTTCGCCCTTCCTGACGACGCGATCGAATTCTTCGCGCGCGGCTTGAGCGGCAGCGGTGCCGTGATAGGCGGTGATGATCCGGACGGCGAGATCGGCTTTGACATCCATCGGATGACGTTTGCCGGAGGCGATATCCCGGCGGAGCGCCTGGATTTCCGCGAGCGGAATGTCCGTGAGAAGTTCGTAATAGCGGTACATGAGCTCGTCGGATATCGACATCACCTTTCCGAATTGTTCCTTTGGATTCTCGTTGATGCCGATGTAGTTGCCGAGCGACTTGCTCATCTTTTGTACGCCGTCGATTCCTTCAAGCAGCGGCGTCGTCAATACGATTTGTGATTCCTGACCGTACTCGCGCTGCAGATCTCGTCCGACGAGCAGGTTGAATTTTTGATCCGTTCCACCGAGTTCGACGTCCGCCTCGAGCGCAACTGAGTCGTAACCCTGAGCAAGGGGATAAAACAGTTCGTGCATTGCGATCGGATGCTGGTTCTTCAAACGATCGGAAAAGTCTTCGCGTTCGAGGATGCGTGCCACCGTGTAGTGTGAGGCGAGCCGAATGAAGCCCTCCGACCCCAGAGCCATCAACCAGCGGCTATTGAAATCGATGACGGTCTTGCCGGGGTGCAGAATCTTGAAGATTTGTTGCTTGTAGGTCTCCGCGTTTTGCAAGACTTCGTCTTTCGTCAACTGTTTTCTCGTAGCAGATCGTCCTGAGGGATCTCCGATCAATCCTGTGAAGTCACCAATGAGGAAAATGGCGACGTGGCCAAGGTCCTGAAAATGTTTCATCTTTCGGATCAAGACCGTGTGGCCGACATGGATATCCGGAGCTGTGGGATCGAAACCAGCCTTAACGCGCAATGGCTTTCCGGTCTTTTGCGCCCTTTTCAGCTTTTCCTCCAGCTCCTCCTCGCGGATGATTTCCACCGCGCCTCTTCGGATGTGCTCAAGTTGCTCCTCGATGGGAATGGTCTTGAAATCGGTCATCGTTTGCCGTCTCGTCACGCAACGCTTATGAGTTTATGACCACGCGTCTACCTTGAATCTCGCAGCGGCCCGAAAGGACCAGATCGATGGCTTCCGAATAGATCCGGTGTTCTTCTTTAAGGATTCTGGCGGAAAGCGTCTCAACCGTGTCGTCACTCAATATGGGTACCGCCGACTGCAGAATGATGGGTCCACCATCCAGGGCATCATCGACGAAGTGGACCGTGCAGCCACTGAACTTTGCACCATATTCCAGGGCCTGCCGCTGGGCCTCCGTTCCGGGAAACGCAGGCAACAGCGATGGATGAATGTTCAGAATACCGTATGGAAATGTGTTCAGAAAGACGGGTCCCACAATTCGCATGAAGCCGGCGAGAACGACCAATGAGACATTCTGGTCCCGGAGGATCTCCACAACTTCACGATCGAACTCCTCACGGGGCCGGTGTTGCGATGCTATATAGACCGCCGGCAGTCCAACAACGCGGGCCCGCTCCAGGCCGGGCGCGGATTCGACGTTGCTGACCACAATGGCGATTTCCGCGTTCAGTTTCCCAGACTCGATGCGGCCGGTGATCGCTTCAAAGTTGGAACCTCGGCCGGAAAGGAGAATACCCAGCCTGCGGTTGGCCGGTTGGATTCTCATGTGTTGGATTCTTAGCCTCTTATTCCTTCAGGCTTGCTTCCCACAAATCGAGTTGCCGATCTGCGGCCTTGGCGTCCGGAATCATCTCCTGGAAGGCCAGCGGGTATTGACCGGTGTAGCACGCGGTGCAGAACTCGCTGCCTTTACCGTCCACGGCCCGCATCAATCCTGGGAGGCTCAGATAGGCGAGCGAGTCCGCCTCGATATACTTGCAGATTTCTTCGACAGTATGACTGGACGCGATCAGTTCCTTCTTCGTCGGCGTGTCGATTCCATAGAAGCACGGCGACAGGGTCGGCGGACAACTGATCCGCATATGAACCTCTTTCGCGCCCGCCGCGCGGACCATTTTGACGATCTTCCGGGTGGTCGTTCCGCGGACGATGGAATCGTCAATGAGAATCACCCGTTTGCCGGCAAGCAGCTCCTTTATCGGATTGTGTTTCACCTTCACACCAAAGTTACGAATGGTCGTCTTCGGTTCGATGAACGTGCGGCCCACGTAGTGATTACGGATCAACCCGAAGGCAAACGGAATGCGCGACTGCTGCGAGAAGCCGATCGCTGCAGCCACTCCGGAATCCGGAACCGGTACGACAAGATCGGCTTCGACCGGATTCTCTTGCGCCAGAATGCGCCCCATCAGGTCGCGGCTCGTCTGGACCGTGCGGCCGAATACGATGCTGTCCGGACGCGAGAAATAAACGTGCTCGAAAATGCACTTCGATAGCCTCGTTGAGGGCAACGCTTTAACGGACCGCAACTCTTCTCCCCGGACGAAAACAATTTCCCCGGGTTCAACCTCGCGAAGATAAGTTGCTCCGATAAGATCGAATGCGCACGTTTCGGAAGCCAGCACATAGGATCCGTTCAATTTGCCGATACACAAAGGCCGAAACCCATTCGGATCTCGGACTCCGATGAGCGCATTCCTGGTCAATAACAGGAGGGAGAACGCTCCATGAACTTTGGCCAGCGTTTCACCAAGAGCATCCAGCAATTCGCGCGTTTGAGACCGTGCGAGAAGATGAAGAATGACCTCACTGTCACTCGTGGATTGGAAGATGGCGCCCTGCCGTTCGAGCTCTTCTCGAAGGGAACCGGCATTGATCAGGTTTCCATTGTGCACAAGCGCGACCGTTCCGTAGGTGCACTTCACAACAATGGGCTGTGCATTGCCTTCGGAGCTGTCGCCGGCTGTCGAGTATCTGGTATGGCCGATTGCGTTGTGGCCCTTTAATTTGGCGAGGATGTCTTCGGAATACACATCCGCGACATAACCCATCGCTTTGTGGGTGTAAACCTCATCACCATCCGACGACGACATACCCGTGCTTTCCTGTCCTCGATGCTGCAAGGCGTACAGACCCAGGTAAGTCATTCGAGCCGGATCAGAATGATTCGCGATCCCAAAGATTCCACACATGGTCTTACCTTAACGGTCTTTTTATGATAGCAGCTTAGCGAGACCCTGTCGCCAGGTGGACTCCAGCTCATCCATTCCCATATTGACGATACGCTCACCTTCATAGTGCAAGATCAACCACTTGCCGCCAACTCTTCCAAGATCGTAAAAATTCAATCCCATCTGTCCGGCACGCTTCCGGAGTTCCAGAGCATCTGTTGTGCTCAAGATAACCCGGGTTGTGACTTCCCCGAACAAATCCTTCACGAGCTCCAGGTGCGAAGGGACCTGCACCTCCGCGCCGATCGGCGCGCGATGGAACGTGGAATAACAACATTCGGCCAATGCGACAACAAGGCCGCCTTCGCTTACGTCATGAGCGGATTGGACTAGCCCGTCGCGAATCGCCGCTGAGACAAAATTCTGGATCGCCCGCTCCTCGTCCAGGTCTACTCTGCCAACGAGACGGTTGATGGTTTCGACTAGAACAATGGAGTCGCCCGCGCCGCGAAACGAGGATTTCGTCACGAGAGAAATGTCCTCGATCAAGCCCACCATTCCCAGCACGGGCGTCGGGTAAATGTCTTTGCCGAACGTCTCGTTGTAAAAACTCACGTTGCCGCCCGTGATGGGCGTATTGAAAAACGTGCATGCCTCGCTCATACCGTCCACCACTTCACTGAATTGCCACATGACTTCGGGGTGCTCCGGATTGCCGAAATTCAAACAATTCGTTGCCGCCAACGGCCGCCCGCCGGCGCATACGATATTCCGGCAAGCCTCCGCGACCGCCATTTTGGCGCCTTCCCGCGGATTTCGCGCAGTGCGGTAGCCAGGACCATCGAGCGTCATAGCCAATGCCTTCTTCGTGCCTTTGATCCTGACAACAGCCGCGTCCGAACCAGGTCCCACCATCGTGTTCGATTGCACCATGTGATCGTATTGTTCCCAGACCCACTGGCGGCAAGCGAGGTTTGGAGATGCAACGGCGAGTTTCAGAAGGTGATTGCAATCCGGACTGGCGGCGAAGAAGCTTTCAATAACAGCGGGTTCGCAGCCATCAAGGAAACTGTAGTCGTCGAGCCGTGAAGAAAGAGTGGATTTGGGCGGCAGCAGCGGCCGCTGATAGAGCGGCGCCTGGTCGGCCAGCGCATCATTCGGAATCTCGGCAACAAGTTTCCCGTTTTGCCGGACGCGAAGCTGGCCATCGTTTGTGACGCGGCCGATTTTGACGACATCGAGCCCCCACTTGTGGAAAACCTCGAAGACTTCCATTTCTTTGTTCCTGTCCGCGACCAGCAGCATGCGCTCCTGCGACTCGCTGAGCATGATTTCGTATGCCGTCATGCCGGATTCACGTTGCGGAACATCGTCCAGATCCAGCTCCACGCCGGTACCGGCACGCGCTCCCATTTCGCAACTGGAGCAGGTCAGGCCGGCGGCGCCCATATCCTGAATGCCGACAATCAGGCCTTTCTGCATCGCCTCGAGACAGGCTTCAAGCAGTAACTTCTCCATGAAGGGGTCGCCAATCTGGACGTTGGGCCGCTTCGCTCCTGCGTCCTCACCAAAACCCGCGGATGCCATGGTGGCTCCGTGAATGCCGTCACGACCCGTTTTTGCGCCGACATAAATAACGGGATTGCCGACTCCGTGCGCGCGCCCGTAGAAGATCTTATCCCTTTCAAAAATTCCTAACGCGAACGCATTTACCAGCGGGTTTTGCGAATAACAATCCGCGAAATACACTTCGCCGCCGACCGTCGGTACTCCGAAACAATTTCCATAAAAGGCGATACCGCCAACGACGCCTTCAAGAATGCGTCTGTTCTGCTGCCTATGAAGTGGGCCGAATCGAAGGCTGTTCATTGCCGCGATCGGCCGGGCGCCCATCGTGAAGATGTCTCGCAGAATGCCGCCCACGCCTGTGGCCGCGCCCTGAAACGGCTCGATGAATGATGGGTGATTGTGCGACTCGATCTTGAAAGCAACCGCCAGATCATCACCGATGTCGATGATTCCGGCGTTTTCGCCCGGACCCTGGATCACGGCCGGACCTTTCGTGGGTAACCGGCGTAAGTGCACGCGCGAGCTTTTGTAGCTGCAGTGCTCGCTCCACATCACGCTGAAGATGCCCAACTCCGTGGTCGTGGGCTCGCGCTTGAGGATCTCGACGATTTTCCGGTATTCGCTTTCCGTCAGGTTGTGCTGTGTCAGAAGTTCTTCAGATACCATACGATTACTGGCGACTAAGCACCGATGCATTAACCATCGATTCAAATATCAATTTGCCGTCTGCGCTGCCAAGCAGGTCCTCACTGGATCGGTCCGGATGCGGCATCATCCCGAGCACGTTTCGCTGTTCACTGACGATTCCGGCGATGTTGTTTAGAGATCCATTGGGATTCGCTTCCGGCATGATCTGGCCGTCCGCTGTGGCGTACCGGAATACCACCTGACCGTTGTTTTCGATGCGCTTCAACTGCTCCGCTTCAGCGAAAAAGTTTCCGTCGCCGTGTCCGATCGGGATGCGAAGCAATTGACCCTTCGACATGAGATTGGTGTACGGTGTATCCGTCGTCTCCGTACGCAGATAAAGAAACTTACACAAATACTTCAGTCCAACATTGCGAAGCAGCGCGCCAGGCAACAGTCCAGCCTCCGTAAGGATCTGGAACCCATTACAAATGCCAAAGACGAGGCCACCCTTTCTGGCAAAATCGGCTACGGCCTTCATGACCGGCGAGAATTTCGCCAGGGCGCCCGTGCGCAGGTAATCACCATACGCAAATCCACCGGGCAGGATCACGGCATCGAATCCCTTCAACGAGGTGTCTTGATGCCAGATGAATTCAACCGGCTGTCCAATCACGGATTCGATGGCGTAATAACAATCGTGTTCACAATTCGAGCCAGGAAAAATGACGACACCAAATTTCATAAGGTCATCTCCTTAGCGTCGGGCCCACCGGCCAGGCGTAGTTGGTACACCGCCTTCGGCGGCCTCCTTGAAATGCCATTGGCCGGTCCCCCCACGCTTCAACTCACTCCCAAAGGACCCGATATTCCTCGATTACAGGATTCGTCAAAACTTCCTTTGCCAAACGTTCCACCTGTTCGCGTGTGCGTTCAGGCGGAAGCCCGTCCTTGAGGCGCATATGAAAGATCTTTCCTTGGCGCACGTCAGTAATATCGGAAAGACCCAGGGAAGCCAGGCTGCGATGAATCGTCATTCCTTGAGGGTCAAGAACGGTCGGCTTTAAGGTCACAATGACGGTAGCTTTCATGCGGTCTCCGCGGTTTCGGGAAGAAAAAATTCGTCGGCATCATGATCGTAGTCGAAAAGCTCGGCATATCGGGCCCAGTCCACAACTGTGTTCAACTGGCGCTCGGATTCCGCTGGACTGAAAGAGTATTCGAGAAATTTCAAAATGCGCTCTCGCCCGATACGGTGGTCGTCTTCCTTTTCAAGCTCCGCGGTGATCCGATTCACCAGCGGGACATTGGCCATAATCTGCCGCCGGAAGATCGACTTTTTGGCGTTCTCGTCACCGTCGATCACGCTCCTGCCCAGATCTCTGAATTCCAGATCACCGCTTTCGATCTTCACAAAGCCAAGCAGTTCGGCGGCTTCAGTGATCGGCATCAAGTCGTCGAGCTCGAAATGGAGAGCCTGACTGAGCTTGTAGACGTCCACTTTGCCTCCATGGTCGTTTAACTGTTCCAACAGCCCAACAATCATGCCGATCCTGGCATGAGGTATTGCGGGTATAGTCATAAGCTTTTTGGGAGGCCGGAAGCCAGAAGCCCGAAGCCGGAATGGGGAAAACGGCTCGCCCCCGGAACCGGCTCATTCTGGCTTCTGACTCCTGGCTTCTGGCTTCCTTCACTCTTCATACGATTAACGAATAAAGTTGGTCTACCTGCTCATCAAACTGGGGCGACTTCAGGCGCCGCGGCCTGGGAAGAGCGATCGGCCGATCAGCCAGAATGCGCCCGGGCTTGCTTGCCAAGACGAGCGCCCGATCGCCCATGAGCACGGCTTCCTCAACGCTATGTGTCACGAGGATGATCGCTTTGGTCACGATCTGCTTCGACAACCAGATGTCCAGAACCTGCTCGCGCAAGTTCGATGCGGTCAGAGCGTCGAGTGCAGAAAAGGGTTCATCCATGCACAGCAATTCAGGTTCGACCGTCAGTGCACGCGCAAGCCCGACGCGCTGCTTCATGCCGCCGGATAGCTCGCGTGGGTAAGCGCGCTCGTATCCGTCGAGCCCGACCAGATCGATATAGCGCCGCGCTCGGGCATAACGTTCGGGCTTGTTGAAACCCTGGGCTTCGAGACCAAGCGCGACGTTTTCCATCACCGTTAACCAGGGGAATAGAGCGAAACTTTGGAATACAAGCGCGGCCTTGCGATTGACGCCCCACTGCCGCTTGCCTTTGTAGATGACCTCGCCACTGGTAGCGTCCGTGAGACCAGTGATAACGCGCAGCAACGTCGATTTGCCGCTGCCCGAAGGCCCGATGATGACCACAAATTCGCCTTTTTCGACGGTCAACCGGATCGGACCCAGAATATGAATTCGATTCGAAAATGATTTTGTGACGTCTCGGAGCTCAAGAAGCGGGGGCGAAGGCTCGACCGTTAACTCCTGAGCCGATGCCTTTTCCTCAACCGGCGTTGTCATCGTTATTACATTGGCCGGTCCCCCCACGCGGTATTAGCGCGGGGCCCACTGGCCGGCCGAGGTCCCTACGCTTAATAGTTGAGTGCGAACCGGCGTTGCGCCAAGTGATACGCGGGCTGCCAAAAAAATCTATTAACAATGAGTATGAATAATACCATAGCGGTGATCGACATCACTATGAGCTGGAGGTTGCCCGATTCGTATGTTCCGTAGTCCAAGAGCGCGCCAATTCCATGCACCGAATATACCCGGCCTTCGGCGACCACATATTCGCTCAACACCAGCGCATTCCAGCCGCCGCCAATCGCCGTCAAGCTGCCGGTAACGAGGCTCGGATAAATTGCCGGTAGCACTAGACGCTTCCATTTGGTAAATCCAGCGAGACCTAGTGAATCGGAAATTTGCTGAAGATCCTCCGGGATCGCGCGAACCCCCGCGATTAGATTGAAGAGCAGGTACCACTGCATGCCTGTCGTGACGAGCAGAATCGAGGTTAGATTCATGTCACCACCCCAGCGCAGAATGAAAAGCACAATCAAGGGAAAGAAAGCCGTCGCGGGAATGCTGGCGATGATTTCGATGACCGGGAGCACCCGCCGCGAGATCTCTTCATTCCTGCCGATCCATATCGCCACAGGCAGCGTCCACCCCAGCGCGATGACATAAGCCGCAATCAAACGCAGAAAGCTCAAAATCAGCGCGCTCGGTATGTCGTACGTCAGCGGCGCAGGCCGGGTAAGCTGCATGATTGAACCAGAAACTCCCCACGCGATTGCGCCCAGGAATGCAGCGAAAATAAACCACGCGATAACGCTGCCGCGCCGTGTGCGCTCGCGTTCCAGAAGTGGTCGAATGAGCCAGAGAATTCCCTCGATTGTCGGCCTTACCGCGACATCCCAGATTGCGCGCAGAAATCGCGACCGAGTCATGTAAAACAGAAGCACGCTTCGACGCCGGGGTTGCGGCGCCACTTGCGTTTCGGCCGTGTCGACCATGAATCGGACCGACCAGTGATTGAGCGGACTCCAGACGACCAGATGGAATGCAACGATCACCACGGTCAGCACGATGAGACCATAGACGGCATGACGGTAATTCCCCGTTGACATCGTCTGCGCCAGATAGCTGCCAAGGCCGGGGAGCCGGTAGTGGATCGGACCGATGATGATAATTTCACTCGCGATGAGAAAGTACCATCCGTTTGCCCATGAGATCATGCTGTTGTAAGCCAGCTTGTGGAGAACCGCGGGAAGCACCAGCCGGGTCCATTGAATGTAGCCCCGGAGTCCGAGCTGGCGGCTGGCTAACTGGAGGTCTTCCGGAATTGTCGTGATCGATTCGTACACCGCGAAGATCAAATTCCAAAGCGCGCTCGTGATGATCAGAAAAACTGCAGCCAGCTCAACTCCGATGGCGCCGCTGCCGAAAATCCGGATGAAGAAGAACACGGCTGCCGGGAAAAAACCCAGTACGGGCACGGATTGAAGGATGTCCGACGCCGGAAGGATGAGATCAGCCCATCGCTTGTGAGCCGCAGCGAGGTAACCCGCCAGCAGCCCGATAATCAGCGACAGAATCATCGCCACGATCATCCGTGCGACCGACGCCATCGTGTAGAACGGGAGGTATCGCAGCGAAACGTCCAACGACGGCTGTTCCAGGGAGTAAACGTGAGGGCCGTCACGGAACAAGACGATGGCCAATGCGATGACCAGAAGCCCAATCCCGATATCTACCGGATTTGCCGTTTTTCGCCACATGGGTCGGTTCGCGCGATTCGCGAAATCGGCGGCCGCGAATTACGTCAATTGCGCGAAAACTCTTTCAAAAATTTTGTCGACGTTGGCGAGCATTCTGCCTGAATCGAAGACTTTGTCGACGTCCGCAGCGCTCAGCTTCTTCTGGATCTCCGGATCGCTCAAAACCTTTTCTTTAAAGTTGCCCCCCTCGTCCCAGACGCGCATGGCATTCCGTTGGACCCAACGATAGGCGTCTTCACGGGTGACGCCCTTTGCCACCAGCTCGAGCAGCAGCTCACCCGAGTAGATCAGACCGTAAGTCAGTTCGAGGTTTTGTTTCATGCGGTCCGGATACACGACAAGCCGTTCGATCAGCGTCGCCGTGCGATGGAGCAGGTAATCGGTCAGGATCGTCGAGTCCGGGAAGATGATGCGTTCCACAGAAGAATGCGAGATGTCCCGCTCATGCCACAGCGCGACATTTTCCATAGCCGCCACGGCATTACTTCGGAGCACACGCGCCAGACCGGCGATCTGCTCGGACGTAATCGGATTCCGCTTATGTGGCATTGCCGATGATCCCTTTTGCCCGGGGGAGAAGTATTCCTCAGCCTCCCGTACTTCCGTGCGCTGGAGGTGTCTGACTTCCACGGCGATTTTCTCCAGAGTGGCGCCAATTAGTGCGAGTGTCGAAATGTAATGAGCATGACGATCACGCTGGATCACTTGCGATGCAACCGGCGCAGGCAGCAGATTCAGCTTGGACATGACTTTCTTTTCGATGCCTGGCGAAAGATGCGCGAAAGTGCCGACCGCGCCCGAGAGTTTGCCGACTCGCATCGTCTCGGCGGCTTCCTTGAAGCGCGCCTGCTGCCGGCGGACTTCGTCATGCCATAAAGCGAGCTTCAAACCAAACGTTGTAGGTTCGGCGTGTATTCCGTGAGTACGCCCGACGATCACCGTCGTTTTGAATTCGTAAGCGCGTCTTTTCAGAACATCGAGCAGGCGCTGCAGATCCTGGCGGATGATCGATGACGCTTCGGCAACCTGAAGCGCCATGGCCGTGTCCAGCACGTCCGACGATGTCAGGCCAAAATGAAAATATCGCGATGCCGGTCCCACATGTTCGGCAACCGATGTTGTGAACGCAATCACGTCGTGCTTCGCTTCGGCTTCGATCTCATTGATCCGATCAACCGAAAACGCCGCCTTGGCTTTGATCTCCGCGGCGGCATCTATCGGAATGATTCCTTCCTCCGAAAGCGTCTCAATCACCGCCAACTCCACATCGAGCCAGCGTTGAAATTTGTTATGGTCTTCCCAGATCCTGCCCATTTCCGCGCGGGTGTAGCGGGGAATCATTTTTCAACTATAACTGAACTGGGGCCATCGGTTGGTCCTGTGATGTGACTTGAAGACGATCCGCACTCCAGCCCCGGTGGCCAAGCGCGCGCGCCGCTTCTTGCCGGGCAAGCTCCGGATGATTGTTCTTCGAGCTCAGATGTGCGAGGACAAAGTGTTCCGCGAGTCCGTCATGTTGTTCGCGGATGAAGCGGCCGACAGCCATGTTCGAAAGGTGACCAAATCGTCCCATCAGCCGCTGTTTCAGATTCCAGGGATAGGGCCCCACTCGAAGCATCTCGAGATCGTGGTTCGATTCAAGTATCAACATATGCGAGCCGCGAAGCCGCTCTGCGACAAGATCGGGCATGAATCCGATATCTGTGAGCTGCGTGACCTTCACTGCTCCACACGTGATACTGAACGCTACCGGCTCCGCCGCATCATGCGGCACACTGAACGGCAGGATCTGCGCATCCCCGACGATGAACCCAACACCGGGTTGGACCGGTACGATCTGGGCTCCATTGAGCTCATATTCTTCCGCATGCAACGCGCTGATCGTCCCCCAAGTGAGAAACACCTGGACAGGTAATTCCTTGACTAAGGTCCTTAGTCCGGATGCGTGGTCGTTGTGCTCATGGGTGATCAGCACGGCATCGATGCCATCCGGCTCTTCGCCGATCATCTCCAGCCGCTTCGCGATTTCCTTCCGGCTCATACCGGCATCAATAAGCAGCCGAAGCCGCTCCGTTCGTATGAACGTCGCATTCCCACGGCTGCCGCTTCCCAGGACAGATACGGTTATCGCCATGGATTCGCACTATCTCCGATACGGCGGACAGAACAGGGGACTGTGTAAACTTTGAGCCGCGAATTGCGCGAAGGACGCGAATGGGCCGCACAGAATTCCTGTCGTTACCAACGGCATTAATGGCGTGCGGCCCATTCGCGTCCTTCGCGCAATTCGCGGCTCAAACTTTCGCAAAAATCGAAGAAACCCCGCGATAGTAGTACATATGGCAGAACTTGGAGTAGCATGTGCGAGTTTACACACGGGGGTCACATGATTTTACGAATATTCCTCAGAGTATCGCTTCAATTTCGATCCGCGGCGTGCCGGAGGGCGGTTCTTGGCGGCGTCCTGGCCGTACTGCTGACAGCTTCCGTTCTGGGGCTTACCGGCCGGGCGGCCGAGCGGCCGCCGGTGATGGGACCGAACGGCGGGGTTTCGGCGGGTCATCCATTGACGACGGCGGCCGCATTCGAGGTCCTGACGCGCGGTGGCAACGCGTTTGATGCTGGTGTTGCGGCCCTCCTCGTCGGTGGTGTCGTGGAACAGGACCTCTTCAGTCTGGGCGGCGAAGGTCTGGTCCTTGTTTATCCTCGCAGCACTGGCAAGGTGGTCTCGGTAGTCGGTCAGGGCTGGGCGCCGAAGGGAGCCACCATCGACTGGTATGCATCACGCGGCAAGAACCTGGACGGCGCAGGTCTCGATCCGGCCGTGATCCCCGGCGCCCTCCATGCAGCTCTTACCGTACTCGAGCGATGGGGCACCATGAGCTTCGAGGACGTGTCGGCCCGGGCCATCGACTATGCAGCGCAGGGCTTTCCAATGCGGCCGCTCACCGCGAGAGCCATCGAGGGTAATCTGAAGTTCTTCCAGGGCTGGCCCGATAACCAGCGCTATTGGCTGAAGCCGGATGGATCGATGTACAAGCCCGGCGAGACAATTAAGCTTCCCACGCTTGCGCGTACTCTGACGCGAATGGTCGAGGCCGAGCGCGCGAACAAAAGCAAAGGCCGCGTGGCGGGCATTAACGCGGCACGCGACCGGTTCTACAAAGGTGACATTGCGCGCGAAATGGTTGCATTTCTGCAGCAGCACCAGGCGCCGTTTGAGTTGGGCGACTTCGCCGATTTTTTTGCGAAGGTCGAAGAGCCGGCCATGACGACCTACCGCGGCTACGAGGTCTACAAGCACTCATTCGGCAGCCAGGGACCGGTACTGCTGGAGGCGCTCAATATCCTGGAGCAGTTCGATCTGCGATCGATGAAACACAACAGCGCCGATTACATTCACACCGTCGTCGAAGCGCTCAAGCTCGCCTACGCGGACCGCGACAGCTATTATGCCGATCCCGAGTTCGTGCAGGTGCCAGCGGAGGGGTTGTTATCGAAGGCTTACGCCAAAGAACGCGCGAAGCTGATTGATCCCAAGCACGCATCACGCGCGTTTATTGCCGGCAACCCGCTGCCGTTCGATTCGAAGGTGAAGGAATGGAAGTACTGGGTAGCAAACATCGCGGACGGCGCCAGACCCGGGCAGCCGGTACCCAATGCCGAGCCGATACGCGGCACTATCAAGGACACGACCCACATTTCAGTTATCGACAAAAATGGCAACATGTTTGACAGCACGCCGAGCGGCGGCTGGATCGGTGGCGCCGTCATTCTTGGGGAAACGGGTATCGGAATGAGCGTCCGGGGCGAGCAGTTCTGGCTGGATAAAACGCGGGCCGCTCAGCTCCGGCCGCGCGCGCGGCCGCGTTACACGCTCACGCCCAGCATCGTGCTGCGGAACGGCCAACCGTTCATGGCACTTGGCACGCCGGGAGGCGACAACCAGGACCAGACGATCCTTCAAGCATTCCTCAACGTTGTGGAGTTCTGGCCCGATTGGTACCCGAACCTCCACGGGGCATTTGAGTGGCCACGTGTCCAGACGCTGCATTTCTACGGCTCGTTCTGGCCCCACAGCGCGGGTTTCAACAAACTGAACGTGGAGTCGGCGATTCCCGATGCCGTGTTCAAAGATCTGCAGATGCGTGGCCATGACGTGAGTAAGGTTCGGCCGTTAAGCATCTCCAGTTGCGCGACAGCGGTCCTCATCGACCCAGCCAGCGGCAATCGGATCGCCGGCGCCGATCCGCGTCGAGACTGTTACGCGATGGCGTACTAATGTAAAACGCGCCAGTAAACGGGGAACCAATAGACAAACAGAGGCGGTTGCAACATGTCAAACACAATGCAGACTGAGATTGGTACGGTAGTTTCTCTGTGGCGATACCCCGTCAAATCGATGTTGGGGGAAGAGCTGCATGTGGCCCAGGTGAGGGATCACGGGCTGCTCGGAGATCGCGCCTATGGCTTAGTGGACCGTACCGATGGGAAAGTTGCGACCGCCAAGAACCCCAGAAAATGGCCGAATCTCTTCGCTTTTGGGGCCACCTTTCTCGAGCCATCAGCTAACACCGCGCAGGTACCTCCGGTGCGGATTACGCTGCCTGATGGCGGCATCATTACTAGTGAACAAAGCGATTGCAACCAGACGCTGTCGAAGGCTCTCAAACGTGAGGTCACGCTTGCTGCAACCGCGCGCGGTTCTGTGTCGCAGTCCGAAGAGTACTGGCCCGATATGGAAGGCCTCGACCACCGGGACACCGTCACCGATTTTGCGCTCCCAGCGGGGACGTTTTTCGATTGTGCGACGATCCTTCTCCTGACCACCGCCACACTCAACCGGCTTCGCGACTTCCATCCGCAAGGGCGGTTCGAGGTCCAGCGCTTTCGTCCCAACATCGTGGTGGAGCCTGTGGCGGCGGCTCCGAGTTTTGTTGAAAATGCGTGGATCGGTCATACCCTGGCCCTAGGCGGCGACGTGCAACTGCGCATCACGGGCCCCTGCGGCCGCTGCGTGATGACCACCTTAGCCCAGGGAGACCTCCCGAAGGATAGCGAGATTTTGCGCACGGCGGTCCAGCAAAATCAGGGCCAGGTTGGCGTGTATGCGGCGGTCGAGCGGGGTGGAACGATTCGCCGTGGTGATCGAGTGAGGCTTGGCGCCTAGGTGGGCTTGCTCCTCCACCGCCGTCAGGCGTTCGGCCATGCAGATCGCGAGCATAGGATTTCGAGCTAAAACGGCAAAGGCGATCGCCGTCGCACTTACGCGGGGCAGCTCGACGCCGATCTATCTCGCACGGTGGGAAGTTGCGTTGCATGATCCTCATCTTCCGGCTACGAGTCAGCCTCACCACGAAGTCATGGAGTTGCCCTGGGCTGCTGCGCAATCCGCCGTCCGGCAATTCGAGCGTCGAATCGAAAGTGTAGCGAGCGAGGCGCTGGCGAAGCTTCTAGCTGAGCTGCAGTCGAAGGGATTCCGTGTGTCCCGTGTAGGTGTGGTCGGTTCGCCAGATCGCGCGCTCGAAAAGATCGGCAATCCGCACATTCGCGCGCATGCGGCCGAAGGAATATTATTTCGGCGCGTTCTTGAAGTTGCAGCTAGTCAGCACAAGCTAGAAGGGCGTAGTTTCTCAGACAGGCGTTTTGAAGAAATCATAGCGACAGAACTGCGCCGGAACCCGCAAGAAGTCAAAGAGGCGTTGACGGCGATCGGACGTGTAGCGGGAAAACCATGGCGCGCGGATGAACGCGCCGCTGCAACAGCGGCATGGCTCATGTTGGAGAAAACATGATCCAAAGCGTTCCGCGATGAAGCAGAATTTGTCAGGATGCGTTATCGTAGGATCTGGGTCTGTCTTGGCGACAAGAAAGTTCACAAATTGGTCAAATTCTAAGGACGCAGGAATAAAGCCCTGGGAAGGATACGCATGTGATTGTTGCCGAAGTGGAGGGTTTGAAGCGAATTCCCCTCCTTGGGAAAGGAGGGGTGGCTGCGCCCATTAAGAAAATTTCGCGAAGCCACCTTAACGGGCGCAGACGGGGTGGTTCGTTCAAAAGAAATTGTTTTGGAGTTCGAACGAACCACCCCGTTCTTGATGTTTCGCCCTACCGGGCTCACGCTTCGCGCCGCGCCTTTCAAAGGAACGGGGATATTTCTTGATGGCGCGTCCACCCCTCCTTTGCCAAGGAGGGGAGTTTAGATCACCCGACGCAGTCAAATCGTATATCCGCGGCAGTGGTCCCGTAGCCGTGGGCTTTACGCCCGCGTCTGGCGTCGGCCGTATGAGGTCTCTCGCTACTTCTAGTCTTCAACTCGTATGCAGTAGCGCACGAAAAACCCACGGAGAGCGACATGAAAATCATCGGCTGCATGGTTGTTGTCTTCGCGCTGGCCGGCTGTCGGCAAGTTCCCGCTCACGGGTACGTACCCGTGTCCCAGTACGATCCGCGCAGAGACGCTGACAAGGACATAAACGATGCGATAGCCGAAGCGCACCGGACAGGCAAACGGGTCCTGCTCGAGGCCGGAGGCGAGTGGTGCAAGTGGTGCCATATCATGGACAAGTACTTTAAAGACCATCCCAAGCTCGCCGAACTCCGAGACCGCAACTACATCACAGTGAAGATCAACTTCAGCGAGGAGAACTTGAATGAGAAAGTGCTCTCGCGTTATCCGAAAATTCCTGGTTACCCGCACATCTTCATTCTCGACACAGACGGCAAAGTCCTGCAGTCACAGAACACCGGCGAGCTTGAGGAAGGTCAAGGCTACAACCTCAATAAGTTCACCGCGTTTCTAACCGAGTGGGCGCGGCGAGCTGAGGCGCCAAAGTGATAGGATTCTTCGAGGTGCGCAAAAAATTCCCCTCCTAGATTAGGAGGGGTGCCGTTCGCGCGTTCTTTAGCGAACGGCGGGGTGGTCGATCCATGATGCGAAGCGACCTTATAGATATTCGCGAAGCGCACCGATTTGAATTAGGAGCGCTACGCGAATATCTATAAGGTGGCTTCGCGCCATTCCGTACCACCCCGTCTGCGCCAATAAGGAACGGGACTATTTTCTTGGCGGCGCAGCCACCCCTCCTAACCTAGGAGGGGAATTCCGACTTCAGCAGCGCGATTATCCGCACTTTGTGGGTTGTTCAGTACCCGTCTTCGGACGATAATTTCGTTCATCGCTCGACTTCCAATCTGAGGACGACCCGACACATGAACGCGTCCGAGACTGTCTCTGTATTCGTTGACCGGATCAACGCTCACAATGTCGACGGCATCTGTGAGTTGATGGACGAGAATCACGTTTTCATTGATGGGTTGGGACGCTCCGTGACTGGCCGGGAGGCGATGCGGAATGCCTGGCAAGCCTACTTTGCGATGGTTCCGGATTACTGGATCCGAGTTGAACGCATGCTCCAGCAAGAAACCATTGTGGCTATCTTTGGAAGAGTGGGAGGAACGTTCACCCGGGATGGCCTGCTTGATACAGCAAACCGTTGGGAGATCCCGGCTGCCTGGCAGGCTATTGTGGGTGACAGCGGTGTAGCCGTGTGGCAGGTATTTGCGGACAATGAACCTATCCGGCAAATCATGACCAGGTTGGCCAAGACTGAAGACCAGTCCGTGCGGCGATAGGGGCCTGATGAGCAGCCACTTTCTTTTCGGACTCGCTTTAGCCGCCACTGCGGCCGCATGCGCGCTACAAACAACGAGGCCCGCCGACATGTTGCGAAACCAACTCGACGAAGATTGGAAATACTGGATGACCCAGTATCCCGAACTGGCGACATCGATCGGGTATCCGGGTCAGAACATGAGGTGGACGGATTATTCGCAGCCCGCCATCGATGCTCGTGCCGGCTATCTAAAGAAAAGTTTCGAACGTCTTTCTGCGATAGACCGAACACAACTCGCGCCAGAGGATCAAATCAACTACGACCTTTACCGTGATTTGCTCGAAACGGCAGTGAAAGGCCTCGACTTCCATAACGATGCGCTGCCGATTCGCGGTGTCATTCCACACAACTTGCTGATGCCGATGAACCAGCTTGAAGGTATTCAGCAGGACATTGCCCGCACGTTCGCGATTATGCCGGCCGAGACGCGTGAGGATTACGAGAACATCATCTTGCGTCTTCAACGCATCGGGCTGTTGGTGGATCAAACGATCGCGCTGATGGAGCAAGGAATCGCGGCGGGAATGACGCCTCCGCGGGCCACCTTTCGTGAAGTTCCTAACCAAATCAAGGCGCAGATTTTTGAGGACCCGCTAAAAAGCCCGATGCTGGAGGCCTTCACGAAAACGCTCGTGTCGATTCCTGAAACGGAACGTGCGAGCTTGACCGGGCGTGCGGCAGCCGCTTATCGGCAAGTGGTCGTGCCAGGGTTCACGAAGCTGCACGATTTCCTGGTTTCCCGATACCTGCCCGCCTGCCGGGAGGCGACAGATGTGAGGGCACTGCCGAGCGGCGCCTCGATGTATGCCTATAACGTCAAATGGCACACGACCACAGATAAAACCCCACAGGAGATTCACGAGATCGGCCTTGCGGAAGTGAAGCGCATTCGTGCGGAGATGGACAAAGTCATCGCCCAATCGGGCTTCAAAGGGAGCTACGAAGACTTCAAAAAATTTCTGCGGACGAGCTCGCAGTTCTACTTCAAGGACGCTCCATCACTCCTGGCGGCCTATCGCGACATTGCCAAACGCGCCGATCCCGAGCTGGCGCGTCTGTTCGGCCGCCTGCCGCAGACACCTTACGGAGTCAAGCCCGTCCCCGACGCGATAGCACCGTCACAGACGACCGCGTACTACGACCCAGGATCGTTCGTTGCGGCCCGGTCTGCGTATATGTTTGCAAACACCTACAAGCTCGAGGCGCGCCCCAAATGGGAGATGGAAGCGTTGACGATGCACGAAGCCGTGCCCGGTCATCACATTCAGATTTCGCTAGCGCAGGAGATGCAGGGCCTGCCGGAGTTTCGCAAGAACTCCAGCTACACCGCGTTTGTTGAGGGCTGGGCGCTCTACGCGGAGTCACTCGGCGAGGAGATGGGTTTTTACCAGGATCCGTACTCGAAGTTTGGCCAGCTCACGTATGAGATGTGGCGCGCCATCCGCCTGGTCGTCGACACCGGCCTGCACTCTATGGGATGGACCCGCGATCAGGCCATCGACTTCTTCCGAGCCAATGCCGCCAAGACGGATCAAGACATCATCGTGGAGGTGGATCGATATATCGTCTGGCCCGGACAGGCATTGGGGTACAAGATGGGTCAGCTCAAGATCCGTGAACTGCGGACCAGCGCCGAGCGCCGGCTCGGCTCTCGCTTCGATATCCGTCGATTTCATGACGTCGTGCTAGGCCATGGCGCAGTCCCCCTGGACGTTCTGGAACGGCAGGTCAATGATGCTCATTGACGCGGGCCTCGCGGCGTTACAATGTCGCGATGCGTGCGAGGGCGATCATCATCTTCTTCCTGGTCGTCGTTTCAATTGCGGGTTATTGGGTCTATCACAAGGTGAGACAGCCTGGCGTCATCGAGGTGGGCCAGCAGGTTCCCCAGTTTTCTGTTAAAGATGAGACCGGACGCGAAGTGAAGCTCACGGATTACCGAGGCAAGCTGGTGTTCCTGAATTTTTGGGCGACGTCGTGCGAGGAATGTATCGACGAGATGCCCGAAATGGAGTTGATGAACAGGGCTTTCAAAGAGCGGAAATTCCAGATGCTCGCGGTTAGCGTCGATACCGACTGGGACACGGTGAGAAAGTTCCGTACAGATTACAATCTTACTCTTCCTGCTTTTCTCGATCCTGGACATGAGGTTTCGAAACTATACAAGGTCAGTAAATACCCGGAGACGTTCCTCATCGATGCGAAAGGCTCGCTCATCCAGCACGTCATCGGGCCTGAGCGGTGGGCAGACCCCCATATCCTCGACCACCTCGATTCCATGATCCGGCAGCAGGAAACAAGGCGCCAGAATTCCGGATAGTGGTGCACTAAATTGTTGCCCTGCTCTTCAATGTCAAATGTTGGGATGTCCCATGAACGATGTCATATACACTTGTCAAACGACGCAATTACCCAACGACCCAATAACCCAATGAAACTATCTGGTCATTTGGTAGTTGAGTCATTTGACAGCTACATATGACATCGTTCATGGGACATCCCAATATTTGACATTTGCGATCCAGCAACACCCAATGCACCATTATCGAATTCCGGAGCGTGAGCGTCGCCGGAGCTGCTTCCCGCAACCCTCCTGTGTACGTTACAATGAACAGATAAGGCAAACGGATCGGGAGGGAGAACAAGTATGAACGAGGTAAGGACGGTCCAAAAACCTGAGGTCCTCGAGAAGAGCGATTCCGAGCAGGCCAGCGTCTCGGCGGGCTCGGGTCCGGGCGGGCGTGCGAAGTCGATCATCTTCTTCCTGATCGTTGGGTCCATAGCGGGTTACTTTGTTTATAAAGAGGCAACGCGAGTCGGAAGTCCTGGTGTCCTTAACATTGGTCAACAGGCGCCGGATTTTTCCATCAAGGATCAAAGCGGACATGAAATCAAGCTGAGCGATTACCGCGGCAAACTCGTGTTTTTGAATTTCTGGGCCACATGGTGCCTCCCCTGCATCGAGGAAATGCCGGCCATGGAGACATTGAACCAAACATTCAAAGACCGTAAATTCCAAATGCTCGCGATCAGCGTCGATAACGATTGGAAACTGGTCAACGGGTTTTACAAAGATTACAACCTGACTCTCCCAGCATTTCTCGATCCCGGGCACCAGGTGGCGAGCCTGTATAAGGTTTACAAGTTTCCTGAGACATTTCTCATCGACGGCAACGGCTACGTAATAAAGCACACTTGGGTGGAGCGGTGGGCGGATCCCCGCGTCATGTCCAATATCGATTCCCTCATCCGGCAGCAGGAAGCAAGACAACACACGGAACAGCAGCAGGCCTCCGCGCAGTAAGTACTTAGTTTCATAAATACGCACCTTCTCCCAGGGGGAGAAGGACCATTCGGAAGGTTAGTCCCTCTCCATCTGGGAGAGGGTGCCGCGAAGCGGCGGGTGAGGGCGCTATACGTGATCGTCTTTCGGAAATGGTGCACTAAGCTTCGTGGAGCTACTTGGATGAAATTTTTCTTCGACTACGAACGGCCGGAGCTGGCCGAAATATTCAATCCTCCTTTTCGCGCGACGCAGATCTACAAGTCGGTCTATCAGCGGCGGTTCGAAGATTTCGAGCGGATGACGGATCTGCCCAAGCTGCTGCGTGCGGATCTGGCGGAGCAATGGGAGATCCGGTTGCCGGCCGTCCACCGGCGATTCGATTCTTCCGACGGAACACGCAGGTATCTGGTACGCCTGAACGATGGCGAATTCGCAGAGACCGTTTTCATTCCGGAAGAGAACCGGAACACGATTTGCATCTCGTCGCAGATTGGGTGCGCACTCGATTGCAAGTTCTGCCTCACCGGGCAACTCGGGTTGACGCGTCATCTGAGCGCGGGGGAGATTGTGGCGCAGGTCTTGGTCGCGCAAAGGGACCATTCTTCATCGGATGCGAGCTTCAACATTGTCCTCATGGGAATGGGTGAGCCGCTGCACAACTACGACAATGTGATGAAGGCGATTCGCATTCTCCACGACGAGAATGGACTGAACATGTCCATGTCCCGCATCACGCTTTCAACGGCAGGGCTGCTTCCGGGAATTGAGCGGCTTGCCAGGGAACCGATGATTCCCAATCTGGCCATCTCACTTACCGGTGCAACCAATGAGAAGCGAAACGCGCTGATGCCGATCAATCGAAAATATCCAATCGAGCAACTGCTCGATGCGGTTCGCCGTTTCCCACTCAAGCACCGCCAGCGGGTGACGTTCGAGTATGTCCTGCTTGAAGGGGTAACGGACGCGCCGGAAGATGCATTCGCTCTGGTGAAGTTGCTTCAGGGAATCCGCGCGAAGGTGAATTTGATTCCCTTGAACGAAGCCGAGGAGCTCAGCTACCGCCGGCCTTCAGACGCCGCGGTGGAACAGTTCCAGCAAATCCTTATCGACCACAACATCTCCGCCTTCATTCGGAAGAACCGCGGCAATGATATTTCCGCAGCGTGCGGTCAATTGAAAAAGAAGTGGGCGGAGGTGCCCGCTTAGCTGCTCAGACTCACTGGTATCCAAATTAGCCGAAATCGAGGCTCGGGTCCTTCTCCCTTTGGGAGAAGGTGGCCCGAAGGGCCGGATGAGGGGTGCATCCACCCTCTCCCAAAGGGAGAGGGACATTTCCAGAACAGTTTTCCCGAATAGAGAGTCCAATGAAAACCGCCAAGAGTGGTTCAGACCCGACGTTTTCGGCAAACCCCATTGCTTGTAGCGCAGAAAGTAGGTGCCTGTCCCCGAATTTCTTGATAGATTTCGCTGAAAAGAGGTGAACCATATGAGACGGAGACTTCAGATGGGCGTGGTGATTGTGTTTGTGTTGCTGGTGGCAAGTTGGATCCCTGTCGCCCAGGCGCAGACGGCCCCAGCGAAGACAACGGCTGGACTGAAGAAATGGACGCCGCCACGGACAGCGGACGGCCAACCGGATCTACAGGGAGTATGGGCGAACAACAACGTGACACCACTGGAACGACCGGTGGCGTTGGCTGGGAAACCGTTCCTGACGGATGCGGAAGTCGCCGCGTTGAAGGTGAAAGCTACCGATCTTTTCGCTGGTGATGGTGATGCCGCCTTCGG
>Ga0137378_10000509_pt1 | contig 29862 bp, 30 predicted proteins | sample SagtaG_21_FD_104813 | JGI IMG/M metagenome (GOLD analysis project Ga0137378, IMG submission 104813) | Vadose zone soil microbial communities from Sagehorn Ranch, Mendocino, California, USA - Sage2_L_60_16 metaG | ecosystem: Environmental > Terrestrial > Soil > Vadose zone | place: USA... | reverse complement strand
TGCCGCGCTTGACGAGCCCTTTGTGGAAGCACTGCGCAACGTGTTCCTCCACGATGCGCTCGCTCGCCTAGGACCAGAGGCGGACGTGGGAGGGCTGTGGGACAGGCTCGGAACACGATGGATTGTTTTCGATCTCGATGCCACCCGACAGGCTGCGCGACAACGTGCTTTGCCTCAAGGGCCTGAGCTGCCACCACCGCAGCGGCGTTTGTCTGCGGTGTGTGCACCTGGCTACATGGGGCGCAAGCGTGGGGAGGTCGTGCGTACTCGTACAACACTCTTGCAGGCTCATACCCATCAGTGGCTCTTCACTTGTGGAGCAGCGGGCAATGGGGATTACCGAGGCGAGTTGTTACGCGGACTCAGCGTAATCGCTGCCTATCAGACCGCACTCGGTCTCTTGCCTGCCCAGGCCATCGTTCGACTCGATGGCTTGTATGGCAATGGGACCATCGTCGTGGATCTAATCGCCGCAGGAATCTGCTTCGTGATGCGCGGCAAAGACTATGCTCTGCTGGATCTGACGCAGGTCCAGCAACGCCTTGCCTTGCCCGCCGATGAGCAATTCACGCATCCTGAAAGTGGCATCTGTCGGGATCTGTTTGATTGTGGGCAGATCCCTGTCACCGCACAAGGGCATCGCGCTCGTCTGATTGTTGCTACCCATCAGGCGGCCACCAGTCCAATTGGCGTGGTCCGCGACGGAGTCGTCTATGAGCTCTTTTTCACGGCCTTGCCCGCTCTCGGTTTCACTGCTGCCGACGTGGTCATGCTCTATTTGCATCGTGGCAGTTTCGAGACGGTGCTGGCTGATGAAGATCGTGAGCAGGACTCTGATCGGTGGAGTTCCTACACGGCATACGGAAAGGCGGGTCTGGCAGATCCTCTCTCAATGGGTGTGGAATCTGCGCCAAGAACTCAGCCAACAGTGGCAGCCCACCTCGATGCGTCTCACCGAGTTTTCCCCCCCCTCAAACTGAAGCGCTGCTCTGCCCAGATCCCTCTTTGGCAAGCTCATCTGATCGCGCCTCCACAGTGGGCACGTGCTGCGCGAAGAGGAAGCTTGGGGGGACCGGACTTTCTCCCGCAGCCTGATGGCACGCTGCGTTGTCGGCAAGGGGCCACGCGTCTCACCACAGGAGCGACGCCGCGAACACGATGGGACGGTGCGTGTGCTCTATGCTGCCCGCATCGCTGACTGTCGTTGCTGTCCCATGCGCACGCAGTGTCAAGGACATGGCACCTCCACCAAAAAACCGCGTCGTGTCAGCGCGGTCCTGTATCCCCTGCCGAATGTGGCACCAGAAGATACACCGCCACTGTGCCTTTCTGCCTCTCATCCCATTCTGTGGGGGGATTGGTCACGAGGTCCTCCTCGCCGTGCCTGGATAGGGTGGCAGCGTAGCCATCTGGTTCTCGTGCAAGTCTCACCCGTTTCGCCACCTCGCAGCACGTCTTCATCACCTCTCTCGCGTGCTGAGCGAGCCCATTGGCGTCTGACATGGCAACAACGGCTCGCACGTAATACGCGACCACCTACTGCCCCACCCGTCGAGATTACCATCTATGGCCTCTCAGCCGTGTTTGCCCAGACCCTGGGTTTGCGAGTCGCTTGAACTGATTGCGCGCGCTCGACGAAGTTCATCCTCGACCTGGCTTCTCCCGTCGAGCGGGTCCCTCTGCCGATTTTCGCCACCTTGTTCCCGATGAAGCACGTTTTTTTGCCAGACACGATCGATATGCTTTTCGCTTTTCGCTTTTTTCACCCCTCCTCCCTTCGTCCTGACGAGAGGTCGAAGCAACATGCTCCCTACTTTTCTGTTTGCTTGCTACTATCTCGTTGCGTATCCCGTGGGATACTTGATAGAGGAATTCGCCAACACTATCGTTTACTTGCGTAAGGTCTTCGTATGCTACACTGAACATGCAGTCTTAACAGATCAAATGGTACGGAGTGGAGTGCCTCTTTATCAAAAAATATTTCACTTTAGGTGAAAATAGCATTGAGGTTGCTCTCAATTCCAATGTGTGTAAGGAGATGTTGGCCATCCTGGGTTCAGTAACATCTGGCTTGTCTCAGCATGCCAGTTCACTCGGGAGGATTTTTGAGCGAATAGGTTGATCAGGTCATGACTGAAAACATCCTGTTGGCTCAACCGGCATCGGGAGTACGAAGAGCCGTCACTCATTCGTACATGGAGCAAGCTGCGTTAAAGGAGTGGAAACTTGAAAATAGCACATGTAGCACCTCCCTGGATTACTATTCCACCCAAGAATTACGGCGGAACAGAGCTCTCCATCTATCACCTCGTTGAGGAACAAGTAGCTTGTGGGCACAACGTGACCCTCTTTGCGCCAGCAGATGCACAGACCTCTGCTCAGCAGCTATCCTTCCTCCCAAGATCGCTCATGGAAGAGGGCCTTGCTTGGACCTCTCACTTCAAAGCCTATTACCACTTATACCAATCCTTGCAAGGCGCTCAGGAATTTGACATCATTCATACCCATCTTTCCTCTCCATCAGATCTGTATATTTTTCCTCTTGCTTCCCATCTCACTGCTCCTCTCGTAATAACTCTCGAGAGTCCTCTTCCCCTTGATCACACCCCACCCGGAATAGAAGAGGCCGATAGATTGTTCATCGCATTGGCTCCCTCCTTACCAATTGTTGCGGTCAGTCAGCATGCTCGTACGCACATCCCCTATCACCTCAATTGTATTGGTGTTGTGTATCCTGGCTTACCACTCAACGTATTTTGTTCCTCTCAACAAGTGCGAGACACCTATTTTGTCTGGTTAGGGCGTTTTTCTCCTGACAAAGGGCCTCACCTGGCAATCAAAGCAGCACAGGAGGCCGGAGTACCGATTGTACTGGCTGGGACGATTGATCGGTCCATGCCAGAGTATGTAGACTATTTCGAGCAGAAGATCAGACCCCAGATTGACAACGCGCAGGTCAGCTATATTGGTCCGGTCAATCTGCATCAGAAAATTGAGCTCTTAAGCAGGGCGCGAGGCTTACTCAATCCTATCGAGTGGGACGAGCCATTCGGGTTAGTGATGATCGAAGCGATGGCACTGGGATGTCCTGTGATTGCCTTTGCTCGTGGCGCTTCCTCCGAAGTGATTGTCCATGGTGAGACCGGTTTCCTCTCTGGCACTCTAGAGGAGATGATCCAGTATATTGCGCGAGTAGATGAGATTGATCCTCACCGAGCCCGTAGGCATATCGAAAATCATTTTTCAGTGAGTATCATGGCTCAGAAATATGATGAGATCTATAAAAAGGTGATTGCAGACGCTTCCAACCGAGCCTTATGATAGGAAAGGTACTTCTCTGAACATCACTCAATAGGCATGAAAAGTCGAGATGCCATACCGAATTTTGTGTAATGGCGTAAAGCGAGAAGGCGTTAAAGCCAATCCAGACCTAGCTTCTGCGCTTTTCTACTATGTACCGTTACACAAAATTCGGTATGGCATCCTGTCTTTCTCATTCTGTAGCGTTTATTCAAGAACGGATAACCAGCTAGTTAGCACAAGGGTCATCAGCAAGCGCTCAAGGTCGACAAAGGCAGCCGCGTGCTGGATCGGCTGCCGCAACTACTTTCACATCGCGAACCGCTTCAGATGCAAGTCTACCAGCAATGGCCGCTTCCTGAAGTACAGGATACCAATCCGGTACCGCGTACGAGCCAATCACGGTAATCGTTAACGGATTTGGCATAGAAAGCTCCTTATGCCTGTTTCTGTCGCAGCTCTAACAGGCGTTGCCTGACGATCCGCTGGCGAAACTCGCTGAGCCTGTCTGGTCGGCCATCGAAACTGCTCGTGCTGCCTGTGGACTCACCTGCTTCGCACGTCGAGACCAGTGTTGCTCATCAACCTCCGTCTCGGCCAGCTCGAAGGTGGTCCGGTAGGGACCGAAGCTTACATGCTTGTTGACGGCGTAGAGCGCCTGAGGGGCGCACAGGAACAGCGCCAGTGCCTCGTCAAAGACATAGCGATCGATTTGCTCGGCCACTTTGACCAGCTTCGCGCCCTCCGTCTCGGCCGCCATCTCGGCATAGAGCTTGTTAAACTCCGGTTGCTCTGGTCCAGCTCGGAAAGCCCCATCCGAACCAAAAAACTCTCGGTGGATAGCTGCGGGCGGTGCCTCAGAACTGAGGTCGAACCAGCCGAAGATGAGGACATCCCAAGGTGGTGGTAGCTTCTTCTCGATGAGGATACGACTACCTGCAAGCAGCTGCTCCTGGGGAACGGTGATGATATCGACACCGATGTCTAGTGCCGCTTGTACGTCGGAGGCGACTAGTTGGGCGATACCCGCGAACGGTTCTGGTGCCGCGATGCGCAGGTTCCTTCCTTGAGGCCAGCCGACCTCATCCATCAGCTTTCTGGCTTGCTCGGAGTCGTGCGGGTATGGCTCAGCATCAGGAGGAAAGCCCCCGCACCAAGACGGCGTGAGCGCACAGAGAGGATTGGCGTAGCCGCCTAAGCCTTGAGTGATCACCTTTTGCCGATCGACAGCAAGGTTCAAAGCCTTGCGAGCCCGCTGATCGTAGAGTGGCACATCCGAGGGATAGCGGTTGATGATGCCCAACAAGACGCGGTTGGCGTCGCATCGCACCAAATTTGCAAACTCAGAGGCGTTCACGCGCTGGGCATCGGCAGGTGAGACCTCGGTCACGATGTCCACCTCGCCCTCGGTGGAGATGCAGAGCTCCAGTGCCTCAGCAGGAGTGAGATTGTTGCGGAAAGCCACGCGTTCCAGGCGCGGTCCGCGCTCAATGTTCCAGTGACTGCGGTTCGCTTCTAGAACGAGGCGATCAGAACGATCTTCGCTCTCAATCAGTCCCGCGCTAGCAAAGGGGTAAGCTCGAATGATCACGATGCGCTGGTTGATGGTAGAGTAGCCCTCGGTGAGGGTGAATGGTCCAGTGCCCCACGGGCCTGGTGCATCGATCGCTCACCAATGGCCCTCACCGCTCCCAAGCTTGGCGTACCCAAAACCCTGCTTACGCCAGAAGGCCGAGCTAGCGATGTGGAAGCCGCGCATCTTTCCAAGCGCCAAGCCTTCGGGTTTGGGAAAATGGAAGCGGACAGTGTAGTCATTCACCACCTCACACACCGATTCGGGTGGGAAGTTGAGCCAAGACCCCGGTGGATGTGGTGCGACCCAGCGCTGCATCTCGTCAAAATTCTGCTTGATATTGTGGGCTGTGAAAGGTTCGCCGTCCTGAAAGCGCACGCCTTGGCGGAGGCTCAGCTCGAGTGTAGAAGCGCCTGGCCAGCGTGCGTCCGTTGCAAGAGCATTAACGATGTGTCCCTCCTGGTCTACACGGATGGGTTCCTCCATCGTGTTCCAAGTGATAAATAGCCAGTTCAACGGCGAGGGATCGACGACGTGAATCGTGCCGACTGGAGGGCGCCATTGTTGTTGGGTGAAGTCGACCATGTGCTGCTCCTTTCAACTTCTCGAAAAGGATGTTAGGGTACAATTTCTCAATGGGCTGAGTGCATGAGCATAGCTCGGCTCTGAAGCTATAGGTACAGACCCTCGTGCATCTCGATGATCGATGACTGCCCCTAGTAGTAGCGTTCGAGCGCATATCACCTCGCACGCAGCGGGAGATACGCTTGTTTTACCTCTGAAGAACGTCAGTCCTTTGGAATGGAGATGAGCTGATAACAGCTTTACCCTACTTATTTCAACGTTGGGCAAATAACAGATACTAGGGTACACACTTTGAAAAAAGCGTTACAGAGAGGACGTACGTTTGCCGTGCTAAACCTGTACTTTTCGATGACCAGCGTGAAGAGCAGTGGTGACATAGGAAGGTATACCATAAAATGGTGCAGTTGTACAGGGCTAAATTTCACAGAGTGTATTAGAGGAATTGCAGTGTCTGTTCATTCTGTGAGAGATTGTCCCACCCCTTCAAGTATTAAGGGAGGTTGTGCAGCAACATACACTTTGCCAAGAAGTAGTGAGGCGATAGTCAGAGTTGGCTTCCAGACGTGTGGGAGGTGGCGATAGAAGTAGAAGAATGGAGAGACTGGAGATGTAGAAAAACGTTCTGCTGAGGCCGGTTGCTGGAGAAGGATCCTGTGTATGATGTTCAGATTTTGAGGAACTTATCAGGTATTGTTATAGGGAAACGTTGTAAAGTTTCTCTACTGCTTGTTTCCTTATTCTCTTGTTCCTTATTCCGGGTATTGGACACAGGTGATGGCGGTCAAGCAACTAATCCAAGAGCAGGCTCACGATATGAAGGGTTACGCCGATGCGCTGGAACATGTGGTGACAAGGGAAGAGAAGAATGATAGCTTGTCCACAAACCTTTCTGTTGGACGAAAACATGCCACGCAAGATACTCAACTCCTTGCAGAGAGAAGGACTTGATGCCATTCGGGTGTATGATGCGGGGCTGAGTTCTCAGCCTGACACTGCTATCTTTGCCCATGCGCGCTCATCAAATGACTATTACCACCTTCGACCCGACACCAACCAAAGCTTGTACTTCAACTTGTTTATCGTGTATACTTTCTGAAGACTCCATGTACGTAATTTTTTAAGCTCCAATAAATGTAGTTATCTTCCTAAGGCATATGCGGTATGGATACGCCACGTTGCTTTAGCAGCTATGTGGCAACAGATGATATAGGATATATCATGATTTGCGCGCTATGCGGAGGTACTGGGGGAGCCAGACTCGCTCGTGGTATCAACTACGATTGCGATCCAGCAGCTCTCACCTATATCTGTAACGTCGGGGATAACATCCGATTACTCGGTCTGACTATTTGCCCCGACATTGACACTGTCATCTATTACCTATCCGGAACTGCCGACTATGACAGAGGATGGGGACTGCATGCTGAAAGCTTTGATTTCTTCGAACGATTGCGTCTTTTCTATCCAGATTTCTGGTTTGGTCTGGGAGACAAAGACCTGGCTACTCATGTATGGCGCTCCGAACTACTGCATGATGGGTGGAGCCTCTCAGAAATTACCACCAGGGAAGCCCATCTTTACAATGTCCAATCTCGTATCATACCCGTAACCGATTCCTGGGTAGAAACACAAATTGAAACGGTATCACATGCAAGACTACATTATGAAGAGTTCTTCATACGTTTGAAATGTGAGCCATCCGTTAGTCAAGTCTGCTATGAAGGAATAGAAGATGCAAAACCAGCTTCCGAAGTGCTTGAGGCTATCGAATCATCTGACACTATCATCATCGCACCTAGCAACCCTGTAGCCAGCATTCTACCCATCGTTTCAGTTCCCGGTGTCCGAGAAACGTTGGTAAGTCACAGGGAGAAGGTATGGGCTGTCTCACCGATCATCGAGGGGCTTGCTTTGCCAGCGGGTGAGCGGATGCGTGCTCGCAGTCGCGAGAGGTTGATGGCTTCACGTGGACTTCCTCATAATCCTCTGTCCGTTGGAAAGTTATATCAAGATTTTTGTACTCACTTTGTTCTCGATGAGAAGGACTTCGGGTATGTACCTCAACTTGAGGAGATGGGATACGACGTTCACTTGTTAAAAACGGATGCGCTCTCCCTCGAACGACAAGTGGAGCTTGCCAGCGATCTCCTGCAATTAACAGGCGATCTAGACAGAGTAGAAATTGGTGCACTTTCAAGAGAACATATCACAAGGGGGTGATCTCGTTGACTGAGTTCTTGTCCGGGATGGAGGGCGTCATGCTTCAGCGGCGCAATGCACATCCCAATGAAACGTTTCTGAAGTGGAAGGATGATGAGATATCGTGGGGAGATTTTGTTGATCATATTTATGCAGTTGCCGCAGGTATTTGGGATGCGGGAATACGTACAGGGGATAGAGCGGCCATGATGATGGGCAACTGCCCGGAATTTCTGTACGCATACTATGCAATGGTCTTCATGGGTGTAGGAGCAGTGCCATTAAACGTGGCACAGAGAGGCGAGGCTCTTGCCTACATCCTTAATGACTCAGGTGTGTCTACTATTGTAATAGACGATGTGTTAGTAGAGCATTTCCTTGCCATCAAGGATCGTGTTCCCAATGTACGCCTGATAATTATCCGGGGGACAGTGCCCTCTGTAGAGGGCACTGTCATTGCTATCGATGAATGGCTTAAAGCTGGTCGTGGTCGACCCCCCATTGGCTCGCTTGCCAAAGCCACTGCTGATAACATCCTTTACACCTCTGGGACTACTGGCCCACCCAAAGGAGTTGTCAACAAAGGTATTAATCCTAACAACATCATCAAGCTATGGGAGCCGACTGGAGTACGCGCTGGCGAAACCATCTATACTCCATTGCCACTCTCCCATGGTAATGCCCTTGCCGTCTCAGCGCTGGGTGCAATCATGCTCGACTACAAACTGGCCATAGGCGAGCGTTTTTCTGCCTCAAAACACTGGGATGATTGCAGAAAGTACAACGCAGTTGAGTTCAACACGCTAGGCGCTATGATTCCCATTTTGCTCAAACAGCCGGAGAGACCAGACGATGGAGACAATCCCGTCCGCGTAGTGCTTTCTGCTGGCTGTCCCGCTTATGCCTGGCGACCTTTCGAGGAGCGTTTCAAGCTTCGAATCATTGAGTGGTTTGGCATGGTTGACTCGCCTGGTTTCCTGATGAATACAACTGGTAAGATAGGTTCGATGGGCAAGCCCCTGCCGGGATTTGATTTTCATGTTGTTGATGATGGAGACCATGATGTTCAGCCAGGGAAAGTGGGTGAACTTGTCTTCCGCTCTGAGGTCGGTAAAGCAGCAGCATTCTACTATGGCAAGGAGGATGCCACAAATGAGGCCTGGCGCAATGACTGGTTTCATTCAGGAGATCTTGCCTGGATAGATGAAGAGGGCGATTTCTTCTACGCAGGCCGCAAGAAAGCATCAATGAGGCGAAGGGGCGAGAACGTTTCAGCGTGGGAGATTGAATCCGTAGTAAACCAGTACCCAGCAGTATTGGAATCTGCTGCACACGCCGTCCCATCAGAACTTTCGGAAGACGAGATCAAACTGGTAGTTGTTCTCAAGCCAGAACAAACGGAGACGCCGGAAGAGATACTCGATTTCTGTCAGGGGAAGATGGCCTACTACGCCATACCCAGGTATGTCGAGTTTAGAGACTCACTACCAAAGACTGGCACACATCGTATAGAGTACTGTGTCTTGAAGCAAGAGGGGATTACCCCAGGAACGTGGGACCGCGAGGCGGCTGGGTATGCCGTCTCCAGAGATCTGTAACGATCAAGTGTCGACACCTATCCGTCTTGCCAACGCCGCTCGCACGTCTAGCTGCGCTCAGGCACGACGAAAGGAGAGAGAAACTATGCAAAAGGTCAGGGTAGTAGGAGCAGGAATGACTCGTTTCGGTAAGTTCCTCGATCGGGGGTTGCGGGAGCTAGCCGAGGAAGCCGTCAGCAATACTATAGAGGATGCAGGCCTCGACATCAAGGATATACAAGCTGCCTATGTTGCCAACTCAGTAGCTGGTTTGATCACAGGCCAGGAGACAATACGGGGTCAGGTGGTCTTGCGCCATACCGGCCTGCTGGGCATTCCTATCGTCAACGTTGAAAATGCCTGTGCGAGTGCTTCGACGGCATTTCACCTGGGTTGGATGTCCGTTGCTTCTGGCATATACGACTGTGTGATGGCATTAGGTGTAGAAAAACTTTCTGATCCAGACAAAGCGAAATCTTTACGCGCATTCAACGCTGCTGTGGATGTTTCCGAGCTGGCTGAAATAGAAAAGCGGCTCGGTAGAAATGGAGAAGGAGCCGGAGACAGAAGTCTTTTCATGGACCTTTATATCTCGATGCTCAGCTCTGGTGAGTCTACTGGTCAGTCGGTTGGCGGCGTCACACGTGAACAGATGGCGATGGTTTCCGTCAAGAATCACTACCACGGAAGCTTGAATCCTTATGCACAATACAGGGAAGAAGTTACTCTCGAACAGGTTCTGCAAAGCAGGTCAGTGGTAGGTCCGCTAACGGTTCTCATGTGCTCACCATTAGGTGACGGTGCAGCAGCAGTACTTATCGTGAGTGAGGAATTTGCTCGTAATAAGGGCCTCAATGGTCCGCGAGTGGATGCCTCCGTGCTGGTCTCGGGGCGAGGTGACAACCGTTCTATGAAACCATCTACAGAGCGGGCGGCGAAAAAAGCCTATGAAATGGCAGGAATAGGTCCTGAAGATATGGACCTTGCTGAGGTCCATGATGCAGTTGCTCCCGCTGAGATAAGTATTTACGAGGATCTGGGCTTCTGCGCTCCTGGCGAAGGGCCGAAACTGATCGAAGACCGCGTGACCTGGTTGGGAGGAAAACTCCCTGTCAATACATCAGGCGGGTTGCTCTCTCGTGGGCACCCCATAGGAGCAACAGGGCTGGGTCAGATCGTAGAGATAGTTTGGCAACTTCAAGGAAAAGGAGGTAAGAGGCAAGTAGAGAACTGCAAAGTTGGTCTCACGCAGAACGGTGGTGGACATATTGGCTTTGATGCAGCGGCCATGGCAGTTCACATATTCTCTGTGTAATACGTCTTCGTAAGGATATATTCTCGTAGAGATTTGTTAATGTAGGCTTAAGATCGCACTGTGAGAGTTTTTTGACAATCAATGGAGGAATCCCCATGGAATTCAAAGAAGTAGTCGGTAACCGCAGGTCCATTCGTTATTTTCAGCCGTGGAGACCAGTCGAAAAAGAGAAGATTCACATTATGCTGGAAGCGGCACGGCGTGCCTCGCGAGCAGTCAATGCCCCATTCTATAGGATTGTGGTCATGGAGCGTGATGAACTGACTCCCGAACAAAGGGAGGGTCTGCGCACCCCGACAACCACTACCGATCTCGAACTTGCCCCGTTGTTCATGTTCTGGTTTATCGATCCGACAGCTCCCAATCGTGGGCCGAAGACACTTAAGCAACTGATCGATGTGGGCGCCCTCAACGCCAGTCATGGCTGGTCACATGCCTACGTCGATGAAGTGGTCTTCCCGCTTGTCCTGCAACCGTTGATGAAGAATGATTTGGTAGCTGCAATGCTCGCAGCATGTGAGGCAGGCTTTGCAATGACCCAGGCTATGCTGGCAGCGGTCGATGAGGGGCTGGGTGTCTGCATGCACGCGTTTAATCCGGAAGCGGTCAAGGATGTTCTCAAGGCGCCAGACTACCTGATCCCAATCTGGGTGTTAGAGGTGGGTTACCCGGCGGAGGACCCACTCACTGGCGGGCAGCGTCCCAGGGAGTCACTTGCGGAGACATGCTTCTGGGGTTCCTTCGATAATCCCATCGAGAGCGACTCCAAGGTAGTTGAATACCTGCGGGAAAAGAAGATGATTCAAGCCGAAGCTCCGGCTCCCTGGCGCATGCAGGAAGTCGCTGCGCTTTCGCGTATGTTTGGACTACCTGAGTAGAGAGGCCTAACCTCTAGAGCTGAGAGAAGATGAATATAGAGACTGTAGAGCAGCTTGCAGAATATAGAACCGTGCAAACCTGGCTGAAAAATGTTCACCACCAGTCACCTGCGAGCACCACCACCGATGAGGACCGCCTCAATACGATGCTGAAGTTTTGTGCTCTGGCTGAGAAAGACCCTGATACAATCATCGCAGAATGCTTCAGAGCGCAGAAAGAAGGTGATGAGTGGAAGCACATCAAGTTCAAGGTCAGGCGTACTTACTCAGCTTTGATCGACCAGGCTGATGAGCAGTTATTCGGCGGCGGTACCGCTGGCAGGCAGCGAGGAAGCATTATCAGAAGCTTTTTTATTCACAATGGAGTGTCCATGCAGGCCGAGCCCCTGCGCTAGCCTTTCTATATCCATGTGCTTGTGGCAAGTGGTCAGGCACATACTCAAACATCGACGTATGAGTTTTTGTCGTTCCTGAACACGGAAAGGGAGATGATACAATGGCTATTGCAAAGCCACAAATTTCAGCGGAGACTCAACAGCAACTGCGCCGATTTTTCGAGGAGACCCCCACTGCTTCCAGGCTCCTCACAACGTTGCGCAGCCGAAGAGTAGGATTGGGCTATAAAATTGAAACCGGAGAAGAGGAGACACACCCGGTCACTGGACGTGTGATGAAGCAAGAGCAGGGGCCGCTTGCCTTTGCCTCTGCCGAAGCTGTCGTGCCACTTTCGGATACCGAGCAGGCACTGCTTTGCTGGGCTGGCATCGGGCCTAACGGCATGGTCAACTGGGACATCGCTGTTCACGGCGGGTTCCATGAACTTGCCTGGTTATCTGGTCGAACGGCAGCAAGCCCTGGAAATTCTTTCGCGACAGACCTCTTAGTCGTCAACGACAATGGCGTGTCCTTGTACAATCCTGGCCTGGAACGTGAGAAGCGTGTAGAGATTGAAGGACCTGATGATTACTGGAAGGTGATTAATTGGTATGAAACGGGAACTCAAAAGATATCAGAATCGCGGCCTGATATTGATTGGTCTGTGAGAGCGCCAGGAGCACCACATGCAACCCTATTCGGCCCATACCAGTACAATGTTAATAGGCCAGGTACTGCCTGGTTAATACCAATAACAGATATGGGCTGGCTCTATTTTAGTGTCCTGCTCAACCTGTTCGATGTCTGGCATCTGTTCCCGCTTGACGATGCTACACAGCAGCCTGCAGGTGTGAGCAAGTGGGTCAGTGAAGGTCAACTAGAGATGCCTGTACCCATAAGCTCGCTGGAAAAATTTCTCTTCCAGGTTGAGACTTATCCTGCTGGCTCGATGGTTCAAAATATCCGCCTGGCAGCAGAGGCGATGGGTCTGGGGGCATGGATATTCTGTGGGTTCTTTGATGATATCCTTATGGGGGCCTATCCCGATATCGCCAAAGGCTTCGGCTTCAAGTGTGAGCCACTCAACGCGAAGGCACCTGCCGCTATGGGAGCGCTCAAGATATTCGGGCTTGAGGGTGTTAAGGAAGGAACCTATGTCCCCTCCCCACGCTATAAAAACGGCACTGAGGTTATTAAGCAGATGTTGGAAGAGAAGTATGGGCATGGGGCAACGATGGCGAACGATGAGTCCAACTGGGTCCTCACTCACGGCGGTCCATTCAAGCCAGATGTCATACGTGAGATCGCCAAGGATCCTGCCGTACGAGTCTCAGAATGGGCGGTCGAAGCAGTCGTCTCATACATAGACTACTGCGTTGATCGGTACGGGCAGTGCCCGGTCTACAACAACTCGCTGGAGTGCAATTTCGGCGTAGTTGTCCATCATGTGGACTCCGCATTCTACGAAAAATACTACAGTGAAAGCGGCATCCCGTCTCAGATTCACGAGCATATGAAAAACTGGCATTAGCTGGCTCCTCTACTCGTGTAGATGCAGTCAGCATAACCTTTTGCTGGTGTGGGATTGCTCAGCTTTTTTCTCCCTCCCCCGGGAGGGAAAGAGAAAGATTAAGGGAATCCCTACCAGCTTAGGAATGCTAACCTCTCACGAATCCTTTTGAGGAAGATACTACGTGACCAAATTGCGTGCGGCACTTGTTACCCCATTGAGTGGTCCGTTAGCCACATTTGGGCATGCAAGCGCGACAGGACTCACTTTGTGGGCCACACATGCTGCACACTTGCCACCGCCATGGACCGGGGTGGAACTCGATATACGGGATACCGCCACCGATCCTGAAGCGACTATGCGTGCGGCTATTGAAACCCATCCGGACGTGGTGTTTGGGCCGTACGGAAGTAGTGCCATGCTCGCAGCAATGCGCGCCACCGACCGCGTAGTCTGGAACCACGGTGGCGCGACCTCACAACTATCCAGACCTGATTTTCCGCATGTCATTAATGTGCTTTCACCTGCTTCAACCTACTTCGATGGAGTGCTTCAGGCTGTACGAGCAACTGATCCAAGTGCAGCTACAGTCTCTGTTTTATATACTTCCAGTGGCTTTGGCCGAGATGTGTTCACAGGTGCTCTAAGTATGGCTACCAGGCTCAACTTTGAGGTGCGGGCTGTCCCATTTGAATCAAACTATGCCGTTGAGGTCGCGTCTACTGTGCCCGCTTCTGATGTTCTATTAGTTGTCGGCAGTTTTGCCGACGAACTTGCGATTGCTCCCGTTTTGTTGACTCGTTCCTGGCGTGCTGCAGCGTTTGTGGGAGCAGGCGTCGATGAAGTGCTTACACCATTAGGAGATTTACGTGAAGGCGTGCTTGGTCCCGCTCAGTGGATAGATACAGCAGAGCTGGAACCAGATGAAGGACCGAATTCTGGTTGGTTCGTTGCAAATTACGGGCAGATGGTTGGAAGTGATCCTCCGTACCCGGCAGCACAGGCATTCGCAGCCGGACTTCTGTGTGCTCGCTGCTTGCGAGAGAGTGGTGTGACTGAAGATGCTGCACAACTTGCCACAGCTCGCCAGTTGGCTTGTACCACACTCTATGGCCGGTTTCGAATCGATCCTGTGACTGGATTGCAGAATGGTCACCAGGTTCTTATCGTGCAATGGCAGAATAGTATTCGTCGAGTGGTATGGCCACCGGAGCGAGCTGAGCGCCCCTTGCTTTATCACCTAATGAAGAGAGGAATTTAATGAACATAGGTCACCTTCTGACGAAAGCTAGTCGACTTCATGGTAATCGCCTGGCTATCCAATATGGCGATCAACGTCTCACTTACACTGAGTTCAATCAGCGGGTTGGTCAGTTGGCAGAGGCTTTACACACTCTCGGCATCCAACGCGGAGACCGGGCAGCAATTGTGCAGCGAAATGGGCCTGCCCTGTTCGAAACGATATTTGCCTGCTTTCGTATTGGTGCAACTGCTGTCCCGATCAATGTGCGATTGCATCCTGAGGAAGTCGCTTTCATTTCTCAAGACTGCGGAGCAAAAGTCCTAATAGCAACCTCTGAGTACGCAGAGTCTGCCCTTAGATCACGTGAGCAGACTCCTGAGCTACAACTTATTGGGGTCCAGAGCATCCCCAATGCCCTTGACTACGAAGCATTGATTTCTGCCGCTGACACATTGACCACTGATATCGAGGTTGATCCAACCGATATTGCTTGGCTTTTCTATACTTCTGGCACCACTGGTAAGCCCAAGGGAGCTATGCTGACCCATCGTAACCTGTTGGCAATGACAATGAACTACTATGCCGATGTTAATCCGATCGTCCCAGAGGATGTCGTCTTACATGCCGCGCCATTGACGCATGGCAGCGGTTTGTACGCGCTACCGGCGTTTGCAATGGGCGCGACGAACATCATCCTCAACACCCACAGTTTTGATCCTGCTGCGGTCTTTGACTTGATTCAGCATTATCGGATTACGACCATCGCTTTCCTTGCTCCGACCCAGATCAAGATGTTGCTCAACGGTCCTTACGAATCCTATGACCTGAGCAGCCTGCGCTGCATTGCCTACGGTGGCGGACCAATGTATGTCGAGGACATGAAGCAGGCAGTGGAAGTTTTTGGGCCTGTGCTGGTCCAAATTTATGGCCAGGGCGAGTCACCTATGACTATCTCCTACCTCCGAAAGGAAGATCACATCACCGATAATGATCCGACTGCCGAACGCCGCCTCGCCTCTGCAGGAATTTCACGGACTGATGTGGAGGTCCGTATCGTCGATGAAAATGATCGTGATGTCACAACAGGAACACTTGGTGAGATCATCGTACGAGGAGATGTTGTCATGGCTGGTTATTGGAAACGGCCTGAGATAACCGCTGAGACTCTGAGGGGTGGTTGGTTGCACTCAGGTGATCTAGGCTTGATGGATGAAAATGGTTACATCTACTTGCTCGATCGTAAGAAAGATCTGATTATCAGTGGAGGCAATAATATCTACCCGAGGGAGATCGAGGAGGTGTTGCTGAAGCATTCTGCCGTCTACGAAGTCGCGGTGATCGGCGTCCCTGATCCGCTTTGGGGCGAGAGTGTCAAGGCAATCGTTGCTCTGCGTCAGGGTAGTACGACCACATGGGAGGAACTGATCGCCTTCTGTCAGGATCAGCTTGCCAGTTACAAGAAGCCACGTTCGGTCGAGTTCATCTCACAATTGCCAAAGAACGCCTACGGCAAGATCCTGAAACGGGAGTTGCGTGATCAATACTGGCAAGGTCAGCAGCGCCGGATTTAGGTTAAAATACCGATTAGCTTAGCTCGTGCCATCACTCTGCTACGCGCAAAACGATTTTTCCTCGTGTTCGATGCGTCTCGCTCAATTCGTGGGCCTTTCGCGCATCGGCGAGAGGCAGTACTGTATCAACGGTGATTTGAACTTTCCCTGCATCAATCTGTTGAGCAATCTGGGCTAGTTGCATTGCATTGGGTTGCACCAGCATTCCTTGCACGTTGACGCCTGCGGCAGCCTGGTCTGCGGAGGGTCGGCCAAATACAATAGATACTAGCGTTCCACCCTGCTTTATCACACGCAATGAACGTTCGCGGGTTTCTCCTCCCACAGTATCGAAGACAACATCCACATTGTGGACTGCAGTCTCTAATGGTGTCGTTGTGTAGTCAATAACTTGATTTACACCTATACTGTGTAGAAACTCGATATTACGAGTAGAAGCTGTCCCTAAGACATGCGCTCCATGAGACTTGGCGAGTTGGACTGCGAGGTGACCTACTCCACCAGCGGCTCCGAGGATAAGGATCGTCTGGTCTGCAGTTACATGTGCTTTCTCGAATAATGCCTGCCATGCAGTAAGTCCTGCTAATGGTATTGCGGCAGCGTGAATATGGTCAATGTTTGCAGGCTTGTGGGCTATATCTGAAACTGGTGCAGCCACATATTCTGCGTAGGTAGCTCCTGTTTGTGGAAAACGTATCATGCCGAAGACAGCATCGCCTTGCTGGAACTGGGTCACTTCGGGACCAAGAGCTTCGACGGTGCCTGATACGTCCCAGCCGAGAATCATAGGGAGCATGGCTCCCGGTCTGGCTGGTCCACTACGGGTTTTCCAGTCTGCCGGGTTGACACCAGCTGCGTGAACGCGAAGCAAAACCTCTCCGGCTGCTGCTCGGGGAAGTGCAACCTCCTCGTATACCAGGACTTCTGGACCACCATAGGAATGGATCCGTACAACCTTCATCGTCTCCTTCTTTTCGTCGGTCATGCAATCTCCCTTTCTCAGCTCGTTTCACAAAATGCTTTCATGCTCTTGCGCTGGATATTCTTATTAATCTTGCAGCTCAAGGTCCAGTGGGCATCTGCTTTTCACTATGTCTGAATGCTTCACATACACACATACATGGCCTCCAGGTTCTACCAGTGGAGTCGAAGCCAGATAAACACATTATACACTCACCTGATGTCGGCTGATGTTCTTCATGTATGTTCGGTTTCTCTCTCCAGTGTTGATCCACTTTCTAGCGATTCAAGAGAGGCACTATCAAAAACACCCATTGCTTTTTGATCCGGGCATGCGGCAGCAAAACCATCATATCTACTTGACGGAGTTCCCCTTTCATCGCGCTCTACAACCCAACAGATCGCGCGCTCGTACGCAAGGGGACGCACAACTACCAGCCCAACCCTTTTGCTGCAGGCACCGTCAACATGTGGGAGTGTTGGTGCAATAACGGGAAGTGTTGGGCAAGAGTACTGAGCTTTTGACATATTACTTTTTGTTGCTAAATAAAAAATAGAATGAAATGTGTACTTTACATTTCATTCTATAAATAATCGAACGAAACCGACGGGCGTCCGATTATCCGCAAGCATACCAGCGTGACAGGCAGGCACAAGAAGACAGTTTTTCAGCAAGCATGACTGTTTTATTGTTACGCATCGCCTGTTGAAGAACAGATGCCCAGGTAGCCAGCGCACTGATGAAACGTACTGAAGTGTCTGTCTATCTGATGTGCCATCTTTCACAGCTTAGGGGTAGCGGTGAGCCGTCCTCAAAGGTACCAGCGAAGAAGTGATTGGAAAACAGTGCAGCATTAGGTTGCCCCCGTTTGCGCTGGTGGCTGGGAATGCGGTAGAGAAGTAGGCGCATGCCGCTGCTTCACTCTGGTGCGATGCTCTTTCCCACTTTTCGCGAATTCACCTATAGCCTTCAAACCTCCCTCAAACCACGAATCGAGTTGGCGGCGAGCGATGTTGACGTGCAACACTTCATCCGCCCAGTCGAAGTCTTGGAAGGTGGTCATCAAGGGATGTTTGGCTGCATCACGCGCGAACTCCCACTCCTGCCGCTTACCGGGTGGGTATCTCATATTCTTGCCCTCGACCTCCAGGCCAAGCACGGCGTATTGCTCCAGTGGTGGCGCCTCCATGACGAAGACCCCCTCGTAGTCACGCATAGGCAGAGCCGCGCGATCAGCGTAGGTCGCCTCGATGCTAGCTTCCCCAAAGAGCGAGTGCCGTACCTCATCCCAGCAATGGCGGGAAATGTCGAGATAGAAGCTCCATGGCATACCTGCTGTTTCAAACAGGACGATAGCCAGTCCTTCTGCCACGTTGCTCTCGCTCAGGCGCAGGCCCATCATGTAGTCGAGGTGTGCATGCACATCCTCTTGTGGCGGAACTACGTAGTCCCAAACGCGATGTAGCGTGCTATCGCGAGCGAGCGCGTGAGGAATACGGTACGGCTGTGTTGAGGCCATACGAGGACGAGCTTCGGTACGTGGCATTGTGCCATCGATGCCGCCAGCAGCAAGGAAGGAGGTCAGGGATTCTTTCCACTCGGCAGCTAAGCGATGCTCCTCCTCCGTGGGTTTGATATCGTTCAGTGCCAAGGTGAGGAGCCGCAAGTGTTCTTGCTCGTTAGCAAGAAGTTGATGCAGTAGACGCACGCTGGGATAATCCGCCAGATCATTGGTCGTTGCCAGGTAGGTGGAATACGCTTCACACAGGGCTGGTTTAAGTACATGCGTTACGGCCGCGAGGAAAGGGTAGGTACCAGGCAGGTATTCGGCCTCATCAAAGAGAATCGCAAGCGCAGGGTCGGGTGTGCCCTCTAGTTTGCTCTTATTGGTACGCATCTCACACACGCGGCTGCGCCAGCCATCGGCATGCAAAGCGTCCTCGTACTGCAAGCGTGCTAGCAGCACCTTCACGTCGTGCTGTGGAATACTCACAATGCGTGAGGCCAGCAGGCGCATCAAACGCTGTTCTACATAGGCAAAACGACGCAATCGCTCCACCGCCTCAGCTACGGAGAAACCAGGTGTAAATACCCGCTGCAAACCAGCATAGCGGTAGCTCTTATCATCCATTGTTGCCTCCAGTCCTTCATTCGTAGGGAAGATAGAGTTATCAGCCCTGCTCATACACCTGACCGACTCCTCCATTGCAGCATTACTAGCTGCTTCAAAAGAGATAGCATAACTACATAGATAGCGTCCTACTGAGCTGATCTACTTCTGCAAGCCTGGGAATGCGCGGATAGCTGCCAGGACCTGTGACAGCAAACGCAGCGGCCTGGCACCCAAGGGAGGCGCAGTCATATACGGAGCGACCCTGGACAAGGCCAGCAATAAAGCCGGCTACGAAGCTATCGCCTGCACCGGTACAATCTATTGCTTCAACCGACAGCGCCGGAATCCTGTGCAGGTCATTCACACCGCGCAAACAACATCCATCTGCGCCCAGCGTCAACACGACTGTTCCGTGCGTATAAGCCTCCAGGGTATCTAGAATACTCTCAGGCAGTGTGTGTCCAGTAAGGTGACGTCCTTCATCGTAGTTGAGTATGAAATAGTCTGTCTCTGCCAATGCAGGCTTCAGGAATGGCGAGCCTCGTCCTTCAGCATCCCAGCATATGTTCAGCACTGTAGTGGCACCATGCCCTTTGGCCCTGGCAAACAGACGCCCAACTGCCTCGCCCGTAAATTGCGGCAGTACAAAAACGCTCCCGACTGAGATCACACGTCTTCCCTCTAGCCAGGCGTCTGGCACTGTGTCGAGGTCAAACAGCGCATTGGCGCCATTGACAAATATGACGCTACGTTCGCCACCGGGGGACAGAGCTATCACTGAGGTGCCCGTGTTGGCTGTGGGATGGCGAAGAAGCTTGTCAGTGCCAACCCCTATTGCGGCCAGAGTGACACGGAACTGCTCACCGATGATGTCGGCACCGCTGTAGCCAGCGAGTTCTACTGCAATGCCCAACCGACCAAGTGCCGCAGCTACATTGCCGCTGTTCCCGCTGAGCGCGAAGTCAATGCTATCGATCATATGCAGCTCGCCCGGTAGAGGTAACGCTGTGACAGTGCGGCACAATACATCAAACTGCAGGTTGCCGAAACAGAGTACAGTAGCTGCCATATTCCTAATTATTCCTCAGTCAAGTTACGTGCGCCAAGAGTCACCCGGGCACTTTCTGCGGCAAGCGCGGCTGCACTTGCTCGTCTAAGCCCCTTGCTTGCCGCTAACACAATTGCTACTTTATCCTTTCGTCCGAGGCCCATCTTGCTGCTCCTTAAACGTTTTCTAAGCGGAAGGCTTAGGATGGTGCCATTGGATATATATTACAATACCTAGAACGTGGTTTCTCTGTCAAGTTACATCTTTGGCGTGAAAGATGAACGTGAGTTACCAGGCGAACAAGGAAGTGAATCTTAAAAGAGCTCGGCCAAATGCCGACTGAACCGGATACAACAGTTGTGCAATGAGCTTTGGCCGCCAATGTTCAGGTTGCTAAGGATAAGGGAGAGGCATACAATGGAAAACAGAGATGGTTCCACTTGTAATTTTTCGATGGCGTAGCGGCATTTTCCCATGTGCAATAGGGCATGGGTGGTGTCGCCGCCCAGGTGGGAGGATTTGTCACCAGCCTTGTCAACACACTGCTGCTGCGATCACAACTTCAACCACCGGCAGACACCAGCTATCCCTACTTCCCACGTTCTCCACGTTCAACGTGAATGCATGGAGGAAGGAGCTTTCGTTTCAGTACACTGGAGGGAGCAATGAATCCACCTGGGAAGAGTGAAGCATTGAAATCAATCGCCATTATCGGCGCCGGGTGCAGTGGTCTCGCCGCCGCACTGATATTGCGTGACGCCGGGAACGCCGTAACGGTGTTTGAGAGAAGCAATGGGGTAGGCGGACGAGCGGCAACCAGGCGGCGGCAAGGTTTCACCTACGATCATGGTGCACAGTACATCAAGGGTGGGAGCGCGGTGAGTTCCGCGTGGATCACCGGGCGCTTCCGAGCCGCCGACCTGGTTGAAATCGCCAAACCCGTCTGGGTCTTCGATCAGCAGGGACATATTCAGGAGGGTGATCCCCTCCAGAACAGGGAGCCGAAGTGGACCTATCGCAGCGGCCTGAACACCCTGGCGAGAGACATGGCCCGGGGTCTGGATATCCAGCTGCGGACGCGCATCGGTCATCTCCGGCGCACCATCGCGGGTTGGAGCCTTCTGGATGGTCAAGGGCAGCCTGCCGGTGAGTTTGAGCGCATCCTCATCGCTGTCCCCGCCAGCCACGCGCTCGAACTCATCGAGGCCAGCTTGCTCCCCGAAGCGGAACGCGAGAGTATGTGCGCGCAGCTACGCAAGGCGAGCTATCGCCCGTTGATCTCGGTCATGCTGGGCTACCAGCCAGCGCCACGCGTTCGTCCCTATTACGCGCTGGTGAACACGGACAAAGCCCATGCGCTCTCCTGGCTGGCCTGGGAACACGAAAAGACCCTCGCGCGTGTCCCCGCGCAGGCGGGTCTGCTCATCGCGCAGATGGCTCCGCACTATAGCCAGCAGTGGTGGCGGGCTCCCTCTGAAGAGGTCATCCACGATGTGGCAAAGCGCGTGGCCACCCTCCTCGATGAGCCGCTGCCCAGTCCGTGTTTTACTGATCTCTGCCACTGGCGCTATGCACTCCCTGCAGAAATGGGGGACGCCGAGCAGCTCAATGCCCTAGCCCTCCCACTCGGGCTGGCCTTTTGTGGGGATGCCTACGTCGGTGGGCGCGTCCATCTGGCGCTGGAACACGGCGTGGCCATTGCTCGCCAGATCATTGGTACCTGATGAAAGCTCACGGGAGCCTGAAGGTAGACGAGAGATGGACGTTACTTCTTGACGTTCGTCAAGGCGTATCCAGACCGATTTGAAACGCGCAGGCAGGCATCCAAGGGGAAACCCGTCCTGGTACGACGAAGAGACACCCCTGCTCCCGATCAGTTCGTTCTACCACCCTCTTCGGTAAGAGCGACGACATCACCAGCACCCAAGACACGAAAAAAGGCGGCCCCCTTTCGAGTCCAGCTCCAACGGGGACATCAACGCCGGGAAAGACGCAACCACTTCGTGACGTGGCACTCACTGCGTTGCTTATCAAGGCATATACGCAAGCCGCAGAGAAACTGCACGAGCAATGGGTGCCTATTCCTCATCTTGGAGCCATACTCAAACGACTGGGCCCCGAGTTCAGAGCAAAAGTGTATGGCTATAAAGACCTGCCCACGTTGGTTCAGAGTTGTACCGACCCGTTTCTGATGCGCAGACAAACGACGGGGAAAACGAAGCACGTCGAGGTACGGCTGGTAACGGGGAAGTAGGGACGCGCGCGAGAGATCGTCAATGACCTCTGAAAAGCGAGAAGGCCCTATCAAGCAAGTGACGGTGCGCCAGGATGGACCTGTGCTTCTCGCTGAAGTAGCTATGGCTCTTTTGTTGGCTGATCTGTGTGCGGCTGTACCGCCTTCGTCATCTCCCCCGCTGTGTGGCGTTCAAGTGATAATGCGCTCTCACGTTGGCGTGATGCACGGAGGTGCCAGCCAGGTAGCCCGGGGCTCGTCGGCTCCATCGGCTTTCTTCTGCCTGTGGCCTGCTGGAGAAGGAAGATGCGGCCAGGTTCCGGCCTATACACTGCTTGGGAGCGCAGATGAACGGCCAAGCAGCGCATGAAATCGTAGCCATCGCTCACAAGCGACGGTGGAGACCCCCACGCCTCTTCGGAGGCCTGATCGGCGAGGGCCTCACTCGCCAGGGCAATCACGCTGTGGTAGAACTGTTCAATTGAGAGGTTGCCGAGGACAGTGCGCAGCGTCTCGGTGTCCGGAACCATCCAGGATGCACATACCCTACCAGGCTCCGCCTGCTCGAGCTCCTCGAAAGAGGCATAGAATCTTGCCCGTCTCATCCGACTGGATGCGGTAGCCGAGCGCATAACGGCACTCGTCGCTCCAGTCCAGTAATTGTTCATTGATCCCGTCAAGCCACCGGGCGAGTGACTCCATGAGCATGGTATCTGGCAGAGCAAGTAGCGCGTCTCGTACCTGCCCGGTCAGGTTCTTCGTTTGCCCTTTCATCATCGGCTGCTCCTTCTTGACCAAACGATATGCGTTGCCTCCCTGGAGGCGTATTTGATGCTACTACCAGGGGGAGGTAGCTGTGCATGAAAACTCTCTTACGCCCTGGACGCTCCCCGTGAATTCGCCCCATTTTCATGTTGGCCCTCAAGGAGGGATCTGCCTGGAACGAGAGACTGCACCGGTCTGTCGCGTGGTCATCGCACGCGCATTATCCCGTCGGCCGGTTCAGGAGCTTTCATCAGTGGGTATGCTCGCTTGCCACAAGTTCGATGAAAAGTCCTTGATCGCGCTCCAGACACAGCCCCTCCTCGCCTCAAAGATCCCGTTGTGGCTGCACCCCTGGATGGGGAGGAATGTCACCGGATTGCAAGTCCTCGCTGCTTGTGCAAGGCGCTCGGCCATGGCAAAGGGCACAAGTTCGTCCTGGGTCCCATGTCCGATGAAGATTGGGCAAGTCACCCGGCGGATCTTGCTCGAATTGTCGAAGCGCTCCCTTATGAAGAGGCGGACGACCCACTTGGGAACCCATGGGAGCATGGCATGGGCTTGCTCAGGGATGTTCGTGAACGCACCGAGCACGATCAAACCGGCCACCTGCTTGCGGGCGGCGAGGTCGATGGCCACTGCGGCACCCAGTGACCAGCCAGCGACCACGATCTGGGCGGGATGGGCGTGTAGGATCTCGGTGAGGTAGTGGTAGGCTGCGGACGCAGCCTCGTAGCATCCAGACTCGCTCGCCCAGCCGCTACTCATCCCGTATCCCGGATACTCAGGGATCAGGACGGTGCATCCCAGCTGCCGGAACTGTGCAAACTCGTAGCTGCAGGTCTCCAGGCACATGCCGTTGCCGTAAAAGTACACCAAGTACCACGTTCCAGGTGCAGGAGGGGAGGGTTTTACAGCGGATGGCTGACCCGCACCGAACAGGAGGCCAACTTGGTAGCTACTGCTGGTCGTGCAGGAAAGAATGGTCGAGCCCTCGTAGGCCCGCACCAGGGCAGCTTCTGCCGTCCTCCCCCGGCTTCCGGGGAAGATCAAGGCGGTCTTGAGCTGTGAAAATGGTGATCTTCGGTTCTTCAATCCCATGGTCCTATGAGAGACTGCCAAGCAAGTTGATGATCGCAACGTTCACCGCCGCCGGCTCCTCGACGGTCGACGTATGACCGGCGCGAGGGATGATCTCCAGGCGCGAGCCAGCGATACGCTCGTGCAGACGCCGCGAATGGACCGGCGGAACAGCGACGTCCTCATCTCCGACAAGAATCAGCGTCGGCACCCGAATCCTGTCGATCTCGTCGTCTATCCCCTGGCGGGTGATGACGCCAGTAGTAGCCCGTGTCACCCCAAGGCGATGATTTCCACTCATACGACCTCGCCACTCGCGGCGCTCCCGAGCGCGAGCCGGGTCGGTGAGAAAGGTCCGTCCGAACATGACCGGCATTACCCGATCGACCACCAGGCCCAATCCAAACCAGCGGGCAACAAACGTGAGTTGCCTGTACTTTGCCACATTCTCGCTCGGCTCTGGATCAGCGGAAGTCTCCAGCAGGATCAACGACCGCAGAAGCTCGGGGCGCCTGACGGCGAGAAGCAAGCCAATAAAGCCTCCCATCGAAAGGCCGAGAAAGTGACAGGGCGCGCAGCCGAGTTGTTCGATGAGCGCCACCGCATCCTCGTAGAGGGTCTCCATGCCGTAGCCGCTGCGTGTCACCTCACTCTGACCCTGGCCGCGGAAGTCGAAGGCCACGCAGCGGTAGTGCTCCTTAAGCAGGGCGACCTGGGCATCGAACATGCGACAACTCCACAACAAACCATGAGCAAAGACGATGGTTTCAGGTCCTGTGCCAAGTTCCTCGTAATAGAGGGCTGTCCCATTCACACGGATGATAGGCATGCTGACCACTCCTTCACGCATAATAGGCGAACGATTGGGGGAAGAAGCGGAGGGTGAGTCCGCTGGATTTCAGCTGCCGTTCCAGTTCAGGGCCGCGAGCGCCCGCTTGGATGAGGGCTACCTGGGAAGTGGGGTCAATTTGTATCACCCGGTTCATGCGCGTCATATCCACCGTGACGATGGCCGGGAACTTGAGCAATTCGACGAGAACCCGGGCGGTTCTCATGATTTTTTCTCCAGTTTCTTCCAGATTGGAGCAGGGGGAGATTTCTTCTTCTAGAGGGATTATATCATGTGTAAGGAAGAGCTATACATGCTACCACCCTGCGCTGCGTTTTCTGCGGCACCGAGTATCACGTGACCCATCGCCGTTCCTGCAGGCGCTGTGCGTGGTCCGGTGAGGAGAGCGCCCTCTATGAGACTCTCGCGTTCCAGTACGACGTGGCTGAGCTCAAAAGCCGGTTGAGCCGCGATGAGCTAGCTCGTCGCCCCCCTGGCCTGTGGCGCTATCGCGAACTGCTGCCAGTCGTTAATCCCGCGTTCCGCGTTGAACTTGGTGCAGGCGGGACGCGGCTCGTCCCTCTCACGTGCATTGCCGAGTCTGTGGAGGGCTGCTGGCTCTTAAGGCGATTGTCCCGCAATAGGCTTCCAACTCAAGCCACCTGCTCCAAGACTGCCGCGGTTGGTTCCTCCAAACGTCTTGCCGGTTCTCTGATCCCCGATCAGCTTCTCAAAGGCCACTACATAGCTCGTCAGGGGATCATTCCAGGTGGTTTCCCATTCCATCTCTTTTCCCTCATCTCCCTTGACTTTTCCCAAAATATGAATTACAATTCAGTCATGAATAATGATTCACCGACTACCCAGTGGAGTACACAGGGCAGAATGTCGCGTAAACGCGCTCGCACTCGCGCCGAGTTGCTGGCTGCTGCGCGAAAGGTGTTTGCCGCGCACGGTTTCCACGAAGCCAGCATCGCGGAGATTACCGCGCAGGCGGATGTCGGCGTCGGCACCTTTTACCTGCATTTTCGCGACAAAGATGACATTTTCGCGACGCTCCTTGAAGATGGGCTCAGCGAGATGCGCGAAGTAGTGGTATCCGCCGTCGAGGGTCAGCCGCTCGATCGACAGTTACCTGTTCTGCTGCGAACCATCTTCCAGCAAGCCTACCTTCACCGCGACCTCTTCCAGATCGCGCTCACGGATGGAGGCTACTTGCTGCAAACCAGGGCAAAGCACGCGCGCTTCGAGGTGGCAGAAGGATTGACACACATGCTGTCTCGTGCCGAGGAGGCAGGGTTGCTTGCCGGATATGATCTCCCCCTGCTGGCTCGCTTCATTACCGGCATGATCATGCAGGGTATCTCCTGGTGGTTCGAGCATGACGAACCAGGACCAGACGAGATGGCCGGGCGTGTCTTACAGTTGTTGAGCAGCGGATTACCAGCGCCACTTTTGGCATACGACGAAATGAGCTAAACCTATGCATACACCCTCATCCCAATCACCACTTCCACCGGGGCCAAAGGGCTTGCCCTTCTTCGGCAGCGCCTTCGCTTTTCAGAGCGATCCGCTGCGCTTCGTGCGCCGTCTCCAGCGTGAGTACGGCAGCATGGCAACGGTCTCCATCGGGAAGCTGCCCTTTGTCTTCTGCTTTCGCCCCGAACACGTGCGCTACTTCCTGACGGAGCATCAAAAAAACTTCAAGAAGGTGAATCGCAGCAGGAATAACCTGAGGCGCGTCCTGGGCGATGGCCTGCTCACCATCGATGGCGAGTATCACCGCCAGCAGCGCCGCCTCGTGCAGCCCGCGTTCCACAAGCGCCGCATCGAGAGCTACGCGAACGTGATGACGCACTACACGCAGGAGATGCTTGCGACCTGGCAGCCGTCTGCCGAGATCGACATGTCGCAGGCCATGCAGCAATTAACCCTGCGTATCATCGGCCAGACGCTCTTCCACGTCGATCTGATCGACCGGTCGCGTGCTATGGGGCAGGCCTTTACCGATCTGATCGAGCGCCCGACCGGGGCATTCCGTTCACTGGTGCGCGTACCGTTCTTGACGAAGAAACAGGAGCAGAAAGCGCGGGCCGGGAAGGAGCTGATCGACGACTTTGTCTATGAGTTGATCAGGCGGCGGCGAGCCGATGGGCAGGACACGGGCGATGTGCTGTCGATGCTGCTGGCGGCGCAGGACGAGGGCAACATTCTGAGCGATACGCAGATTCACGATCACGTCCTCACCTTCGTTGCCGCAGGGCACGAGACGGCGCAGAACAGCTTAAGCTGGACGTTCTACCTGCTTTCCAGGAATCCTGCGGTACGCCATAAACTGCAAGAGGAGCTGCGCGCTGTTCTCCGCGGGCGCCTGCCCACCGTGGACGATCTCGCGCATCTGCCCTACCTGGGCTGGACGATCAACGAGGCATGGCGCATGATGCCGCCGGCCTGGATCATCAGCCGGCAGGCCATCGATGCCTTCGACCTGGAAGGTTATCACTTTCCCGCCGGTACGGTCGTCATGCTGAGCCAGTGGGTTATTCACCATCTGCCGGACATCTGGGGCGACCCGGAGGTGTTCCGCCCGGAACGCTGGCAGCCGGAGGAGGCGCAGAGGATCCCGCAGGGAGCATTTTTCCCCTTTGGCATGGGGCCGCGCATCTGCATCGGCATGCCTTTCGCCGAGATGGAAACGCGCCTGCTGCTGGCAACGATCTTGCAGCACTATACTCCGGAACTTGTCCCCGGCTTCCCGGTCGTTCCCTTGCCGCGCGTTACCTTGCGCCCTAAATATGGCATGAAGATGCGGCTGGAACCGGCGACGAAGCTTGCATCTCTCACCATCTGATGACTGAGAGATAGCCGGTCAATGTGCAGGAAATTCACATTGACCGGCTATCTCCTCTGTGCTGGCTACCCGGTATATCTGTTCTAGAAGAATGAGAGAAAAGAACGGGCAGCGTCAGGACTGAGAACAAGATCCAAACACATGTCAGTGTGCGGCGTTGCCCCAGGTCTGCATTACCTGCCGCAGAATGGCAAATTCCCCGATATGATAGGCATTGTGATCTGCCACCAGCAGGATCTCGCGCAGGATGGTTTGCCCGGTTCCATGCGGGATCGGTGCGTACAGGTCCACCGAGGGATCGGTGACCATCTCCCGCAGCACCTGCAGGTCGACAAGAAATGAGGCGATGGTTCGGTCCCAGATGGCAGCATCGGCTCTGGCATCACTGGGCGGCCAGTAGCCTTCTGGCCAGTCGGGTGAGACGTGCTCTGGATTTCTGATGAACTCCAGGATATCCCATTGCGTGATGCGCAGGTGTTCCAGCACGTGCCATGGTGTATAGGGTACGTGCGGGGGATTCGTGTTCATGTGGGCACGCGGAAATTCTGCAACGGCGTCCTCGAATGTCATGTGGGCATTGCCACCCTCCAATAGGGCACGCAAGTGCTCACGAAGGACTCGCTCTTGCTCTGTCATCACCAAGCTCCTCCTTTTTGTCTGCTTGCCAGTCATGTCTTCACACGCTGCTCTCCCTGCGGCAAGTGATCCTCCGTATCCTCTAGGAGCTGGGTCCTGTCTCGGATCATCGTTACATACGGGCAGTTTGGCTCTGGGCACTGAAAAGTCATCCATGTGAGAGATAGCCAGGGCAATGGATCTGTATATGCCATCATATCACAAGTAGGTACATCAGCAGATTCCGCTTTTTTACAGCGGGAATGCGTGTGGGAGCAAAAGAACCTTCCAGGATGCAGAGAGAACAATACAATCTTAAGGCTCATTGCTGCTGAGTTTGTATACAAGAGGAGAATCAGCACTTCATCTTTAAAGAGCCTATGTGAGCACGCAGAGACGCGAGAACGAACGGAGGGAGGAGACCTCGATCCAAAAGAACAGGAGTTCTAATAATACTAGAAAGATGAATAGATAATCGAACCGGAACCGACGGGCATCGATGTCTCTGTCGCCAATTTTATACCTCTTCCTTGCGCCGTCGGGAAAACTATATCAGAAGCTACAACTCCTCATCGCTGAGGATGAAAAAGCTCAGAGAAGCACTCCTCCAATTATACAACATCGGAGACCAGGACCAAGAAACCCGGCATATGCTATATCCTCTTCAGAATGGCCGATGGTGCTACCGGTAGTTTGTTGACAAGGGGAAAGTGTGGTAGTATGAGGACAGAGGAGGCAGAGAAGAAGAGGACAAAACGCATCGAAGTAGCAAGAGCCCCAGCACCCTTGGAAGAGTATGTGAGACAGTTTGATCCCTTGTTTGGCAAGAGTAATCAGCGTGAAGGATTTCGACGCTATGTGGAGGGTCTCCTTCTGCCAAGCGAACGACACAAGACGCTCACCGGATTGGTCAACACCGAGCCGGTGGTCGGAGCACAGTTGCCACGAGCCCAGACGCTGCAATGGTTTCTCTCGGAGTCGGATTGGGATGAGCGCAAGGTACAAGCGGAGCGGCTCAAACTGCTGCGCGAGGACCCAACGACGGCTCCCACGTCCAAGGGGGTTCTGGTCATTGATGAGACCGGGGATCGCAAAGATGGTCACAAGACGGCTCATGTCGGCAGGCAATATTTGGGCAAGCTGGGCAAGGTCGACAATGGAGTGGTCTCCGGAACCCGCCTGTGGGCGGACGAAGAGGTCTATTACCCCGTCGATTTCGAACCCTATACACCTGCTCACCACTT
>Ga0137378_10000506_pt1 | contig 29884 bp, 31 predicted proteins | sample SagtaG_21_FD_104813 | JGI IMG/M metagenome (GOLD analysis project Ga0137378, IMG submission 104813) | Vadose zone soil microbial communities from Sagehorn Ranch, Mendocino, California, USA - Sage2_L_60_16 metaG | ecosystem: Environmental > Terrestrial > Soil > Vadose zone | place: USA... | reverse complement strand
TAGGGTTTCTGGCATCACTTGACTGGAACGAGAGATCAGCTGAGAGCCGTGCGCTACTCGGCTCAGGGTTCTTTGTACTCTCGCCAGTGCTCACATCGATCCCCTTTTTCAGGGGAATATCCTAAGGGGGTGATATCAAATCCTGTTAATCACTGTGTCTTTGTATAGCTGTGAGGTGCCTTCTCAAGGCGATTGTGTGCGCTATATATAAGCAATCATCAGGATTTGATATGAGAGCCCGTCAGATGGGATACAAGAGAAGACGATGCGCTGCCGGGCTTTGCTCCTAGTACCCATTGGAACTGCCTCCGGAGGACGAACAGACAGCATGATACCCGATCACGAGGATGCTACTCGTGAGCTTGATTGCGAGCATCTTTGCTGGGCGGCATCGCCTGCGCTCAGGCCCACAGGCGGCCTTGATTCCACTTGGCACGAGCCTGGAGATAGCGTCGATACTCCGAACGTGCTTCTTGCTTCATGAGCGTGACATACTCCTCGAATGGCAGGGGAGTCCCATGGAGCCCCTTGATCGCGAGCTGCTTGATGCGGGAGTCCCTGTGCCAGATGTCAAACTGTTGGCGGGTCGCCTGCACCACGCAGGTCACGCGTTGGCCTGCCATCTGCCGACCGACATAGTATTCTCGGTGATCGATGCTCACGCCTCCATCAGCCTGCACGGTGCGGGCAAAGGTTTGCTGATGCACGCGCAAGAGCCAGCGGTCAGGATCGACCATCTCTGGCACGGCTGGGAGTGTCGGGAACTGCGCACAGGCCACACGCGGCGGGTGGTTGCCGCAGGAGCGCGCCTGGTTGGGACGCTCGTCATTGTAATGAGGCAGAAAGGCCTCAGTGACCTCGGTGACCTGCTCGTGGGTGCGTGGGAGGTAGACCTGCAAACACTCGTGCGAGAGCGTGCGATGAAAGCGCTCGACGTAGGGATTGAGGTCGGGACGATGCGGCGGGATCACATTGGGTTCCACCCCAACGCACCAAAGAAAGCGCACCAGTGCAGAGGGGAAATCGCGCCCGGACGCGCTTCCGACAAAGCGGGGATCGTTATCAAAGGTGAACAGAGCAGGGAGGCCATGCTCGCGGAAAAACTGGGCGACGACCTCCAGCAAGGTTTCGGCATCGAAGTCCGCCCCGACCTGCCGATGCAACCAGATTGAGGTGCCTGCATCGACAAAGTTGGCGATCTCCACCACATGTTGGCGCTTGCCCGCTGGATCAGCGGGAACCGAGCTCGCATCTTTGAGATCGAACTGGACCTCCTCCCCTGGCTGCCTGGGAGAGAGCGGCTTGGGCTTGCGGCGACGATCCAGTTGGATGCAGCCAGCGCTGCGCAGGATCTTCCAGATCGTCGTCTGGGAGCGCGGCAGGCGGACGCTGGCGTCTTTGAGGGCAGGATCACGATGGACATAGTAGAGAATCGCTTCTGGCCCGGGGACACGCTGCAGGTTCTCAGGCGGAGATGCGCGGATCTCCAGGATACGTTGGACGACCGCCGGTTGCGAGGCGATCGAAGCTGGCGGTGTGTGACGTGCACGCGAGCGGGAATGCAGTGCCATGACATCAGCAGGATCGGCCTGGCGCAGTCGTTGAAGCCATTTACTCACCCAGGAACGCGACATACGCAGTGCAGCGGCCAATTCCTGATGGGTCCAATGGGGATGACGCTCGACGAGCCAGCGCAAGGCGGCCCGTTTGGCGATTAAATCGGCTTCCGGGAGCATACGAATCCCTCCTCTCAGAGCTAGGATAAGCTGGGGTCTGCTCCCATTCTATCGCGTCTTTGACCTTCCCTTCCCTCAAAAGCAGCCTGTTTGCCTGGTCACAATGTGGCATGGAGAAGCACGTCATGAAGTCCGTAATCCATACAAACCGCGTCAGAGGGCGCAACGTTGCTGCCTATAAGGGGCTGTTATACACACCTCTATTTCAGCTACGACTGGATTAGTGGAAGTATTGGTATCATTGAACATGGTTAAAAAGCCGCGAAATTTGACATCTGATAGATGAGAAATTGACGAAAATCAAGCTAAATGCTATTATCCAGAATGTTGATGATAATCGAATAATTACTGACCACTGGCTACTGAGAAATGTGGCCGCTAAGACCAGACCTACAAAAAATGCTCATCGGAAAACCTTGCCACTTGATAACCCCCCAGTGTTCTCAAGCAGACCCACATTTTGCAACCACAAAGAACTCGGCAGTGAACTACTGCCGAGTTCCTCGCCTCTCAAATGGCTTGAACGAGAGAGGGGACTAGCTGGCTGATCCACGTGCAGGAACCACTCCCAGCTGCTGCATCAGGCCCAGCAGATCAGTCTGCTCCCAGTTCTCCGCGAGCTTCCCCTCGGCTAGGCGGTAGATGCCGATGCCACTGATCCGGAAGCGCTTCCCGGTGGCCGGGACGCCCAGCAATTCCCACGGCTCGCGTGCCCTCGACCGTGTAGCGCACCGTGAGCTTATCCCCCTCGGCCAAGAGGCGCGTCAATCGTCGCGTGCATATCGGGGATGGCGGCGAAGTACATCGCCCAGCGCTGCTGCTTCGCTCCTTCCAAGCCGGGCCCTTGCCCGGGCACGGCGGCGTGGTCCAGGTAGTCCGGTGCGACGAACGCGTCGGCCCGATCCACTCGCTTCTGGTTGAAGACCTCCTCAAAGAAACGCTGCACGAGCGCCTTGTTCTCTTCTGTTGACATGGAAATCCTCCTTTGTGTGTGCTGCGTCAATGCTGCGGAAAGCTATGTGGACGGACCCGAGACGAGACGACGGGAGTTGACAGAAACACGAACACCTGCCGGACAAGCCTGGCCGGGTTTACGCTGTTCCATGTCCTGGCGTGGGCAGGATACCGAGTTGGTGCATCAAGCCAAGCATGTCAACTTCGACCCACTGCTCCACGATCTTGCCATCCACGATCCGGTAGATGTCCGTGCCGGTCATGGTCGCTTCCTTTCCCGTTGGTGGGACCCCCTGAAACGCCCCTGTGTGCTTGGCCTGATAGGTATCGTGGATGGCCACCAGGTCGCCCTCCGCGATGAGGAACTCGGGTATGTCATGGATCTCAAAGGCGGCGAAGTAGATGGCGAAGAGGTGCTTGAGTGCCTCTTGGCCTCGAACTGGCCCAGGAACAGGGACTCCAGACATATGGCAGACATAGTCCGGGGCGCACAGTTCATCGATGATGCTGACGTTTCCTTTGCTCCACAGCTCCTCTTTCCAGCGCAGCACGAACTGCTTGTTGCGTTCTGTGGACATGGCTGATTGCTCCTTTCTCTGAAGTGGGTGCGACTCTTTTGTAGTCGCACCCCGATTGAGAGTTACTCAGATGTGCCGACCAATTGGCGCGCTCCGCTGGCGCTGGGCTTTACGTCTAGCTTCCACTCTGCCCTGGCGCCGGGATGACGCCGAGCTGCTGCATCAGGCCGAGCATATCAAATTGAACCCAGTTTTCCACCGCCTTGCCGTTCGCGATGCGCCAGATGTCAATGGACTTCATCTTGACTTGCTTCCCCGTCGGTGGGATGCCCTGAAACTCGCCTTGGTGAGTCCCGGTGATGTAACCGCGGTGGATCACGCAGTCGCCGTCGGCGAGTTCTTGCTCAAACGTCACATGCAGGTCTGGGAAAGCCGTGCGGAACATCGCGACGAGCTGGCGCATCCCCTGGGGACCGCGCGGTGTTCCAGGTGGCGCATCGTAGTTCACAAAGTCGGGGGCGATCAACTCGTCGAGGATGCTCAGCTTGTTCTGGTTGACGCCCTCTTCAAACAGGCGGCGGATGAGGGCTTTGTTTTCCTCTGTAGACATGGCTTATTCCTCCTTTCTGGATTGGTTCCTTTCTTGGATGCCTGGATGCACGAAACGAAGAGAGTCTTCGCTTGACATAGAACAGACTCCTTTCTGTGTTGGTTCCGGGCTTTGATGCGTGTGTGTACGCGTCGCTTTTTCCGCTGCCAGCCCTCGAAATGCAAAAAATGGGCACGGGAGGGTGGCCTACAAACTCGAACCTGCACCTCTTGCCCGGTGGCCTCACGCGCTCAGAGCGCGTGGGTTTCCATCAGGTCCTTCAGATTGGCGAAATCGGCTTCAAACTGTCGCTTGAGAATGCTCACGAGGAGCGGCTCAGCCAGCTTGAAGAAGCCGCCCGGTTCCGCCACTGTTGTAAAGGTGACCCGCGTGCCGCCGTCAACGCGCTCGAAGGTCGACTGGTTTTCAACCGGGAAAGGCCCCGATTTGGTTTTCGTCGCGCATCTCCAGTTCGACTCGTACTCGGTGATCTCGCTTTCACCTTCGATCCGCTGACCGAGAAACCGAACGACTGTGCGGAACGTGGTGCCTACGCCGATGGGCCCTTCCGAAGTTATCTTGACATCGTTGCTGCTTGAGATCCACTTCGGGTAATTCTCAGGGTTGCTCACAACTGCAAAGACCTCCTCAACGGGCAGGTTGATCACGGTGCTGATTTCTAATTTTGCCATTTGACTCACCTCCTTTCGTCTTAGGGATAGTAGTGTTGACCTCTTGCCGCGGCCACCCTCCCGCTGTCACCGCCACTCGGACACTGGGTGCTCACATTGATGCGGCTTTTGCCTTGTTCTTGCTCTAGCGCTCTGGCACACCTGCGCCTCCTTGCTTTGGCAGCATTGCCTGCACTAACGCCAGCAGCGTCTGCCAATCGCGAAAGTACCGCATTTCGCCGCTGACTACCTCTTGCACTTCCCCTCGCCACTCCGTCTGCCCCTCTCCCAGGTCTTCGCGCCATACCCGCACCGTGAACAGATGCGTGCGAGATGGTGGGTGGGCTGTATCCATGCTTGTGTGTCTCCTGTGCTCTGTATGGTGTGATGGCATGGGTGCCGGTCGGACCAACCCGGTCTACATCCCCATTCCATCACCACTCTAACACAGGCAGCGTGAAAAAAACGTTCGCTGGAGCGTTCTATGAGCGTCAGCTTTGCAGAAAAACAAAAAAGAGCGAGACCAGAGGAAGCGGAAGATTACTCGGAACTCGGTCCGAGGCCGGACCTGGGAAGCTGCGAATCCTGGCTTGCGTTTTCTATCGCCAACGCAAGCGCCTGCTCCAGCGTCAACTGCTGGCCCTCCGCCCGCACCGCCTCGAATGCTGCCGGGTCGAGCTGCTGGGCCATTTCCAGGGCTTGCCTGAGTACCATGACGTCACGCTCGCTCTCGTCACTAATGTCGATGCCGCGCTGGCCGAGCAACGTTACAGCTGCCACTAAGAGACGCGCACCCCGTCTCGGCTGTCCACTGAAGCACGCCGCTACACCGAAAGCAAAGAGCACCAACATAAGCCATTGCGGGGATCCCGTTTCTCGAGCGAAAGCCAGTACCTGAAGACAATACCCCTTCGCCTTTGCCTGATCGCCTTGGAAGCATGTGATGATCACCAACTGGAGCAACGAGAGCATGACGTGGGTAGCGCTCCCGATAGCACGCGCTTCCGCCAGCGCCTCTGCGGCAACGGGCGCGGCTGCGGTAACGTTTCCTTCGAGGAGATGATCAGTCACCAACCCAATCAAGCCCTGGCTGAGCACACTTTTGTCTCCGACGCTGCGCGCCACTGCCACTCCTTCCTCACGAATCCGGCGCGCCGCAGCATGGTCTGTTCGCATCGAACCGGCCAAGCGGAGCAGGCACATCGCCAGCGGCCAGCGATCCTCTACCTGGCGTGCCAGCGCCACGCCCTCTTCCAAGCGAGCTCGCGCCGTCTGAATTTCCTCCGCCATCATCATGAATCCCACATGTTCCAGAGCTACCGCCATCCACCACGTGTCGCCCAGCTCGCACCACAAGCGCAGACTCTCTTCGACGATCATGCGCGATGTGGGCGGGTCGAAGAGTGAGAAGAAGCGGATTCGCCCAGCCCCATAGAGCACCTTGGCGCGCTGTGCCATCTCCACGCGGGAAGGGTGAGAGCTCTCTCCCGCTGCGGCCCTCCCACTCTGCTCGCGCGAAGCAAGCGCCAGGGCATCGTTCAGCCACTTTGGCCCTTCACTCCAATAGCCGCGTAATTCCCAGAAATAGGCGAGCGCTCCGGCGAGGCGTAGCGTGCCCTCACTTTTCCCGCTTTCCAGCGACCACGCCAGCGCCGTGCGCATGTTATCGTATTCGGTCTCCACACGGTCTAGCCACGCCAATTGCTCTGCGCCGCGCAACTTCGGCTCGGCTGCCTCTGCCAGGCGGATAAAATACGCCACATGACGATCGCGGCTCTGTTCCGCTTCACCCGCCTCGAATAAGGTCTCGCGCGCATACTGGCGGATGGTCTCGGGCAGGCGATAGCGCCTTCCTTCCGCGTGTTCCTCCACCATCACCAGCGATTTGTGGACCAGGAGGGTCAGCGGCCCCAGCACATCCAGTTCAGAGCAGATCGCCTCCGCGGCCTCAAACGTCCAGCCGCCAGCAAAGACCGCGAGGTGACGAAACACCCTTCGCTCTTCATCAGAGAGCAAATCGTAACTCCAGTCAATCAGCGCGCGCAGGGTCTGATGGCGCTCCAGTGCGGTGCGACTCCCGCCCGTCAGCAGTCTGAAGCGATCATCCAGGCGCGAGGCGATTGCTTCCGGTGAAAAGACCGCGACGCGCGCCGCGGCCAATTCCAGGGCTAAGGGGATGCCATCGAGCCGCCGGCAGATGTCCGCGATCGCGAGCGCGTTCTTTTGCGTGAGGCGAAAGCTCGGGTATGAGGCCCTGGCACGGTCCAGAAAGAGGTGTACGCAGTCGTTCTGCGCAAGCGCGTCGAGGTCATGGAGGTGCCGCGGGTCCGGCAATGGGAGTGATGGAACGCGGTACGCTGTTTCACCTGCGACGCCTAATGGTTCGCGGCTGCTGACCACTATTTTCAAGCTGGGAGCAGCGCGGAGCATGGTATCCGCCAGCTGTGCGCAGGTCGCGATCAGGTGCTCACAGTTGTCCAGGATCAGCAACATGGTCTTCGTGCGCAGATAATCGAGCAGCGCGTCCTGGATGGTGCGTCTGGGCTGCTCACGCACGCCCAGCGTGGCAGCTATCGTGTGGGTGACGAGCGCCGGATCGGCGAGAGGTGCCAATTCGACATGCCACACCCCATGAAGATAGTCATCCAACAACTTCGTCGCCACCTCAAGGGCGAGGCGCGTCTTGCCGGTCCCACCTGGCCCGCTCAGCGTCAACAGGCGGCTGGTCTGCAACAAGCCTCTGACCTCGGCCATCTCGGCCTGGCGTCCGACAAAACTGGTGAGTTGGACCGGCAGGTTGGTGGTCGAGGGCATCGGGGGCAACACGGGCCGCGCCTGTATATCCACCTGCAGCAAGTATGCATAGGCTTCCCGCGTGGCCGTGCTCGGCTCGACCCCCAGTTCGCGCTCCAGCACGCTGGTGCAGGTGTGATAGACGCGCACTACCCCCGCGCGGTCGCCACACTCCGCGTGCAGGCGCATCAAGGCGCGGTAGGTCTCCTCGCGCAGCGGGTCGTGGCGCAGCAGGCGTTCGGCGTAAGGGATCGCCTCGCGCGGTTGGCCCGCTCGTTCCAAGAGCCTCATCACCCCTTGCAGCGCCCCCGTCAAAGCCTGGCGCAAGCGCTCGCGTTCGGGCAGGATCCAGTCGTCGTAGCAACTGGGCAGCAGGTCCCCGTGGTAGAGGGCGATGGCCTGCTCCAGCGCCTTTCGTGAAGCGTGCGCATCCCTGTGCTGCTCTTGCTCCGCAACATCGGCCCCTGTCAGCGCCTCCTCAAAGTCGGCCACATCGAGGCGATACGGCGCATCACGGCGCCACTGCACGGTTTGGGCGGAGGCTAGCACGAAGTGGGCAGCTTCCGGGAGTGTCTGCTTCAAGCTGTGCAGCAGTTGGCGCAGGTTGGTGTGCGCCTGGGCGTCGGTGGTGTCAGGCCAGAACAGAAAGGCGAGGTGGTGGCGGGGTTGGGGTGCGTCGCGATGCAGCAGCAGGTAGGCGAGCAGCGCGTGCAGGCGCGGCGCGTTGATGGTGCTGACAGGCGCCTCGCCCCAGATGAGGCGGAACGCGCCGAGCAGGTGAATGTGCAACGTGGGCATCGTTCTGGCCTCCTTGGTGTTCCCCGAGCAGATCGATAAGCAGCACTGGTTCGCATGGCGGTCACAGGATCAACGCTCGAGGTGCCCTGTTTTTGCGCAGGCAGAGACGCATCAGCGGCGGTTCCCCCTGAAACTGCCGTGCAGAAGCCGTCGTCTCCGTAGCGAGTAGCGAGAGAGTGACAACGGGCTGGGACTGCTCTCCAAGCCGATGCACATCGAACCGTTGGACATGGTCTCGAGGCTCAGGAACCCCTCGTAGCGACACATGTTTCATGTAAGACCGAGAGGAGCGAGTACATGCAGCCGTGCATGCTGGCATGCTCCTGCTACATTATACTCCGTCTCTCGTTCAACGACGAGATAGCGTTTGGGCGGATGTGCCCTAACGCGTCTGGGTCGCTGCGGCTTCGTGAGTGAGACAGCATCTGGGGCTGTGCTGGCTCCTGAGGGTATCCGTTTGAAAAATGACGGGTGCTCTCTACGTAGAGTATTCATGAGTCTAGAAAGGATCCCATGTTGCTCCCAGTGTACAGCTTTATTTTAAGTAACCTGGCGGTGATACGTGGAAAAGCACCCAATGGGAGGAAAGGGTACAACTTGGTCAGGAGATTCTAGCCGATACATGTGAGCACAGCATCTCTCCTACCTGGGATGTGACCCGGCGCCACAAACGACCCGGAGTTCGTCACACACGCCAGACGTTGCTGGAGAGCACGTCCTTAGAGCCGACACCGAGGTTGACGGCTTCGATCCCCTGGTCGCTTGTATTTTGTAAACTAAAAGTAGGCCACTGGGACAAATTTGTATAAACGAAAAGTTTACCAAGGGAGAAAGATCTGCTATCGTGCAAGGGAGATAGAGCGCTTGCACGATAGGAGGTCAGGAGATGATAACCTTGGAACAATACGAACAGATTCGACGCATGTATCATGTGGAAGAGCAGTCGGAACGAGCCATCGCCAGGCAGCTTTGCATCTCACGGCAAACGGTGAGCAAAGCGTTGCAGGCGGAACACCCGCCGGAATATACCTTGAAGCAGCTGCGACCAGCGCCGCGCCTGGGACCGTACAAAGTCCGCTTAGACGCGCTGCTTGCCGAGAATGCCCACTTGCCCAAGAAGCAGCGCTACACCGCCCACAAACTCTTTGAGCTGATCCAGGCAGAGGGCTACCAGGGATCGGAAGCGAGCGTGCAGATGTACGGCGTACGTTGGCGCAAAACGCACAAGCGCCCAGCGACCTTTCTGCCCTTGGAGTTTGACCCCGGCCAGGATGCCCAGGTGGACTGGGGAGAAGCTCAGGTGATCCTGGCCGGAGTCCAGCAAACGGTGCAAGTGTTCGTCATGCATTTATCCTACTCCCGCCGCACCTTCGTGATGTGCTTCCCTGCCCAGAAGCAAGAAGCCTTCCTTTCTGGGCATGTGCGAGCATTCGAGCATTTCGGGGGCGTGCCGCACCGCATCAGCTACGACAATCTGGGAGCCGCCGTCAAACCGCTGATCGAGGGGCGGGTGCGGGAAGAACAACGCGCCTTTCTCGCTTTTCGCAGTCACTACCTGTTTAGCTCCCATTACTGTACACCCGCACAAGGTCATGAGAAGGGTGGTGTAGAGGGGTCGGTCGGTTTCAGTCGGAGAAATTTCCTCGTACCCATGCCGCATGTAGAATCCTATGCAGAACTCAATGAGTCTTTGCTCAAGCAGTGCCTGCGTGATGATGTGCGAGTCGTGCGCGGCCAAGCGATCTCCATTGGGCAGGCCTGGCAGCAGGAGCAGCCTGTACTTCGACCTCTCCCCAAGCGAGCGTTTGACTGTTGTGTCACGCGGCAAGTGCATCTGACCCCTTACAGTCAGGTGAGCTACGACACCAACCGCTACTCGGTGCCAGCAGAACAGGCTCGCAAGATCCTGACGCTGAAAGCCTACCCGTTTACGGTGGAGATTTACGACGAGGATCAGTTGCTCGCCCGACATCCGCGCTGCTATGGACGCGAGCAAGATGTGTTTAACCCGCTCCATTACTTGTTTTTGTTAGAGATGCGCCCAGGGGCCTTCGAGTACGCCAGACCCTTACGGCAGTGGCGAGCAGATTGGCCAGCATCCTACCACCGCTTGCTCGCCCAGTTGCGGGAGAAATGGCCTGATAGCCGAGGGGTCAAAGAGTTTATCCGCATCTTGCGGTTGCATCAACAGCATCCTGCTGCTCAGGTGGAGCAAGCAATCGAGCAGGCGCTCACCTTTGGGTGTACCCATTTGGATGGAGTGAAACATTGCCTGGAGCATCTCCAGAGCGATCGCGCAGCCTTGCCCTTACTGGATCTGTCCTCACAACCCCAGCTGGCAGCGTTGGGCAGCCAGGCGATTGATTTAGCGTGCTACGAGCAACTGATTAAGAGAGGAGTGGCCTCATGACCCAAGAATTTTTACTCGAAAGCTATCTGCGGCAGCTGCGCCTGCCCACGTTTGTCCAATCGTATCAGTCACTGGCCACTGAGGCAGCGCGCACCAATCTCTCCTATGAGCGCTACCTCTTCGGCCTGGCACAGGAGGAGGTGACGAACCGGGAAGTTCACCGCATTGAACGAACTATCCAGCAAGCTCGCTTTCCGGTCCTCAAAGAGCTGGCCGAGTTCGAGTGGAGCCTGGTCCCCTCGGTCCCTAAAGCGCGCATCCTGGAACTGGCACAAGGAGCCTACATTGCTGAAGCCTCACCCGTGATCCTGCTGGGAAACCCCGGACTTGGAAAATCCCACGTGGCGACGGGATTGGCTCTGGCCGCCTGTCGACAAGGCCATCGGGTGCGCTTTTACAATGTGGCAGGACTGGTCAATGACCTGATCAAAGCGCAGCAAGAATACCAACTCTCCCGCGTCATGGCCCAGATCTGCAAGTACGAGCTGATCGTCCTCGATGAGCTGGGGTTTATCCCTTTCACTGCCACAGGTGCTCAATTGCTGTTTCAGTTGTGCTCAGCTCTCTACGAACGGGTCGCGGTCATTGTCACCACCAATCTCCGCTTCGCCGAGTGGGGCAGAATCATGGGCGGCGATGAGCGTATGTCGGCAGCACTCCTGGATCGGCTCACGCATCGCGCCACGATCCTGGAATTTGTCGGAACCTCGTACCGCTTTCGTCAGCAACTCCAGCATCCAACCTCTACAGGGGAAGAAAGGAGCGAACCTGCTGTAGAATCGGATGAGGCTGGGATTATCATTGAGGGGTAAGGGGGGCACACTTTTCGAGTAACAAGTGGTACGCTTTTCGGTTAAAAACGATTTTTGTCAGTGTCTTTCTTGGTAAACTTTTCGAGTAAAAACTGGTCTACTTTTCCCTTGCAAAATACAGTCGCTGCCACCGATGCTCGGCAGGAGGCGCGACTCCAGGCCAAAGCGCCTGATGGCGTATCGCTCGACCGTATCAGCGGCACATCGGGATCGATGCCGATCGCACCTGACGCGCGAATGAGGGTCATTTGGGCGCGCGCTCCTCTCCTGTGGCCATGGCAGCGAGGCGAAGGATCGCCGATGGTGGTGGACCCTCTTCGAGGCGCTGGCGGATCACGTCAGCACACTGCTCTGCACTGAGCACCGAGGTATCGACCTGCAGGTCATAGATCCCTGGCACATGGACAGCCTGCTGCCACAAGCTCACCGCCTGTGGCACCGAGCCGTCATCGGCGGTGCTGACAGGCCAGGTAGCGCGCCGTCGTTGCATGACCACCTCCAGTGGGCAACGCACACCCACGAACAGCACCGGGAGGCCCTCCAGAAGCCTCGCACAGGTGGGGAGAATCCCCCGTGGGACAGCATAGGCGTCATGGTGCCCGACATCCACCACGACATTGAGTCCCAAGCGGCTGTGCAGAGCAATGGTCTCATACATGGCGCGATACAGGATCACAATCAGAGGCTCCAGGTCGGGGCGTTCACCTCCAGGCCGTAGCCCGATCCCAGGCTGGTAGCGCTGGGGGGTCATCTGCTTGAACCGATCCACCCCCAGATTCATCCATACCCCCTCAAACATGTTCTGGATCATGGTGGCAATGCTGGACTTCCCGGATCGCGGAGTCCCGTTCAAAATCACGATCTGGCCGACTGTACCTCCCTGGAACATGCGTTTCCTCCTTTCGCTCGGGTATGGCTGACATCCTTGTATACCACAAATGTACCCGACTGACGCAACAGCCTACCCAACCAGCGCAACATGGTTCAGAACATGCTCTTAATATCAAATTTGTTTCCATCGTGTGTGTTTGGGACCTGGCGAGGGCAAGCCTCGCCACTCCATTTCCGGCAGGAATCAACAGGATTTGATATCAGTTGTTCAAACGTTCTCGCGGATGCCGCGTTTTCGTCAAAGATTGAGACTGACGATCAAAGTTTCGGGCTAGCTTGAAACGTGCTCGCGATCTAAAACCCTATCCAAAAGAACAGCACATTGCTGGCAGAAAGGACAACCTGTTTCCGATAGAGAGATGCTATGTTTGAGCCGAAGGAACAGCGCTGCATATGGAGTAAAACCATCCCAGCAAGCAAGAGCCGTCGTCCAGGGCAGATGCATCCTCCGATACTCATTCTTCATTCAGGAAGAGAGATACGAACACTATTGCTCCATGTCAACAACATGATCGTGAGCTTTCAGAAAGGAAGAGAGAACACCATGAGAAGCGCAGCATTTCCCTCTCAAAAAAAGCGGAAACCTGTTCTGGGATTGGAGATGGCGTATGTAGATGAAGGGCATGGTGATCCCATTGTCTTGCTGCATGGCAATCCTACCTCTTGCGCAATATTCTTCCTTATGTCGAGGCGCTTGGCCGCTGCATTGCCCCTGATCTCATCGGCATGGGCGATTCCGAGAAGCTGCCCAACAGCGGCCCCGGCTCCTCTACCTTCGTCGAGCATCGAAGCTTTCTGGATGCGCTGCTCCAAGCGCTTGGCGTCCGTGAACGGGTCACCTTTGTGGTGCAAGACTGGGGATCGACCCTGGGCTTCGACTGGGCGTCTCGCCACCCGGACGCGGTGCGCGGTCTTGCCTCTATGGAAGCGATGGTCAAGCCATACACCTGGAGCGAGTACCCGCAAACAGGACGCCACACCTTTCAGGCGTTGCGGTCACAAGCAGGCGAACAGATGGTGCTGGAACACAACTCCTTCATCGAGTTCAATCTTCCCAGGACGGTGGTGCGCACTTTGACGGAGGAAGAGATGAACGCATATCGCCGTCCGTTTGCCCAACCGGGTGAAGGGCGCCGCCCCACGCTGACCTTCGCCCGTCAGCTTCCGATTGATGGCGAGCCAGCCGATGTGACCGAGATCGTCACGGCCTACGGGAAGTGGCTTTCCCGCAGTCCCATTCCCAAATTCTACATTCAGGGCGATCCAGGCCGGTCACAACCGAGCCAACATGCGTTTTGCAGCACCTGGCCCGCGCAAAGCACGGTGATCGTGAAAGGGGTTCATCATCTGCAGGAGGACTCTCCTGATGAGATTGGGCAGGCGATCGCAAGCTGGCTGCACCATCTGAAATAAGACGCATAGGCAGTCAAAACACGCTTCACTTTCCAAAGAGTGAAGCGTGTAGCTCCATTCGGATTTGCTGCTGACTTACTCAAGGCCTAGAGCGCGTGTATGTGATATCGAAGTCGTGCTTCCATTCGGTACCGTCAGCTGCTATTTCCCAATAGCCTGTTATCGAGTTTCCGTCGGCGCTGATTTTCCCTTCGAAGCGTTGAAAAAAATCTGGGTCTTCACGCCAGAGTTTCCACACCCCTTCACTGAAACTCATTTCATAGATTCTCGAAACCCCTCGAGAATCGTAGTAGAGCATCCTATAGGTATCAAGCGATTCATTGCGGCCTATGACCGAGGTAGATTGTGGGGGGGAATGATCACGAAACACGAGAAATGCACCATCTAGCCACTCAAAGGAAGCTCGCCCTGTTTGTGTGGCTTGAGGGTCAGGCAGAAATGACGCATGAGATACTTCGACGTTCCACTCGCCTATCAATAGCTGAAGTTGACGAAGCGCGGGGTTCAGTTGTGATGGGCTATTGTGTTTCGGTTGAGTCATAGCTTCATAATACCCCTTCGTCCGTCAAGTAGAGCAAGAATTTCCGGTGATGGTCCGACTTCTCCCATCTATTGTAGTGAAAGCATGTACTTGCGTCAATGGGGTAAAATCCAACAAATGGATGAATAAGCGAATATATGCCGCCATAGCGATTTTCGAGAATGATGAACAACGTTGTTGTGCTATACTGAGATAGAGCACATTTCAAGCGCTCAGACACCCCTTCCTGTGGAGCTCTGCTGGAGAAAGAGATGGATGAAAACGTCCAACACGACCTCGCCCTGGCGTGTCGCCATTTGGCACAACACGTGAGCGAAGATGACGAGGGACTTGACGCGACCAGCCGCAGCCACAAGTCAAAAGAGAAGCAAGAGGCGCTCCAGGCGCTTTTGAGCGTAGGGGATCAGCGTCATTTCTCCTTTAATGATATCACCGATCTCCTCTGCGCCGTCTATTGGGGCAGTCCTTTGCAGTCAAAGGCAAGGCAGCATGTTGCTCAACTGCTTTTCGCCTGGGCACAACGGCGGGATCTCCCCTTTGGGGATGCCGTCGAAGCGGCTCACACCCTCTACAGAATCAGTCCGAAGGGATCGCAAGACAAGCAACAGGCTGTCCAGATGCTCTTGACCCAAGCACGTTGGCCGAATATCACCATGAAACAATCCGTGGAAGCGGTGACGGCCCTGTGTTATGCGAGCCCCTTACGATCAAAGGAGAGGGATCAGGGCATCCTGGCATTGTTAGACGTGGCCCAGCGCCCTGACCTCTCTGTTGAGGATGCTCTGATATTCATTACGTTGGACTCTGATTCTATGTGCATCATCTCTACCACTTCTGCTGGGTTGACCAAGCGGCAAGTCGTTGTCAGGAAGCAGATGCTCGAAGCTCTGGCCCAGCACTCTGACCTCACTTCTGAGCAAGCCATGCAAACCAACGAGGCTTTGTCTTCGTTGAGTGATACCCAGCCGTGAGGAGAGGAAGAGGAGCTCCCCATCTGCCAGTCTTCGTCGTTATTGAGCGAGAGGGGGCCCGTGTCCCTCCACTTGTGCATTTGCTACCCAAGAGATATACTTCCCCCAGAGCACGTTTTGGGTAGCACACAGACACGCCTGGGTCACACCGGGCAGGAGGAAGCGAGCCTGCGATGCCGAAGGCAGCTCCGTATCATCTCAGGTGGGACCTCTTGCAGGGCACCTACACCCTTCATGACACGCGCAGCCAACGGGTGCTCGCGGTGGTTCCAGAGAGTCACACGTGGTGCGACTGGCTGGCGAGCATCCCGTCGTTCACCTTTAGCGGTCAGCACGGACATCTCACCGTCCGCCAGGAGACCCGTTCAGGTGGGAGCTATTGGTATGCCTATCATCGAGTTGGGGAGAAGATGGCCAAGCGCTACCTTGGCCGGACCACAGAGCTCACCCCTGCTCGTTTAGAGCAGGTAGCCGCCCGGCTTGCGACCGATGAGAACGCTGTGGACGCGGAGACTGCTGCGGTTCCCTCCTCCCGTGCCTCTCTCTCCCAGGAGGCAACGCCTCCATTAGAACAGGCAGCCGAGCTTCCTCCTCCATCTCTCAGAGGAGCTTTCTCGCGGACACGCGCTGCTCTCCCAACCTACCTTACCCCACTGCTTGGGCGCGAACAGGAGGTGCAGGCCGTCTCTGCCCTGCTCGCGCGTCAGGAGGTCCGTCTCGTGACGCTCACGGGGCCAGGTGGCGTCGGCAAGACGCGCCTGGCTGTCCAGGTCGCGTCCCACCTGCAAGACACGTTTGCCGATGGCGTGTGCTTTGTCTCGCTGGCCTCGGTCAGTGATCCTGACCTGGTGTGTTCCACGCTCGCCCAGGCGCTTGGCCTGCTCGAACCTGAACACACCCCGCTGCTGGAATACCTGAAAAGCTCCCTGCATGGGAAACACCTGCTGCTGCTGCTCGACAACTTCGAGCAGGTGGTCAGCGCCGCGCCCCTCGTGGGCAAACTGCTGCTCGCCTGCCCAGCCGTGAAGGCTCTCGTGACCAGCCGCACGGGCTTGCGTCTGCACGGAGAATACGAATTTCCCGTCGCACCGCTGGCCCTGCCCGGTCTGCAGGAACGGCCAGATGCTCATGCCATCGCGCAGTCGGCAGCGGTGGCGCTCTTTGTGCAGCGTGCCTCGGCCATCAAGCCCGGCTTCTCGCTCAGCGATGCAAATGCCGCCGTCGTTGCTGCCATCTGCACACGCCTGGATGGGCTGCCACTGGCCATCGAACTGGCGGCAGCCCGCATCAAGCTGCTGCCAGCAGAGGCGCTCTTAGCCCGCTTAGCACAGCGGCTCGCTGTGCTCGTCGGCGGCCCACGCGATCTTCCTGCGCGACAGCAGACGCTCAGGAACACCCTCCAATGGAGTTACGACCTTTTAACCCCCGATGAGCAGCGCCTCTTTCGTCGATTTGCTGTCTTTGCGGGTGGCTGTCAGCTTGCGGCAGCAGAGGCGGTCTGCACCGTAGCGGGCGATGTGACAATGAACGTGCTGGATGGCCTGGCCTCCCTCCTGGACAACAGCTTCCTATCCCAGGTGGAGCACGCCGGAGAGGAGCTGCGCTTTGTGATGCTGGAGACCATTCGTGAGTATGGCCTGGCGTGCCTGGATGCCAGTGGGGAGACAGCCAGTGTCACCGCTGCCCATGCCGGCTACTATCTGGCCCTGGCGGAAGCAGCGGAACCACACCTCCTCAGCGCGGAGCAAGGCACGTGGCTCAAGCGCCTGGAACAGGACCACGAGAATCTGCGGGCGGCGCTCGGCTGGTCGCTTGAGCGCCAGGACCAGCTTTCCGCTTTGCGGCTGGCGGCAGCACTGTGGCGTTTCTGGTGGATGCGTGGCTATCTCAGCGAAGGTTATCGCTGGCTCGAGCAGGCGCTCGCTGCCCCGCCTGTGGAGTTGGATGCTCCCCTCGCTCGTGCCGTGCGGGCAAAAGCCCTGGGTGGTGCTGGCGTCCTGGCGTACTACCAGGGGGACGATCAGCGAGCAAGCAAGTACTGCCAGGAGAGCCTGGCCGTGTTCCGCGCACTGGGAGATCGGCAGGGAATCGCCTCAGCGCTCAGCGGCCTGGCCTTGATCGCCCGGTCCAAACATGCCTTTGGCGAGGCCCGTCTGCTGTACGAGGAGTGCCTGGCCCTCCTGCGGGAACGAGACGACCAGTGGCAGCTGGCCGACACGCTCTTCTCCCTGGCACGGCTGTGTCTTTTCCAGCAAGACTATCGCGCCGCGCAGGCCTGCTGTGAGGAAGGCCTGGCGCTCTTTCGGGCGCTTGGGGATCAGCGCTCTGTCGCTCTTACGTTGGGTATACAAGGAGGGCTGGCCCTCCTTCAGGGGGACCATACGACGGCACACCAACTGATGCAGGAGGGCTTGCCGACCCTGCGAGCCCTGGGAGACCGAAGCGCCATCGGTCGGGCCTTCTTTGGGCTGGCGGAACTCGCGCTGGCCCGGGGAAACGTCGCCCAGGCACAGCAACTGTATACGGAAGCACTGACGCACCTGCACGAGGTAGGAGACAAGATTTGGATCGCCGAGGTTCTGCAGCGGCTGGCGACGGCCGTCGCCAGCCAGGGACACGTCGTGTGGGCGGCACGGTTGCTCGGTGCTGCGGCGGCGCTCTTCAAGACCCTGGGCACGTCGCCTTACCCCATCCTACGTGCCTCCTATGACTACACGGTGGCGACGACCCGCGCGACCGTAGGCGAAGACCAGTTCGCTGCCGCCTGGCAAGAAGGACAGACGATGACGCTCGAAGCAGTACTCACCGCTCCTGCCCCCGCGCCGCTGCTCTCCCAGCATCCCGCAGACGAGCTGCTGCCGCCCTCACCTGCGCGCGCCCCGGCTGCACGCACGCAGGCATGCGACCTGACCGCACGCGAAGTGGAGGTGCTGCGCCTGCTGGCACAAGGGCTCACCAATGCCCAGATGGCCGAGCGCCTGGTCATCAGCCCGCGTACCATCCACGCCCATGTCCGCGCCATCTACAGCAAGCTGGGCCTTCCCTCGCGGGTCGCGGCCACACACTATGCCATCGAGCATCACGTGCTCTCCTCCTCCCTTCCCGACCATGCCTAGGCATCTCCTGGAAGAGAACAGGCTCGTCACGCTGCATGCGCTCCTCAAAAATACCCTGTTGTGCCGATGTGTTCTCGCCGGAAGTTGGCTAGACTAGAACCAGAACGGGATGCCAGGTGACGGCAGGTCACCCACAGCAAGACATCAGAAGGAGGAGACGATGACCGTGACGCAACAGATCACAGGACCAACGACCACCCTGCCATGGGAAGCGCCAGGCCCCGGTTTCTGGCGACTGGACGACTCGCATTTCCCAAAGGCAGCAACTGGGTACTTCATCGAAGCACTCACAGAAATAGCAAGCATAGAGACCTTTCAGGGCTTTCGCGACTACGGACTGCTGGTTGCGGGCTACGAAGCTGGTGCGGTGAACGGCTATGTCTACGTGCGTCTGCGCTTCGCTGGAGCACCAGCAAAGTCAGGTCGAGGTGGGCGGGGAACACCCCCACCGTTCCTGCTCAGGCTCCTGTTTGCGCTGCATCCAGAATTGCGCTATCGCAAGAAACGAGCTGCTCTCGCGTTTGCCACCAAACAATGGCGGCAAGACCAGGCGCGCTGGCAGCAGGAACTGGAGCCCCGACTTCGCGCCCGACTACAGGCATTGCAACCAGTCGATCCGACCGGGCTTGATGATGCCGCGCTCCGCCAGCACATGCATGCCACGAGAAGGGCGTTCTTCGAAGGGTACCAGCTTCATGTGAACTTGCTCCCCGTCGCCGTACTCCCGGTGGGCGACTGGCTGTGGCATACCTGCGCGTGGACGGGCGCCACTCTTGCCAAGGCCTTGCAGGTGCTGCGGGGACGCGCACAGGGGGCTATGGCTCCTTTGATGTTGCTGGATCGTCTCGTCGAGGCGGTGCACAGCGAACCTGTGGCCCTCGCGATTCTCCATGACAGGCGGACGAATGCGACCGACCGCCTGGAACGCCTGCGGGAAGCTTCACCCGCCGTCGCAGCCCGGCTTTCCGACTACTTACATGACTATGGCGATCGCCTGGTCACTGGCATGGATGTCTGTGAATTGACCCTACGCGAACTGCCGCATGTGCTGCTGGGCAGCATCATCGCGAGGGTGGAGGGACAGGCCACGCACCAGGAGAAGGCCACTGCGGAAGAAAGCGCGGCGCAGCTGCGCCATCGCGTCCCCGAGGCGCGGCGTGCCGAGTACGATGCGCTGTTTGAAGAGGCCTGTTTTGCTTTCGGGCTACGGGAAGCGAACGTGGGGCTCGCCATGTACTGGCCGGTTGGTCTGGTGCGCCGCGCTCTGCTGGCCGCGGGGAGCCGGCTCGTCGCACGCGGCCTCATCGAGCAGCCTGAACACGTGCTGGAGGCAACACAGGCCGAGACCGATGCCCTGTTCGGTGGCCCGGGAACAGCGCCGCCGGCAGCTGAATTGGCGCGGCGGGCGGCAGCGCGCCGCGCGTTCAACCAGGTCACACCACCAGACACGCTGGGCGAGCCGGATGCGCCACCGCCCGACGGTGTGCTTCCCCCTGCCCTGGAGCGCGCCATGCAGGCGTTCATGTCCTACATGATGAACCTGGATGCCGACCCGGCGAAGCGAGCGCAGGCCACGGAGAAGCGCCTCCTCGGTCTAGGCGTGAGCCAGGGAACCTATACAGGCCGGGCGCGCGTCGTCCATGATCCTGCCGACTATGAAAAGGTCGAGGCGGGCGACATCCTGGTCGCGCCTTTCACCTCCTCGGGCTACAACGTGCTCCTGCCGCTGCTGGGCGCCATCGTGACGGACCGGGGAGGGGTGCTCTGCCATACCGCTATCGTCGCACGCGAGTTCGGCATCCCAGCAGTGGTCGGGACCGGCGATGCGACCGCGCGCATCCCTGATGGGGCGCGTCTGCTGGTGGACGGTACACAGGGCGTGGTAGAAATCCAGGCAGGAGCAGGCCAATGATCATTCCGCTGAGCGAGCTGACCTTGGACGTGTTTGCACTTGGGGGCATGGCAGCAGCCGTGGTGGCCGCCTATCAGAGCCATCTGTTGCAGGCCTTGCTCAATGGCTCTGCCACCCCGGCCAGGTATGCCGAAGAACTCGGCCTCGATGCGACGGCGACCGAGCGCATCCTGGATGTGCTGGCACAGGTGGGGGTAGCCGACTGCGAGCACGGAAGCTATGTTGCCTCGACTGGACTCTCGCAGCTCGACGCGCAGCAGCTGGGAGGCCTTGACGCCATCGGCGCCCTGTGGAGCCAGGTGCCCGCCTTCCTGCTGCATGGAGAACGCCTCGCGCTCATGGATGGGCCGCCTGCCGCGCGTGAGGCCGCCTATAGCGGGATCGTCTCAGGTCTGGCCGAGGTCTTTGCCCAGGGAGCGCGACAGCTGGCCGCGACCCTTGCAGGCAGCCCGACGCAGATCCTGGATGTCGGGGCAGGGTCGGGCATCTGGAGCCTGGCGATGGCCGAGCATTACCCGCACGCACGGGTTACTGCCCTCGATCTTCCCGGAGTCCTCCCGGCGTTTCGTCTGCAAGCGGAACACCTGGGGCTGGCGGACCGCACCCTGACGCTGGCCGGAGATTTCCACCAGGTGGAGCTGCCGCCCCAGCGCTTCGACCGGGTAGTGCTGGCCAATGTCTTGCATCTCGAGCCCCCCGCTCAGGCAGCCGCCCTCATTCGTCGGGTCGCTGCCTCGCTGGTCAATGGGGGAGACCTGGTGATCGTCGATATGCTTGGCGATGGGACAGCGGCAGGGGAACGGGCGCGGGCCATCTACGCGCTGCACCTGGCCCTGCGCACGCGCCAGGGAAAGGTCCATCCCTTGTCCGAGCTGCAAGCGTGGGTGGAGCAGGCGGGTCTGCTTCCAGGGGAGGTCATAGCACTCAGCACACCGCCGGGCATGGGAGCGCTGGTTGCACGTGCGCCTCTTCATGAGGCGAGCACGAAGGATCGCAGTGAGGAGGAGTGAACCAACGAACAGCTGGGTCGAGCCAGCATCACAAGGTGCATTACCTACTGAAAGCAAGAAACACAGAAAGGAGTCTCCCCTTCACAGGTGAAGACGTGCGAGATGCTGGACTGCGCGTGCGGTCCACGTGCAGGAGGAAGAGCGATGGAACAGATCCAACCAGGTCAGCCTTCCGGTTACGCCCTGGAGCATGCGGAAGACGAACTCGACCGAATTATCAACGTAGCCCGGTTCTTCGGCGACCTCACCGAGCATGTGCTGCACCTCACCGGGCTCGCGCCCGGGATGCGGGTGCTGGACGTAGGGTGCGGCCCAGGTGACGTGGTGTTCCTGGCGGCGCGCCTGGTGGGGCCGGAGGGGACGGTCATCGGGGTGGATAGATCCCCGGAGGCGATTGAGCAGGCACAGCAGCGTGCGGCTGCCGTCGGACTGACGAATGTCCACTTCTTGACCCAGGATCTCTCTGACGCTGAGCTGGTGTTGGACGAAGCCGTTGACGCGCCTTTTTGGTCGCCTGGTGCTGCAGTACTTTGCCGACCCGGCGCTGGTGCTGCGTCGGCTGGCCACCTTGGTGAAGCCAGGCGGGCTGGTGGCCTTCCAGGAGAGTGATATGAAAGACGGCGTGTACTCGGAGCCCGTCTGCCCGGTCTACGAGACGGCGACCCAGCGGATCGCGCAGACCTTTACCCGCATCGGGGCCGATCCTCGGACCGGGTCCAAGCTAGCGCAGATTTTTGAGGAGGCTGGCCTGCCCACGCCACAGATGATCTTGCATGCGCGGGTGGAACATGGGTCGGACTCACCCATCTACGACCTGGCGGCGCAGATAACCCGTGTGATGCTGCCGCTGATGCAGCGCACCGGGGTGGCCACCGCGCAAGAGGTCGGTGTGGAGACCCTGGCCGAGCGGATACGCGCGGAAGCCGTGGCGCTGGACGCCACGCTGGTCACTCCTCCATTTATTGGCGCGTGGACGCGCACACCTCTGACCAGCCAGTAACGGAGGCTCTTGAGCGGATGCAAGCGTGCCTGTGTGCGGTTACATCGCCCTGGGTCTTCATTGGCGCACACAGGCCCGCACGGAGCAAGGAGACAGCCTATACGCCAAAAAACCCGATCTCTGCGCAACCCAAGTGACTCTCAATCAGGGTGCGAGGACGAAGGAGTCGCACCCACTTCACAGAAAGGAGTAATAAGCCATGTCTACAGAGGAAAACAAGGCTCTCACCCGCCGCCTGTTTGAAGAAGGCATCAACCAGAACAACCCGAGCGTCTTCGACGAGTTGATCGCCCCCGACTTTGTGAACTACGACGCGCCGCCCGGCATCGGGTGCGGCCCCGAGGGGATGCGCCAGCTCGTCGCGATGTTCCGGACGGGTTTCCCTGACGCACACGTGACGATTGAGGCAGAACTTGCCGACGGCGACAGCGTCATCCACCGCGGGTACTTCACCGGCACCCACCAGGGGGATTTTCAGGGCATTGCGCCGACGGGGAAGCAGATCAAGGTGAAGACCATTGACATCTGGCGGGTCGCGAACGGCAAGATGGTAGAAAACTGGGTTCAAATGGACATGCTGGGCCTGATGCAACAGCTCGGCGTCATCCCAACGCCAGGGCAGGGGACAGCGTAAACCCAGCCAGGCTTGCCCAGCAGATGATCGTGTTTCTGTCTACTCCCGTTGTCTCGTCTCGGGTTCGTACACACCGCTTTCCGAGCAAAGAAACAGCACACAACAAGGAGGATTTCCATGTCAACAGAAGAGAACAAGGCAATCGTGCAGCGTCTATTCGAGGAGGTCTTCAACGAGAGGAGGTTGGATCGGGCCGACGAGCTCGTCGCGCCAGACTACCTGGACCACGCTGCCGTGCCCGGGCAAGGGCCCGGCTTGGAAGGAGCAAAGCAGCAGCGCTGGGCGATGTACTTCGCCGCCATCCCTGATCTGCACGCGACGATTGACGATCTGGTGGCGGAGGGGGACAAGGTGGTGGTGCGCTACACGGTCGAGGGCACGCAGCAGGGGCAACTGCCGGGCGTCCCGCCCACCGGAAAGCGCTTCCAGACGAGCGCCATCTGCATCTACCGCCTGGCCGAGAGGAAGATCGCGGAGAACTGGGAGCAGGCCGATCTGCTGGGCCTGATGCAGCAGCTGGGCGTGGTTCCTGCACGTGGATCAACCAGGTAGTCCCCTCCAGATGAAGTGTCTTCTGAAGGGGAGTTCGAAAGGAGAACAGTCACGATGTCCGAGCAAGAGCATATCAACGTGGTCCAAGCCAGTTACGACGCGTTCAATGCGCACGATCTGGAGAAGCTCAGCCAGTTGTGGGCAGCGGACTTCCTGGCAGAACAGACCGGCGAGCCCGTCCCGTTTAACGAAGAGCAACACCGAATGTACCTCCAAAGTTACCTGACGGCCTTTCCGGATGCTCACATCGAGGTGACCCTCATGATCGCCCAGGGCGACTACGTCTTCGTGCACTGGACCGGCACCGGCACGCATACCGGACCGCTGCACACGCCGACTGGTAGCTCGATCCCGGCCACGGGAAAGAAGGTGGTGTTGAAGGTAAGTGAAACCTGCGAGCTGAAAGGCGGCAAGATCTCACGCTTGTGGGGGTTCTTCGACCGAGTCTCGCTTTTGAGCCAGTTAGGCTTGATGCCCCCCATGTAGCCGTCCCTCGCTTCGCGGCAAGACGCGCTTTCCCTCCCATGCAGGCGAAGGAGAAAGTCGGCAGGTTTTTTCAACGATCATGAATGACGAACCAGGCCAACTTTGGCCTGGTTCGTCATTCACACGTAGCCGACTTTTCGCCTACATCCAACACCTCCAGCACCTCTGACCAGGTATACATGGGGCGGCCTGGGTGGAGAAGGTCGCGCAGTTCCGAGATAAGCCATGTGCGTCCGCAGCGCTCACAATAGGTCGAACCGCTCTCCCAAATCTGGATATTTCTAGACATGGGTCATCACCTGTCATGGTCATGGTTTGATTTCCTGGCAGTCGATCCCTGTTGCAGAACCCGTCAGCGGCCCCCGGAGGTGAGTCCTAGCCCGTTGAACCGCCAGGCACGCCGAGAGGAAACCTCTCGACGGCCCAAGCAAGGCAACCCCAATGCCTTGAGCGTCCGTGTTAAGCCGTTGCGTGCGGCGTTCTCATCGCGGATATGGTGGCTGCTACACTCCGGTCTAGGACAATCCCACTCGCGGATCTCGACAGGAATGCCGCCCTCCACCACACAACCACACTCGTGGCAGGTACGCGTGGAGCCGCCTTCCTCCCATTCAAGATACTGCTTGCCTGACCGCAACGCCACCCAGGACAGCACGTGCTTAAAGCGTCGATTCAAGGATTGGTCGTTCATGGAGCGGCGCATCTTGCGCGTGATGCCCCCGCCGTGTGGGACATAGTCCCCGATGCCGACCGCATCGTAGTCATGATAGAGTTGATGAGCGATGGTATACAGGAACTGCTTGGTCTGTTCTCGCCGTATCCGGTACACCTCTTGCAGGTGCGCATTGAGCATCAACCAGCGCCGGGAAGGCATCCAGAATGTGGAGCCGTCGGCGCGGGTGATCTGTTTGGACTTCTTCTTGCACTGGTCGCGCTTCGATTTGAGTTGATCGAAGCGCTTATCCAATGGTTTGAGGAAGTAGGAATTATGGATCTCGGTGGCCTTGCCGTCAGTGCCTACCGCATACGCAAAGTTTTTATGGTTGGGATCCAGAGCCACGATTTTAGCAGGAGAAAGCGGCTTGCCATTGGGTAAGAGGCACTCAACGCTGAACACCACACTGTAGAGATGGCCTTCTTTGACGATACGGCACTGGCGAATATGCTCGTGGTTCACCCAATGGGGAAGTGTCTCTGCCAGCTTGACCTCGACCTGAAGTTGTTTGCCTGTTGCATCCTGACCCAAGGTCAGCGTGAGGGTGCGCCCAGCGAGCGCATAGCCCTTCCAAGGCTCATCGTACTGGAGCGAAAACCAGTTGCGTTTCCAGACGCGGAACCTGGGCCAGTTGACGATGTTGGCCCGTCGTCCATGTTTGCCGTCCTGGCAGTCTCTGATGGCTTTGGAAAGTCGCAGGGCCGCGTTCTTGAGCACGGAGGAGTAGACCACCTTGACGAAAGGGTGCTGCGCTTTTAGATCGGGAATCAGGTTACGCAGGCCGCGTTCGCTATAGAGTGTGAGACCGATTTGCTTGTCCTGGGTTTCTCGATACTGCTTGCGCAGAGCATTGGCCTGTTCGAGTAGGTTATTGTAGAGCCAGTTGGCGATCTTGGATTGGCTATCCAGAATGGCGGCTTCTTGCTCTCCGACCAGAAGCAGCATTTTCACGGCTGATCTCATTGGCGACTTCCTTGAACATCCATTCCACTTTTCCCTATTGTATGGCGAAACACCTCTCATGTCAAGAAATATCTATATTTTTGCTAACTGTCACCTGCCCCTGTCACATCTAAGAGATGACGCCCATGATGACCCTTGTCACATCGCAATCGGTACATAACTCATGACACTGCTCCCATGACACTATGACACTTCCTCAGCTATGCTTGGAGCAAGAGGCATGCGCCAGCTCGTGCGTGGTGAGCCTCTCGCGTTCTGGATCTTGCGAATCGAAAGGAGCAGCAACGGTTATGACAACAACAACGGTACACACGAAACGTACGCGTGTCGGGTGGGGCTTTTGGCTCCAGTGGGTGGGAGCAAGCACAGGGGGTCTCACTCTCGCTATGCTCTCGCTGGCAGTGATTGATAGCGTGGCAGGCCAGGAGAACTCGTTAGGGGATGGCTTGGCCCATATAGTGGGCCTGGCTCTGGCTGGCGCTGTCGTGGGGATAGTGCAATGGCTAGTCCTGCGGCGACAGATTCGCCGAGCCGCTTGGGGAGTCCTGGCCAACAGTGTCGCCCTTCCTGTTGGCTTTTTCGGGGGGTATCTCCTGGGCGGCCCTCCCGTAGACTTCTTCGGCGGCTTTGTGGTGCTTGGGATTCTCGGCGGGATCACCTATTGGCTCGTGCTGCGGCAGCAGGTGTATCGGGCCGGTTGGTGGGTGCTGGCAAGTAGCCTGGGGTGGGTAGTGGGTGGCGGCGCGGCTTTCGTCGTAGCCGTGACCATGGGCGATGCAGTGGGCAGATCGTTTGCGAATGAAACGCTGGCGTTCGTTGCGATTCTCAGCCTCCTCGGGGTCGCGGGCGGCTTGGTGGGTGGGGCCATTACTGGGGCCGCGCTCACCCGACTGTTGCAGCATCCTCTTCCAGGCGCACGCGAGTAATGTGGAAGAGCTGGTGACGTGCAGCCACAGTATCCTGCAAAACACAAGATCACCAGCACTTCATGAGCCCGCTGCGGGCTCATGACAGGCTTGCTAGTAGGATGCTTCCTCAGGGTGCTATCATACAAAGTGCCCTGCCAACGTAAGACGTGCTTTGCGAACCAGCGCCTGGCGTGTAACGTGAGCCAGGCCACAAGGAGTACCCGTATGCGCCTGTACCAGAGACGACCGAAGAGAGTCAACCCCAACCAGCATCGCGCTTCCGATATGCGCTTGCGAGGGCAGTGGTTGGTCCTTGCTCGAATGGCATGTGGGGCTGGTGCTCTCTTAGCCATCGGGCTGTTGACTTCCAGCCTCCTGATGCGTTTTGCCCACCTGAGCAGCCTCTCCACTTTTGACGTGCCGCGTGGCTGGAGCACAGAAACCCTCCGCGCTGCTCTGGCTCAGCTCGGCCTCTCAGCCGGCTTCTATCATCTGTACCGGATCGTGCTTGATCTCGTCTTTGTGCTGTGCTTCTTTCTCGTGGCTGCCATGCTGCTTTGGCACAAATCCAACGAGTGGATGGCACTGTTTGTCGCGCTTTTTCTCATCACCTTTGGAGCTGTCTGGCCAGTCAACATAGACGCCTTGGCGGCCCTCTACCCCGCCTGGTCCTGGCTCTTTGCGATGATGGACCAGCTCTCCTTCACCTTCCTTCTCACCTTTTTCCTCCTCTTTCCTGATGGCAGGTTCGTTCCCCGCTGGATGAGCTGGCTGCTGGTCGTGTGGGTCGCGTCAGGAGTGCTCTGGCTTGTTTTCCCGTCCCTCCCGAATTGGCTGAACCTGCTGCCGTTTTTGAGTTTTCTGGCTTCCGCGCTGTTTGCCCAGATGTACCGCTACCGGCACCTCTCCAACTCCGTCCAGCGGCAGCAGATCAAGTGGGTCGTCTTCGGCTTCAGCACAACACTCTCCGCCATCTTTGGACTGCTGGCGCTTGAGGCGATCTTCCCATCACTTGGGCAGCCCGGAGTCGCTGGCTTGCTCTATGCACTGGCCGGTGCCACGCTGGGGAATATCTTGTTTCTGCCTCTCCCGCTGTCTGTTGGCATGGCGCTGTTGCGCTACCGACTGTGGGAGATTGACATGCTCATCAGTCGCACGCTCGTCTATGGCACACTCACCGCCTGCATCGTGGGCATCTATGTGCTGGTGGTTGGCTTCCTGGGCACGCTTTTTCATGCGTCGAGCAACCTGCTCATCTCGCTGTTGGCAACAGGTCTGGTGGCCGTCCTGTTCCAGCCTTTGCGCGGGCGGTTTCAACGAGGCGTGAACCATCTGCTCTATGGACAGCGCGATGAGCCGTACGCGGTGATCTCCCGTTTGGGCCAGCGCCTGGAAGGCACGCTCGCGTCACATGCTGTGCTGCCTGCAATCGTCGAGACGGTCGCCCAGGTGCTCAAGCTGCCTTATGCGGCAGTGAGCTTGAAGCAAGGCGACGAGTTCAGGATGGCGGCTGCGTATGGCTCGCCAGTGGAGACGCCACTGAGCCAGCCACTCGCCTATCAGGGTGAGGTGATCGGTCAGTTGCTTCTGGCTCCGCGCAGCCCTGGTGAACCGCTCACCCCTCCTGACAGGCGACTTCTGGATGATTTGGCCCGCCAGATCGGGATCGCGGCTCATGCCGTGCGCCTGACCGATGATTTGCAACGGTCGCGCGAACGGCTGGTTACTGCGCGCGAGGAGGAGCGTCGCCGCCTGCGCCGCGATCTGCATGATGGCTTAGGCCCGACCCTTGCAGCACTCGCCTTGAAAGCCACCACCATCAGCGATCTCATCCCAACCGACCCAACGGCAGCCACACACCTTTCCAACGAACTCTACGCCGATATTCGCGCAACGGTGGGAGAGATCCGTCGTCTGGTCTACGCGTTGCGCCCGCCAGCACTGGATGACCTTGGTTTGGTCGCGGCGATCCGTGAGCGCGCCGCTCAATATGGTCACCCCTCTCAAGCGGGCGCAGGATCTCACCACGCTGATGGACTGCGAATCATCGTGGAGGCTCCTGATCGCTTGCCACCCTTGCCGGCCGCGGTGGAGGTAGCTGCCTACCGCATTGTTCAGGAGGCGCTGACGAACGTCATCCGCCACGCTCAGGCCCATACCTGCACCGTCCACCTCCAGCTTTCGGATACCCTGCAAATCGAGGTCAGTGACGATGGTGTGGGCTTCCCATCAGAACGCCAGGCTGGAGTGGGATTGCTCTCCATGCGAGAGCGTGCGGCAGAACTGGGCGGCTCCTGTGTGATGGAAAGTCTTCCCGGGGCTGGGGTCCACATGTGTGCCCGGCTCCCGATACCAAAGGAGGAAACTGATGGAACCGCTCCGCATCCTGATCGCTGACGATCACCCCCTCTTTCGTCATGGCATCCAGGCACTGCTGGGTGCCATGACGAAAGAGGGGGTGAGGCCAAGACGGGCGAAGGAGTGATTGCCCTTGCGGAGACGCTCCAGCCTGACGTCATTTTGATGGATATCCAGATGCCAGGAGTGAATGGCATCGAGGCCACACGCCGTATCCTGATGGTGACGATGTTTGAGGATGAAGCGTCCATCTTCACAGCGATGCGTGCCGGGGCGCGCGGCTATGTCCTGAAAGATACCGAGAAAACCGAGATGTTGCGGGCTATTCGGGCAGTGGGTGGCGGCGAAGCCATCTTTAGCCCAGCGATTGCGAGCCGTTTGATCGATTTTTTCGCCGCGCCTGGGCCAACCCTGCCTCCGCAAGCCTTCCCCGAACTGACCGAGCGCGAGCGTGAGATCCTTGAGCTCATTGCTCAGGGGCACCACAACCCTGAGATTGCCAGCCGCCTCGTTCTCAGCCCAAGCACTGTGCGCAATTACGTCTCCAGTATCTTCAGCAAGTTGCAGGTGGCTGATCGAGCCCAGGCGATTATCCGTGCACGGGATGCGGGCCTGGGAGGCGAACGTGGGACATAAGACGATATCTCGCTCCCTCTCGTACCCGCTAGCTACGCGAGCAGCTGGTGACAGCGACTTGTAGCCATTGACGTCAAGCGTCACGTGAACGTTCTTCACAAGAGCATTGAGCTATGAACTCCCAGCGTTCATGGGACAGGATAAACGCTCAAAATGAACGTGAACGCTTCTCCCTGTGCAGACGCTGGGAGTGTGGAGCAAAACGGTGTTCCAACGCGACTTGACCATCACAGACTCTCAATGGCGATTACTGATCGTAGCACTACCCCTTTCAGGAAAGGGACTTCTTCCCATATCTCAAAACCGACCGGTTGATGCGACACATTGCTCTGCTTTTCTAGACTGATACCCCCACACAGGCCCCTCTTGGCGAATCTCAAAACTCATCTCATAATTATGTGGAATATGCGCTCTCTTCTTCATAGCTTCTCCAATGAATGAGCACAAAATCCACATAATTTATGTTACGAATGGAATATTCCATATTCCACGTAACT